>OCHF01000340.1_pt1 | contig 34453 bp, 39 predicted proteins | sample 1538851 | NCBI WGS metagenome assembly OCHF01 (sample SAMN04571730, study PRJEB22368) | human gut metagenome | biome: human gut; material: stool | host: Homo sapiens | place: Luxembourg | collected 2012-12-07
TGATCAGACCAAGGTTACCTTCCTGGATCAGATCAAGGAATAACATGCCTCTTCCAACATATCTCTTTGCAATGCTGACTACAAGTCTTAAGTTCGCTTCTGCAAGCTCTTTCTTGGCTTCCTCGTCGCCTTCTTCCATTCTCTGTGCAAGCTCAATCTCACGTTCTGCACTCAGAAGAGGTACCTTACCGATCTCTTTTAAATACATACGGACCGGATCTTCAATACTCACGCCTTCCGGAACTGACAGGTCGATATTCTCCATATCCACGTCGTCTTCCTCAGATATGATAATGTCATCCAGATCTACATCCACCTCATCCGGTGTATCTCCGCTAATGCGCAGCACATCAATGTTATTTGCCTCAAGGTAATCAAATACCTTCTCCATCTGATCTGCATTGAGTTCCATATCATTGAAAAAATCATTGATCTCCTGGACATCCAGTATGCTCTTTTTCTTTTTACCAAGTGCAACCAGGTCTTTCAATCTATCAAGAAATTTCTGTGTAATATCGTCCATGTGTTCTTCCTTCCTTCGCTGCGCGCATCCGCAGCCTGTCTTGTTTTATTTTATCCTTATTGAATTGTAATATTCAAATTCTTCAGGTTCTCCAGCTTCCGTTTTTCTTCCATCAAATGCTGTAACCCACGCATATCTGTCGGGTCGAGATTCATTGTCTGATGCTCAATGCTATAACTCTTCACCCGCAGGATCGTCTCCTGTAAAGCCTGTTCTCTCTCTTCCTTTGTCCTCAGCTCTTTGATTCTTGTATTAAACAAAGAGGCTGCTTCTCTATGATCTTCTTCCTCTGTGAAATGGTTCAGGATCTTCGCAGGATTCAAGGCTCCCTGCTTTCTCTGCTCATATAAAAGTTCTGCAACCGTCCGGTACAGACTTTCTGTAAAATCACCCGGGCTTATGTACTGACTGATCTGATCAAAGAGCCTGTCATCATCGATCATCCAGGTCAACAATGCTTTCTGTGAAGTAAGGATTCCGTCTTCCTTTTGCTTCTTCTCAGATCCCTCTGCCCGTTTCGGTCTTGCGACCGGTCTCGCCATTCCGGCATTCACAGCCATCTTTGCGACCATCTTCTCCAGGCTTTCCCGGCTGACCCGGTATGCTGTTGCAACAGCTTCGATATAGTTGTTACGCTCCAGCTCATCTTCGAATTCAAGCAGTCTCCTCGACACTTCCTTGAAGAAATCTGTCTTGCCTTCCGGAGAATTCATATCATATTGTTTCTCCAGCATCTCCAGGCTGAACATGAATCCATTACGCGCCGCATGGATCCGCTTCTCATATTCTTCTGCTCCAAGGTTCTTAATGAATTCATCCGGATCTTTATATGGATCCATCCTTACAACTTTAGCAGAAATCCCGGCCTCCCGCAAGATCGGCACTGCGCGAAGTGCTGCTCTTGTACCGGCTTCATCACTGTCATAAGTCAGATAAACTTCCTGGACATAACGCTTGATCAGAGCTGCATGCCCTGCTGTCAATGCAGTCCCCAATGAAGCTACCGCATTCGTAAATCCGGACTGATGGAGAGAGATCACATCCATATATCCTTCGCAAAGAAGAAAGTATGGCTTTCTTGATGTTCTGGCACGGTTCAGACCATAAAGATTCCGGCTCTTATCAAAAACGACTGTCTCCGGTGAATTCAGATATTTCGGTTTCCCATCTCCCATCACACGACCACCAAATCCGATCACACGGTTATTGACATCCATAATTGGAAACATCACACGATTCCAAAACTTGTCGTACACACCCTGACGTTCATCCGTGTTGATCAGTCCGGCCTGTCGAATCAGGTCTTCACTGTATCCCTTCTCTCTCAGATACTTATACAGATCATCACTGTATTTGTTCGAAAATCCCAGTCCAAACGCTGTGATCGTCTCATCTGAGAGTTCACGGTTCTTAAGATAACTGTAGGCCTGACTTCCACGCTCTGATTTCAGCTGTACGTAGAAATACTTTGCAGCCAGCTTATTCATCTCAAGAATCGTAGACTTTAAATCTGCTTTTTCCTTCGCTTCTTTCGAGTATTCCATCTCCGGAAGTTCGATTCCTGCTCTGTCCGCAAGAAACTTCACTGCTTCTACAAAAGAAAAATTCTCATATTCCATAAGAAATGTAAAAACATTTCCTCCCGCCCCACATCCAAAGCAGTAATACATCTGCTTCTGTCTGCTCACAGAAAAAGACGGTGATTTCTCATTATGGAACGGACATAATCCAAAATAAGAGCTGCCTTTCTTCTGCAGCCGGACATATCCGGAAATCACATCTACAATATCATTCCTTGATCTTACTTCTTCTATCAGTTCTTCTGAGTAGTACATGAATGCCTCCGCTTAATGTTTAAAGAATACTCTATTATATATATTCGACAAAACTCTTCTCTTTCCTTTTTATTTTTTTAATTTTCTTCTTTTTTTCTTTTCCAATATTATTTTCCAAGCAGAACGGTTTTATATATAAAAAAACCAAGAATACTTTGTTCTGTACTCTTGGTCTTATCTTACTGCGGAAGATGGGACTTGAACCCACACGATCGCATTGATCACAAGATCCTTAGTCTTGCTCGTCTGCCAGTTCCGACACTTCCGCATTTCTAAAATATTTTTTTGAAAATGATGCGGAAGATGGGACTTGAACCCACACGATCGCATTGATCACAAGATCCTTAGTCTTGCTCGTCTGCCAGTTCCGACACTTCCGCATTTCTAAAATATTTTTTTGAAAATGATGCGGAAGATGGGACTTGAACCCACACGATCGCATTGATCACAAGATCCTTAGTCTTGCTCGTCTGCCAGTTCCGACACTTCCGCATATCATCATTTTACCGTGGTCATCTGCGTTACCGCCTTGCCACAACGACTATAATACACGTTGCGGCATTAAATGTCAACAGTTTTTTTAATTTTTTTAAAAATTTATTTTTTATATACAATTAATACAATAAGAAAACCCGGTCTTCCGAAGAAAACCGGGCGAAAATACAAGCTCAAATTAAGCAAGTTTCTCTTTTGCTACTGCTGCGAGTGCTGCGAATCCTTCTCTGTCGCTTACTGCAAGCTCTGCAAGCATCTTTCTGTTCATGTCAACGTTAGCCAGTTTAAGACCATACATGAATTTGCTGTAAGAAAGTCCATTCATTCTTGCAGCTGCGTTAATACGAGCGATCCAAAGCTGTCTCATCTGACGCTTACGCTGTTTTCTTCCTGCGTAAGAAGATGTGAGTGCTCTCATTACAGACTGTTTTGCAACTCTGTACTGTTTGGAACGAGCTCCTCTGTATCCTTTAGCCAGTTTCAGTGTTCTGTTATGTTTCTTCTTAGCGTTCATTCCGCCTTTGATTCTTGCCATTTCCTAATCTCCTCCTTAATCTACTTCCAAATCTTACAGATATGGTAAAACCTTCTTCATGTTCTTTACATTTGTTGCATCTGTAATAGTTGCCTGTCTCAGATTTCTCTTTCTCTTTGTAGACTTCTTTGTTAAGATATGGCTCTTGTAAGCTTTATTTCTTTTCAGCTTTCCTGTACCTGTTACTTTGAAGCGCTTTGCTGCCGCTCTATTTGTTTTAATTTTTGGCATGATAATTTCCTCCTTTATTGTGCTGCCTTACAGGATCTTCATCCCGGATCATATTGTCTTAACGTTTTTCAGCTAAAACCATACTCATATTTCTGCCTTCCAGTTTTGCTGCCTTTTCTACTGTAGCAACATCTTCCAGCTGCTTTGCAAAATCATCAAGGATATGCTTGCTCTGCTGTACGTGAGCCATCTCACGACCTCTGAAACGCAGTGTCACCTTAACCTTATTTCCCTTGGAAATGAACTTCTTAGCATTGTTCACTTTGGTATTCAGGTCATTCGTATCAATGTTCGGTGATAAACGCACTTCTTTGATTTCAACAGTTTTCTGTTTCTTCTTGGCTTCTTTCTCTTTACGAGTCTGCTCGTATTTGTACTTACCATAGTCAATGATCTTACATACCGGTGGCTTTGCTCCCGGTGCAATCTTCACCAGATCAAGCTCTGCTTCCTGTGCAAGCTTCATTGCGTCTCTGGATGACATGATGCCTAACTGTTCCCCATCCGCGCTGATCAATCTTACTTCTTTATCTCTGATCTGCTCGTTAATCATTAAATCGCTAATTGTCGTATACCTCCGTCAAATGAATTTCCTTTAGGTTCTTACGCGAAAACACAAAAAAACGAGTGAATATCATATCCACCCGACAAATGTAATAACTCCAACAGGAGCTCCTTATTATCGATATCGGACCATCAGTCACTCAATTGTGCTGCGGTGAGAGTGGATACTCTACTTTGTTTTTTGCTTAACGCAATATTTAATCTACCATATCCACTCTTTCCTGTCAACACTTTAAATGCATTTTCTTTTGTTTTTTTATTTTCTTCGAAATTTATCTTTCATTTCCCATGCAGAATACGGCAACAACACCCGGTCCTGTATGACTTCCGATCACTGTTCCGATATTATTGATCAGAATATTCTCTATTCCCATCTTCTCTCTGACACGTCCGGCAACATACTCTGCATCTTTCAGGCAATCTCCGTGCGTGATCATTATGATCTCATTCTCCCAGCCTTTCGACTGTTCTACTGCCATATCAACAATTTTATTCAGAGACTTCTTGCGACCACGTTCTTTCGCAATCACCTGAAGTTTTCCATTGTTATCCATATGTATGATCGGTTTCACTTGCACGAGTGTCCCCAAAACTGCTGCCGCTTTGGAAATACGTCCACCTCTCTGCAGATGATTCAGATCATCCACCGTAACATTATGGCAAACGTGAAGCTTGTTCTCTTCTGCCCACTTTGCGATCTCATCAATCGTCTTGCCTTCTTCTTTCAGCTTAAGAGCATAGTACAAAAGCAAGCCCTCTCCCAGGCAGGCGCAAAGTGTATCGATCACGATAATCTTTGCTTCCGGATAATCCTCCGCCAGTTCTTCCGCCGCGATTCGCATACTATTGCATGTTCCGCTTAATCCGGAAGAGAATCCAAGATGAAGTACATCTTTTCCTTCCTTCACAAACGGTTCAAGCATCTCGCGTGCTTCCTCCGGATTGATCTGAGAAGTCACAGACATATGGCCTTCTCTTAATTTCTGAAAGAACTCTTTTGCTGTCAATCCTGACATATCTGTGTAAGTTTCTCCAGCAATCGTATATTTCAACGGAAGAACCGGAACATGTCTCTCTTCCAGCCATTCCTTCGGTAAGTCTACAGTACTGTTCACGGTAATAATGAACTCTCTCATGTCAATAACCTCCTGCTCTCTTTCTTCCGGAAACCACCACTACATTCCATATAGCAGACATGTATTTTCCGGATAAGCAATATTTTTTATATCATACCACCTTTTATAATAAAGAGCAAAGATATATTAACAAAATTAAGATTTTGTCAGTTAATTTTTACATTTAGATAATTTCTTCCTGAAAGTGTTTTATTAAACACGAGGAAACATAATACCAAAATACATCCCGCAACAAATCCATACAGATTAAACACTGCAGTCAGTACAAGAAGCATCAGTCTCATAAATTTTAATGCATATCCAAGTTCGAAATTCGGCTGTGTATAATTTGCCACTGCCACAAATGCCATATATAGCATTACTTCTGAATTGAACCAACCGGATTCTACCGAAAATTCTCCCATCACAATACCGGCGATCACACTCAGTGGAGTACTGAGCATCGTTGGCGTATTCATCGCAGCCAGCCGTAAACCGTCAATTGACAGTTCAAGCAGAAGAAACTGCCAGATCAATGGAAGATTGATCTGATCACGCACCATTACAAATGAAAAAACGTCCGGTAGCCACTGCGGATTCTGCATATATAATAGATACAATGGTGTAAAAAACACCGTTGCGATTGTGATCAGGGTTCTGGAAATCTTCAGATACATTCCGGTCAATGTCGGAAAATAATAATCATTTGCCTCTTCTATCATATCCAAAATGGACGTTGGAAGTATCATTGCCGACGGCGAGTTATCCACCAGAATCACAACCTTTCCTTCCAAAAGACAGGCTGCTGCCGTATCCGGTCTCTCTGTAAATTTGAACTTTGGGAAAGGATTGAACCATTTTCTCTTGAAAAGTGCTTCTGCAAGACTCTGCTGATTCATTCTCAGGTCATCTACCTCAAGTTTCTCAATCCTTGATTTTATATTGTTTAAAAGTTCTTCATCTACACGGTCTGACATATAACAGACTGCTATGTCCGTTCTGGAACTCTGACCTGCTTCTGTCATTTCCATAATCAGATGTGGATCTCTGATCCTTCTACGCATCAGTGCCGTATTAAATACAATTGTCTCTACAAAACCATCTCTGGAACCGCGAAGCGATTTATCTTTATCCGGCTCGTCTACACCACGGGCAGGATAACTTCTGCAATCCATACATAGTGCTGCATCATAACCATCTACAAAGAACACCGCTGTACCAGAGAGTACATTCCTCAGAATATCATCAAAACATTTCAACACATCCACTTCTACATAAGGAATCTTCTGTTTCGAAAAAGTTTCCGCATCCTGTGGGAGATCTTCTGCTGTAATAGAAAGAAAAGAATCCATAATCTTTAACATTGCTTCATCTTTTATAAATCCATCAATGTAGTAGAATACCGATTCTTTTCCACCGATCTCCATCTCCCGGCGGATAATGTCAAAGCTTTTCTCCACCGGAAGGGTCTGATCCATATATTGAATATTTTCTTTAAAAGAACAACCGACTTCTTTTTTAATCTTTCTGATCATAAAACCTAACCCTCTTTTTTCTGCCTCTTATTTGCCTTGGCTTCACTGAGTTTAGGTTTCCCTTTTTCTTACAAATTATTCTGTCAGCCTTTTATTTCTTTTTTGTTGTACTTCCAAATCCACCATTTCTTACTTCTGTCACGTCATCATCTAATGTAATTCCGTACTGTACGAAGATTCCCTGCATGAATCCATCTCCTGCTTCTACTTCTACGGTTTTTCCTTCATTAGAATCATTTGTGATCTTTGCAAAGATCTGTCCTTCATTGTCGGAATAATAATAATCACTGTCGATAATTCCTACTGTATTATTCAGCTGCAGTCTGTACTTGAATCCCAGTCCGCTTCTCGGATAACACTTCAGTACCCAGTCCTGTTCCATCCACACACGGACTCCCGTTGGAATCTTGACGGTTTCTCCCGGTTTCAGTGTGATCTTCACCGGTGCAAAAAAGTCATATCCTGCACTTCCGGCTGTCGCTCTTCCCGGCAGTTTTAAAGACTCGTAGATTGCTTCCATCTCTTTTTCTTCCGCTGTCTCAAATGTGTCTTTCCACCCTTCAAAGAACTTTTCTTTACTCACTTTTTCAAATCTTGCAATTCGATTCATCTCTGTTAATAACCTCCAATTTATTTTCACATTTTGTAACTGTTCAGAGCCAAGCAAAATTTCAAAAAAGAGGTAAAATGCTTGCATTTTTAAGACTGTTTTTGAAATTTTATTTGGCGGATACGCCACACCTTCAAAATGCGTAGCATTTTGAAGGTTGGTTCTGAACAGTTACCACATTTTATCTGTTTTCTCATTCTTCTTGTCTCGTATACAGGAAGTTTATTCTTTCCTGCCCGCAAGCACTGTAATTCATTATTATAAAATACTTGAAAGTAAAAAACAAGTTGGTGAAATAATTCTCTTGAGATATTCTGTGTTTAGAGTATAATAGATTCTATAGACACGAAACAGAAGGTGAGAGTATGCGAACAATGGACTTTACTACAGAACAGCCAGATTGCTGCTCTGTCGGTGATTATTTGGAGATTGTCGAACATGAGCTTCCCACTTCCTATTGGTATATGCTCGAGCATGCCTACGGCGCAAGCACGAATTTCAAGAACCGGGAACGCTTAAAGACCCGCAAAGGCAAAGTCATTAAGATCTGGAAGGACGACAGATTCAACTATATCACCCTGGAATTTGATGAAGAGGATGTGAAATGATGTACAACAAAGATGATGTTATATATATTCTTGAGAACAACACAACAATCCGTAAAGGAAAGATTGCACGCAAGCAGGGGGATAACTATATCATTCAGCTGATTGGCTCCTGCGGCGCACTGACAATGCCGGAAGATCAGCTATTTGAATCTGAAGAAGCTGCTGAAAAGAGCCGACAGCAGATCAAGCTGAACAGCGCGGATGTACAGAATGATTTCATATCTGTAAAGCCGGATCCTTTCGACAACTGGATTGGGCGATAGGAATTGGTTTCAGAGTTGTTGAGGATATTCGTAATCGGCAACAGGATATAGAAAAAGCACTTTCGGAAGAATAGTATCTTCCGAAGGTGCTTTTTTGTTTTTTCTTATCGTTATACTAAAACTCTCTAATCCAAACCTTTAGAACGGTGTTCCATACAGATCATAAGGTGTCACCTGATATACATAATAATTCAACCAGTTCGTATATAGGTTATTGCAATGCGCTCTCCAAGTCAGCATTGGTTTCTTCTCTGGATCATCATTCGGATAATAATTCTCCGGAATCTGTGGATTCAATCCTTTCCCCATATCTCTCTTATACTCGGAATCCAGTGTCATTCTATCATACTCCGGATGTCCCATTACAAAGATCTGACGTCCATCCTGCGCCATGCAAAGATAAACTCCTGCTTCTTCCGAATCTGCAAGAATTGTAATTCTGTCATCTTTTTCCAATAGATCTTGCGGAACTTCTGTATGTCTGGAATGCGGTGCCAGAAACTTATCATCAAATCCTCTGACAATCGGAATCTTTCTGTTCCTTACGTGGTGCCAGAACAAACCTGAACGTTTTTCCGGAAGTTGTACCTTATCAATTCCATAATGATAATAAATACCAGCCTGTGCTCCCCAACAAAGGTGAAGTGTAGACACAACATTTGTCTTTGTCCACTCCATAATACGTTTCAGTTCTTCCCAATAATCTACATCTTCAAACGGCATCTGTTCTACAGGTGCGCCCGTGATAATAAATCCGTCAAACCTTTTATCCTTGATATCATCAAACGCTTCATAGAATTTATAAATGTGACTTGTTGATGTATTCTTTGACACATGACTTGTCACTCTTACGAAAGTAACATCCACCTGCAGCGGAGAGTTTGAAAGTGCTCTCAGAATCTGAAGCTCTGTATCTTCCTTAAGTGGCATCAGATTCAGAAGTCCGATACTGATCGGACGGATATCCTGATGTGCCGCACGCATCTCATCCATCACGAAGATGTTCTCTTGTTCCAATATTTCCTTTACCGGCAAATCATTTTGTACTCGAATCGGCATTGTCCTTATCTCCCTTTTCTTCTTGTATTTCTTTTATCTCTTCCTGTTTTTCTTTCTGTATATAAATTCCTTCGGAATCTACATATCCGTTCTTCCCATAGCACTCTGTATCTGTTGGAAGTTCTTTTTTCTTCAGGATAGAATTAACCAGCATATTTACAATATAATAAATCACCGCAAATGTCGGTACACCAAAAAGCATTCCCGGAATACCAAATAATCCCCCTGCGATCAGGATTGAGAAAACAACCCAGAACGAGGAAAGTCCTGTCGAATTTCCTAAAATCTTTGGTCCCAGCACATTTCCATCAAACTGCTGCAATGCAATAACAAAAATGATAAAATAGAGTCCTTTCAATGGATCTGCAAGCAGAATCAGAATTGCACTCGGAATTGCTCCGATATACGGTCCAAAGAATGGAATTACATTTGTCACTCCTACGATCACGCTGACCAGCATTGTATATGGCATATTCAGAATTGATAATCCTATAAAACAGATTACTCCGATAATCAGAGAATCAATAATCTTTCCGATAATAAATCCACCGAAGATCTCATTACTTTTTCCACCAATCTGAAGAATCATGTTGGCCTGTCCCGGACGAAATACAGCGTAGATCAGCTTCTTTGTCTGTTTCTGGAACTTCTCTTTGCTAAACAAAACATAAATAGAGACAATGATTCCAATAATAAAATTAAAGACTTCACGAACCATCTGAATCATTCCCACAGTAAGCTGTGTCATCCACAGATTCACTTTCTCCATCAAATCTGTCTTCATCCAGTTCTGAACAAAATCACTTGCTTCTTCAACTATGCTCGCCAACATCTTTCCAACTGTTGAATCAGAAGAATGCATCTTACTGAATTCATGGATAAACCGGTTCATCTGACTCGGCACAGTGAAAATCATGTCGCGGATACTTCCATATAACTCCGGAATCATCATATTGAGAAGTGTAGTAATCAATGCCAACATTAAGATGACAGATACGAAGATTCCAACTCCTCTTGATATCTGTTTTTTCTTCTTTAATTTGGGACAATGTTTCTCCAAAAGCGGAATCATCCGACGGTCTATCCACTTCACAATCGGATTCAGCAAATATGCAATTGCCAGTCCATAAATAATAGGTTTTGCCACTGTTAAAAACTGCTTAAATACAGATGAAATCTGTCCCAATCTCAAAAGTGCAAAATAAAATACGATACATGTCGCAACTACGAAGAACAACGTCATACTTTTTATGGCCTGTTCTTTGAAGCTATACCTTCTTTTTTCATGCTCTTCCCACGAATTGTGCCTATAACTTTGATCTGTATGAGTCTTTGACGCCTCTTTCGCTGTCGTATGCTCATCCTGTCGATATTCACTCATGTACGATCATTTCCTTTCTTCTGTTAAATATACATATTACGATTATAACGCGGTTGCAATAATAGAGTCAACAGTAGAAAAAAGAGATTCAGAAGATCCTCTCTTCCAAATCTCTTTCTATTTATCACGATTTTATACTTTTATCTGATACTCAATTACAGCAACAATCAAATGTTGCACATTCTGTCCCACTGCTGTGGCAGGCGTCACCGCCTTCTACACTGATTTTCCCTGCGTGACATTTGCACTCTTCATTATATCTGCAAGCTTTCGCCTGACAGTCAACATCTGAGCAATCTGAAACAGACTTCATCGAATCCGTCTTATTGCTATAACTTCCCTCTCTTCTTTCTTCAAAGCTATCGCAACAGGTCTCCTGCGCATCCTTCGCACTGTTTCCTCCCACCTGGATCTTATCCAGTTCGCAAAGATACTGATAATTGTGTACACATGTCTGTACGGTACAGCTTAATTCTGGCATACTGATTTCCTCCTCTTAATCTTATTAGAACAATATCAGTATGTCCCTTTCTTTTAAATATATACACTTATATCCAAAAACACAAAACGGTATGTATCTCTCAATACATACCGCCAGTAATCTGATTCTTATGCGTTCTTTCCACAGCAGAATTTATATTTCTTTCCACTTCCGCACGGACATGGATCATTTCTTCCGATCTTTTTCGCCTTGCGAACTGTACCAGACTGTTTCTGCTCACGATACAGACGTTTCTTTGTCTCTGCATCAAAGATCTTATCCCACTGTGGGAGTCCATACAGCCAGTCAGCTTTTGCATCGATCATGTTCTTGTAAAGAAGTTCTTTATCAAATGCAAGACTTACAACTGTATCTTCTTCCATTGTCTCGATCGGGTTTGCTGTCTTCAGACTGTCATTGATTCCGTCAAGGAATCCAACCATTGTCATGACATCCTGTCCATATTTCTCAGCAAGCTCTTTCACTGTTCCCTTCACTTCTTCATCCGGGTTCTCGAGCAGCTGCTCGTAAATCTCTCTTTCGATTGTAAAGTATGTTCCCCAGAACTTCTCCAGCTGATCTTTCGGAAGATTACGGTCATAGGCCATGTCACGCCACTGGTCTAATAAACATTTCTCACTCATTGTATATTGCTCCTTTATCTTTAAACTTCGAATTCAATCGCCCTTTTATTATATAACAAATTTTATTTGCCGTAAACAATTATTTGATATATACTGTTACTATTACTATATTGGCGTATGAAAGGACTGGTCACATGAAAAAACTGAAACGTATTTCTGCACTGTTAGGGGTTTTTATTCTTATCGCAATGTATTTGTGCACACTGATTTTTGCACTGATTGATTCACCTGTTGCTTCTGATCTTCTCAAAGCATCTATTGCTGCAACCATTTTCGTTCCTGTTATTCTCTATGGACTGCTGCTGGTCACACGACTGTTGAAAGATGATTCAAAAGACAATTCTGATCATAAATAAAATACTGCAGTCAGTAATGCACTGACAGAATCAACTCCCCGGGCGACATGCGAAGCTGTTTCCCGGGTTTTTACTGCCTGTCTCCTCTTCAGATATTCTTCCATGGATAAATTTTCTCTGTCTTTTTCATTGCTGTTCTGTTCCATCGAATTCCTCCTTCTTTTTTCTCAGCTATATATTATGATGTTGGGGGCAAAAGCCCCCAACTATGATACCTACGGATTGTTTCGTGCAATGCACTCCCACAATCCTACCCACTATTCGCATATCGTGAAGCTTCCGCTCCACTTTTATGCTCATATTGGGCGGGTCCCAAGGCCATTACACCACCTTTGTGCAAGCACCGGTGGTTTCAGACCTTTTGACCCTGGTATCATCATATTATATGAGGAACTTTCTGATTTATTACTATCTTTTTGTTTTCCGTGCAGACCCCATGCGGAGCAACAACTACATTGTACGCCGCAGTGCGCATCCCTAGCGGAGCGTTTTTATATATTAGGAAAGAACTTTCCTAATATATAAAAAATACAGGACGGAAAGCTTTCACTTCCTGTCCTGTATTTCTGTTTCATTATTTATTACGATAAATAATATCGTTTCTTCCTGGTCCGTTACTGATCATTGTGATCGGATACTCGATCTCTTTCTCGATGAATTCAATGTATTTACGGCAGTTTTCCGGAAGATCTTCGTAATTTTTGATTCCACGAATGTCTTCTTTCCATCCCGGAAGAACTTTGTAAACCGGTTTTGCCTTCTCAAGAAGATGTGTTACCGGGAATTCTGTAGTAACTTCTCCGTTGATCTCATAACCAACACATACCGGAATCTCATCCAGATATCCGAGTACGTCGAGTACTGTAAATGCTACATCTGTTGTTCCCTGCATTCTGCAGCCATATTTGGATGCAACACAGTCAAACCATCCCATTCTTCTTGGACGTCCTGTTGTAGCGCCGAACTCTCCGCCGTCACCACCACGTCTTCTAAGCTCGTCTGCTTCCTCTCCAAAGATCTCGCTTACGAAAGCTCCGGCTCCTACTGCACTTGAGTATGCTTTACATACTGTAACGATCTGCTTGATCTCGTATGGTGGGATTCCTGCTCCGATCGCACCGTATCCTGCAAGTGTTGAGGAAGATGTAACCATTGGATAAATTCCGTGATCCGGATCTTTCATGGATCCTAACTGTCCTTCAAGAAGAACTGTCTTTCCTTCTTTGATTGCCTCGTGAAGGTAAAGAGATACATTAGCTACAAACGGCTCTACCATTTTCTTATATTCCATCAGTTCGTTATATAACTCATCAGGATTAATCAGTGGTTTGTGGTATAAATGCTCAAGCAGTACATTCTTCTGCTCTGCCACGCGCACAACCTTCTCCTTCAAAAGTTCATCATCAAACAGCTCACTAACCTGAAAACCGATCTTTGCATACTTATCTGAATAGAACGGAGCAATTCCTGACTTTGTGGAACCGAAAGATTTTCCTCCGAGTCTCTCTTCTTCATATGCGTCAAAATTCTTGTGATAAGACATTACCATCTGTGCTCTGTCGGATACAAGAATCTTCGGCATCGGAACACCCTTTTCTACTATAGACTGTACCTCTGCGAAAAGACGCGGCACATCCAGTGCGACACCATTACCAATGATGCTGGTCGTATGTCCATAGAACACACCTGATGGCAGTGTATGCAGCGCAAATTTTCCGTAATCATTCACAATTGTATGGCCTGCATTCGCACCACCCTGAAAACGAACGATGATATCTGCCTCTCTGGCGAGCATGTCTGTGATCTTACCTTTTCCTTCATCGCCCCAGTTTGCACCAACTACTGCTTTTACCATTTCAAACCCTCCTGCGTATGTTTGCTTGTAAATAATATTAATCAGCGGTACTTATAACCATTACCGCCTTAAGAATTATACTATACTTTTGCAGGGTTGTAAAACGTTATTTCGCATTTTTTTATTTAAATGTCAGAAATATTGTATTTCTGCGATAAAAGTATTACAATGGAAAGTAAATCAGGCGGTTTTCCCCTGAGAGCAAACTGTTTATCAGTATGAAATTTAGTTTAATAGAAGGGAGACTATAGAATTGAAAAAATTAATCAAATGGATAGTTGGACTTGGCACTGTTGGTACTGCAATCGGACTTCTTGCTGTTCGTCTGATCAAAAAATCAAAGAGTACATCCTCTGATATAAAAGCAGATAGCACCGATAGCAATAAAGAAGAAACGGATTCCGATACATTTGATCTGGATCAGGATCTTGAACCAACACAGGAAAGATCTTATGTATCTTTGCAGGCAGCCCGACCAGATGATTTAACTGAAAAATCTGATGTTGACAGCGCTGACTCTTCTGAAGCAGAAACACAACCAGCAGTTTCTGATGAATCAGATGATACGATTGCTAAAAACGAATAATAAAAAAGAAAGCGGATTGTTCAATCTTACACTTAGTAAAATTGAACAATCCGCTTCTCTTTTTTATTAAAATACAGCCTGTTTTTCTATCATCTATTTCCATGCCTTACAGAGTAGTTGAACTGCTGCACGGATTCTCTCCTCATTCATGTTTGCATAACCTAACAGAATCACCGCTTTTCCTGTACTGTCTTCATTATCTTTTACACAATACTCTGATAAGCCATAAACTCTGACTCCTTGTTTCGCTGCTTTTTCAATCAAATCCTTTTCGGAATCATCCGTCTTAAAATGCAGCAACAGGTGAACACCTGCATTTTCTCCGGAAATTTCCAGAATCTCTTTCATCTTCCGAAGGCTGCTGATCAGAACATCATGCCTGTTCTTATATAATGCGCGTGTTTTATTCAGATGTCGCTCATAATAGCCTTCTTCCATAAATTTCTGAAGAATCATCTGATCCACCTTGGAGACAGTAGAACTGATGAATCTGCATTTTTCCTGATAAATTTTCAAAATATGTTCCGGAAGCACCATATAACTCATTCGAATAGAAGGTGCCAGTGATTTAGAAAAGGTACCTGTATAAATCACTTTCCCATTGCTATCACTTCCCTGCAGTGCCGGAATCGGCTTTCCTTTATATCGAAATTCACTGTCGTAATCATCTTCAATAATATATCTGCCTTCTGCCCCATCTGCCCATTTCAAAAGTTCCATTCTTCTTTGTATCGGCATAACACATCCAAGTGGATACTGATGAGACGGCATGACAAATGCAATATCCGCCCCTGATTTCTCTAATTCATCAATCCGCATCCCGCTTTGATCCATATCAACAGTACAGACTTTATAGCTTAATCGTTCAAACAAACGATAGGCCTGTCCATAGGTTGGGTTTTCCAGCGCAACTTTATGACAATTTCCAATCACTGTCGTTAAAAGCATAAGCAAATAATCACTTCCTGCTCCAATAATGATCTGATCCGGATGACAGTGTATTCCTCTTGCCTGATGCAAATAACTGCTGATCGCATTCCGAAGTCCATATTCTCCTTGAGGATTCCCCAATCGGAACATCTCTGCCTTATCATCTATCAGGCATTCTTTGGATAATTTTCTCCAGACATTATACGGAAAACTGTTAAGATCCACACCGTTCGGAGTGAAATCATACGCGTATTCTGTCACTCCTGAAGAAATCGGTTCAACTTTGATCTCCGGTCTCTTCTGAAGCTGATATATACCTTCGATCTTTGCGACAAAATATCCTTTGCATGGGATTGCCTCCACATACCCTTCCGACAGGAGCTGTTCATATGCAAGTTCTACTGTACTCCTGCTCACTACCAGATGCTTACTCAATGCTCTTGTAGATGGAAGCCGCTCTCCACTCTGTATTACGTTATTCTGAATCTCTTCCTTGATAAATTCATAAATCTGTTCGTACAGCGGAGTTTTTGATTTTGGATTCAAACTCATTGTCAATTCATACATTCTTGTTCTCCCCCCCTGCATCACACCTATAACTATGAAAAACTGCCGTGAACAATTTCTCATTGTGTTCACGGCAGTCCGTTTTTTATTTCTTCGGCAGTTTGAAAGAACTCTTCAGAGAAACAATACGGTTAAATACCAGATTCTCCGGTGTAGAATCCTTTGCATCGATACAGAAAAATCCGTTTCTTACAAACTGGAAGCTATCATAAGCTTTCGCATCTGCAAAGCTTGGCTCCACATAAGCATCTTTGATAATCTTCAGAGAATTTGGATTCAGGTTCAGAGAACCATCCTCTTTATTGTATACACCCTTCTCTTCATCTACAAGGTTCTCATACAGTCTTACTTCTGCTTTCTGTGCATATGGTGCCGGAACCCAATGAATTGTTCCTTTCACCTTACGTCCTGTAAATCCACTTCCAGCCTTTGTCTCAGGATCATAAGTACAGTGAACTTCTGTCACGTTACCATTCTCATCCTTTACAAAGCTTTCACACTTCACAAAATATGCGTGCATCAGACGAACTTCATTCCCTGGGAACAAGCGGAAATATTTCTTTGGCGGTTCTTCCATGAAGTCGTCTCTCTCGATGTAAAGTTCACGACAGAACGGAACTTTACGCTGTCCGAGTTCTTCATTCTCCAGATTGTTCGCAACATCCAGATATTCAACTTCTCCTTCCGGATAGTTATCAATCACAAGCTTGATCGGATCAAGCACAGCCATCATACGGGAACGCTTCATCTTCAGATCCTCACGGATACAGTACTCAAGCATCGCATAATCAACAGAGCTCTGGCTCTTGGAAATACCACACATATCAATAAACATCTTGATTGACTCCGGTGTAAATCCTCTTCTTCTGAGCGCTGCGATAGAAACCAGTCTTGGATCATCCCATCCATCAACAATCTTATCTTCTACGAGCTTCTTAATATAACGCTTTCCTGTTACAACATTCGTAAGATACAGTTTTGCGAACTCAATCTGACGCGGTGGGTTCTCGAATTCACATTCTCTCACAACCCAGTCATAAAGCGGTCTGTGATCTTCAAACTCAAGTGTACAGATGGAATGTGTGATTCCCTCGATTGCATCCTCAATCGGATGAGCGAAATCATACATCGGATAAATACACCACTTATCACCTGTATTGTGATGTGTCATACGGGCAACACGATAAATGATCGGGTCACGCATATTGATATTCGGTGATGCCATATCAATCTTTGCACGAAGCACTTTCTCTCCGTCTGCATACTTTCCGGCACGCATATTCTCAAAAAGCTCAAGGTTCTCCTCTACAGAACGATTTCTATATGGACTTTCTTTTCCTGGTTCTGTAAGTGTTCCTCTATATTCACGCATCTGTTCTGCTGTAAGATCACAGACAAATGCTTTTCCTTTCTTAATCAGCTTCACAGCGCACTCATACATCTGATCAAAATAATCGGATGCAAAATAAAGATGATCCTTCCAGTCAGCACCCAGCCACTTAATATCCTCTTTGATAGACTCAACAAATTCTGTCTTCTCCTTTGTCGGGTTCGTATCATCAAATCTCATATGGAATTCACCATTATACTTCTCTGCCAGTCCATAGTTCAAAAGGATAGACTTCGCATGACCAATATGAAGGTATCCATTCGGCTCCGGTGGGAAACGGGTGCATACATGATCGTAAACTCCTTCTGCCAGATCCTTATCTATCTCCTGTTCAATAAAATTCTTTGAAACTGTTTCGTTCTCCATATCTTCCTCCTACTAACCATAAGTACCATCCGGATGATCTGTCACATTCCTTCGGAAGTGTGATTTATCCTACAGGTTTTCATGCTCAATATCTTATCACATAAAAAGAACAACCACAAGAGATTCTTTTCGTCTCCTCTCATAGTTGTCCTTTTAAGGTTACTGTTCACTCCCGTGTCAATCACTCCGCTGATTGACACGGAGGATGCGTGTTTTGACTTGAATGCAGCCTGCCTTTTAACAATTCATAAGCCTGTGCCAGAATAGCTGCATGATCCACTGCAATTCCTCCACCTTCTTTTACAACATAGTATTTTTCTCTGACCAATCCTGTCCGCTCCTTTTTCAGGATAACCGCATTTCTCTTCTGATCCTGATTTTGAATTGCCAGATGATATTCCGTCTTTTTCCATCCCTCTTCTTCATATGCTGTCTCCGGTTCCATCTCTATCTCAAACCATGCTGCATCTGCCGCATCATCTCCGGCCTCTACACTTACATCCGACTCCTTTACGATAGAAAGATACGCACTTGTAATAATCCTTGCTCTCGGGTCTCTCTGATAATCTCCATAACAGGCAAACTGTTCCACCGGAAGTCCGCTGACTCCGGTCTCTTCCTGCAGTTCCCGTCTTGCTGTATCCTCCAGATTCTCCCGCAAATTTACAAATCCTCCCGGAAGAGCCCAACAGCCAATACTGGGATGATTTCCTCTCTTAACCAAAAGCACCTTTAATCGTCCTTCTTTCAGTGCCTGTTCATCTTTATAAGAGAAAACAACTGTGTCTGTTGTACAACACGGATTTTTATATCGATATGGATCATATTCTTCCAGAAATTCTTCCAGTGTCTGTCCTTTCCCATTCCGTTCTCCTGTCCCATAAAATGGTGTGATGTCTTCTAAAAATGATGCCATATCCATCTCTCCTTTTCACTTCTTTCAAAGCACTCCCAACATACTCATCGGTTCAAAAAAACGACCGATTTCTGTCAGAAGATTCGCAAAATAAACACAAGTTCCTGCTTCTGCCTCCGGATGTGATCCTTGAAAATCATAACACTGTACTCCCACAAGCGGCGCATGTGCTTTCTCCCAATCCCGTTCCAGAATCTCATGAATCTGTTCTTCATCCTCTTCGCCGACCCGAAGAAAAATCTCGATGTTCTGTTTCATCGTATCAAAAAAATGATAAAATTCCGGCAGATACTCTTCCATCTCCCATACAAACTCCGTAAATGTCTGTAACACATCTTTCAGTTCTTTTAGTTCACTTGTTTCATAATTCTTTTCGCTCATACGGCTTCCCCTTCTGCAGAACCCGTCACCTTGAATCACCACTTCAATCCAATTCAGTATAACATATTTTATAACAAGTGAAAGAATTCTCAACAAGGAATTGCATTTTTCCTTGTATAATAGGATGATACAATATTCTCCTCCAGACTACAAGGCTCTTGGGACATCTTTTACCAATAGTCTTTTGTTATTATGCCACATTTTTCTATTGTTTTTCTTTTTGTTGTACCGTATAATCAAAATCAAAAAAGGACGTGAACATATGCCATTACCAAAATCAAATATCTATACAATCGAAGACATCTACGCTCTTCCCGATGGACAGCGTGCAGAACTGATTGACGGTCAGATTTACGATATGGCACCACCAAGCCCCTTCCATCAGGAACTGGTAATGGAGCTTTCTGCAACTCTTCGCGATTATATCAAAAAAATGGCGGACCGTGCAAAGGTTACCCTGCTCCTATGCTTATCTGCAATCATCTGAGACCGCTTCAATCCTGTGCCAATGAAATACAGCACAACTGTTACTACCAAAAGATCCGATTTTACATAATTCTTCTCCTTTACTTCAATCCAATTTGCGTTGCCACTACTCCCACAATAATTCCAAGTGCCGTTATAAGCAAAAATGAAACTATCCTCCCCACTTCTCTCCATCTCTTCCAACGAAAGCTTCTAAACGCTCTCCTTGCTTGATCTGCTCATTTGCCATATTTTCGCAAGCTTCTCTACTGATATGGTCAGAGCCATATTTGCTTAACTGCATCTTCTATACGCTTAACAAACTCATTTAGCTCTTCTCTTCCTACATATTCCATTACAGCCTCCCTTTATATAGCTATGCTTCGCTGACAGCTACAATTTGCTATTTGTATAATCTTAGGATAAGTGTAATGAATTTTTTAAATATTTGTACCCATATTAAAAAGACAGCTCTAATGTGTCTGCCTTTCTGCTATCTTTTACTATTTAGATCGTTTAAATAAAGTCACATGTTAAGTATAAATACTGCTTCTTTATGTCCATTTACATTTCATAATCTCAATCCAATATTTCCATTTGGTCTTAATGATGCCATAAAGCCATTTCCCACCGGAATTCGAACTTCCCATCCAACCATTGAAAACAATTGCGACTTAAGAGTTGGTTCTTTCAATCCTCTTTCCATTGAAATAGCTTTACAGTAATACCTATTAAATACGTATAAACTTGCAAGTGCATAAAAAACATTTCCTAAATTTCCACGCTTATAATTTTGCTTTTCCATACGTGCATGCTTAACTTTATTATATGCTTTCCACCAAATTGGAGAATTTTTTTTCGTCCAACTTTTTATTGGAGAGTATGTCCTTCCATCTATCAAGCAAGTCACTTGTTCTATTCCGATATTCTCATAATAATCATATAAAATTTCTCTATATTCCTGAATTTGATTCGGTGATGAATCTGGTGCCACTTCTTTGCAAAGAAGTTTGCAAAGAATATCAACCTCAGATCCTATTGACAAAATCTGCTTTTCATATTCTATAGAATATGTTTTGAAATTATCTTTTGAAAATTCTACATAATTTAATGAATTGAGAAATTCTTCTTCCAATCTCAAATAAAATGGCCATATTCTTACATTATATTCCTGTACTGTCATAATTTCCTCCATAATAAATTTCACGTTATTTTACTTTAAACACTTCATAAGCTATCTTAATTTTAAATTACTTGTAGTCACCTTAGCTCTTGGACAATACTTCTTTACTAAACACTCAAGCAAAACTCTACTTCCAGGTCCCATTTTAGGTCCACATAATATTTCCAACTCATCCATACATTCTTTTCTTATCTTCAAAAATACACTTGACGGTAATAAATTGTTTCCAGAAAAAATATTTTCTCTTAACTTACGTTTTCCCTTTTCAATATTACTTATCATTTCTTTCAAACTTATTGGATAAAAATACAATGCATAGCGCCACTCTTTTTGAAAGGACCAAGAACTTCTCTTATTACGCCCCAATTTTGAAAGATTCAAATGAAATCCATTTTGAACATATTCTTTTACTTCTGGATATAATATGTTTATATCATCCGTATACCTTACTTCAAAAAGGATTTCATCTTGTATCATTGGATACATAGTGTCGTTAAATAAATCTTTTTCTGAAAACACGCTCTCTATAATCTCTTCACATTTCAACGGATCCCTCCATTTATACATAGAAAAGGGATTTCTAGGTAAAGAAATCCTCACTCCTCCAAGACCAGAATACATGTTCCACATTGGAATTGATTCTTCCTTTTCATCTGTCCATGAACTAATAAAACAATATTTTGAAATATTTTTAACATCTGAACTCAGCCCCTCTTCTAAATCATCCATATTTGATAAATTATTAAATTTAATACTATTAGAAGAAATTATCAATGCCAAAGATTCTAAATTAGTATAATGATATAGTTTTCTATCCAAAAATTTCTACGCCTCTTCTTCCTTTGTTATATATACTCTATATAATAATAACAATCAGACAGATAAAAACTTACGCAAAATTTATTTTTTCTTAGGTTTATACAACATTCCCTTATATTAATGAATTAAATAGTAGAAATGGAACATCATATAATCATTGTGAAATCTTTGAATATAAAGAGGAAACACAACATGAAGCAACACAAATGACTATCGAAATCATGACTGCTACAAATGTTCCGTATACTATTACAAAAGAACCTATGGTACTCATTGATGTAACAGAATTAGCAGCAATTATTGACGATTATAGTGAATTTTGCTAAGCATAAGGATTTAATCACTGTACTTCCGGCATACAATGACAGAGTAAAAGCAGATGGAACAGTTGGTGATTGCTATAATCTAAACGGAAGTGATTAACAAACGATTACTGGAATTTTTCAGTATACAATTAATAGAATCTATGAGACATTAAAAGAAACTGAGAATCCGACTTGTAACGTATTATATGCAATGCCACATTGTACTGGAAGATATCCATATATTGATGCAGACGGTTATGATGAATATCCATCTGGAACAGAGAAAACAATGGAAATGCTTGCCAATACAATTGTTGCTGTTTGTAATCATGCAAATATTCCTGTATGTGATTTATGGCATAGCTCTGGCATTAATAAATTCACACGGAATGTATTCAGTGGAAGTTCCAATGCAGTCATTGAAATTTATAGTCCATATAAATTAGATTCATTTAGTAATTCAGTAAACACAAATCGTATCAGATACACAAAATGTGAATCTTATTATCAGATAAGAGATGGTGAAGTAGTACTTGAAGAATATACAGACCCACAACCATTCCCGTATAATGGTGATCAGTTACATTGCAGTAATAATGGATATGACAGATTAGGGAATTGTATTGTAGGTGCAGTTGTTGCACATTATGGTAATTAAACTTGTTGCAAAAGTTTTTTTATTTTATAATAGAGCAATGAGAGGTGAAATTAAAATGCTTTTTTCAGAGAATATTTATTTTTTAATTTTATTTACATTGCCAGCTGCTTTGAATGTAATCTATAATGCACATATTCGACATGTGCCTGTAGCAAAGCCGGATAAATCTATAGAGTTAGCAGAATGTATTATATTTTGCTTTGCAGTATTTATGTGTAATATTGTTGTAATGCATAAAGAGATGACTCTATTTGCAGAATATTGTTTATTACAAAAAGATAAAATTGCTCAATTTTGTAGCAACACTGGATTTAATTATATTAATTTTATGATTAAGTATTTTATAGTCAATGCAGGAACAAGCATCATCGTCCTGATCGTTTGGTACACATTAGGGCAATGGGTTTTCAGAGGAATAGGGAATATTGGCAATAAATTTATGGGGAGACCAAAAGAACTTAAATTTTCAGATGTATGGAGTAATATTTTCGAAACAGCTACTTATATAAAACCAAATAAAGACTTAGTTGTCTGTATTGAAAAGGGTGGATCTATAATTACAGCCGGAGTGGTAATGAGTTATTCTCCACCGAATCAAGAGAGACGAGAGTTCCTTTTAACAGATACTGACTTAATACGCCAAATATTTGAAGATGATAAAAATATTCCTTTAGATTACAGAATTTTCCCTCAATCAACATATGAATATTACGATGTTCAACAAGACATTTTAATAAAATTATATGATGCAGAAAAATATAATAAAATTTATGGAGAAGATAGGAGTAACTAGCTCCTATCTTTTAGGCGGTCTAGGTCCTCTAGGTTGTTTTGGTGCACGAGCCCCTTCATTGAATGGATTTGATCCTCCAGGTTGTCTTGCACCAGAACCTCTTTGTTCTCCACCCGGAATGTTTGATATGGTTGATTTTCCTGACATAAATTGCTACCTCCTCATTTGTAAATAATCAATAATATTGTATCACAATGATATACAGGTGGAAAGTATTATGTTTCTTTAAATATAGTAAAATATTAGAAATAGTATGATGTTAATCGCCCATTTCATCTATTATGCTAAGTTTCTCAAATATATCATTTTAACTAAATCGAAAAGTCATTTTGAAGCATAAAAAATAAGCCACCACGAATGCCGGCTAAAAAATTCAGTATGATTGTCCAGTAATTATGCTATATATCGCCAGAATGAAGATTTAACATTTTCTTCATTCACTGTGACGTACAACATAGTGGTATCCGGTTTCTTATGTCCCGCATATGATTGTATTTCTTGAAGAGGTATGTCCCTTTTTCCGGCATCTATTAATAATGTTCGTCTAAATTTATGTGGATGAGCATGAATATCTGCTTTTCCACCAAGATTCCGTAACATAGACTGTATAGCCTTTTTCCTAAGGCAAATATAATGCTTGCGGCAAGTTACAAATAATGCTGAATCCGTATCCTCTCTTGATAGTAGATATTTCTTTAAATGATATATACATTCATCTGTCATGTATACTTCTCTCTTTCTTTCCCTTTTCTCCATGAATGATAATTTTATTATTTCCCCAATCGATATCATTTCTATTGAGATTTATAACTTCTCCAATTCTGGCAGCTGTACCATAAAGGAATTCCATAATGGCAATGTCTCTCTGCCTTAACGCATTGCATCACAGATGTTCCCTTTCTGCACTGGTAAACGGCTTTTTGATCCTCTGAGGGACTTTTATAAGCTTAATTCTCCGCATTGGATTTCGTGTTATGAATCCTTCATCTAACAGCCATCCAAAAAAGGAGAAAGATACCTTCTGATTGTATCCATATAAGATACCTTCCTTGTTTCCTGACACATGGCCAAATAGAATCAAATATCATTGGTTGTGATATCTTCAAACCTCTTATGAAGATATTCTATCATTTTTGCAACACATTCTGCATATCTGCTGACTGTACCGTCGCCACCGTCGGCACAGTTTTCTAATCTCTTACTTGCTACAAACAACTTAAGCACTTTCTCCCCGTGTGATTCGCTGGTTATAAGTTGTGTACATTCCTCTTCAACTCTCGTTCCATGAAAGTTGATATACAAAGTATTCTCCAGCTTTTGTAGTTGTTCATCCTCAAGTACCTCTTGCATAAAACTTAGAACATTTTTGATAATAGTATCAATGTCTTTTTTGTAAAAACACCCCTTTTCTAAGTCAATTATGACTTAAAAAGAGGTATCTGTGTCAATGGATTAAATGGGAGATTTATTTATAATCCACCTATAACTTCTATTCTTTTTAAAAGATTTGTTATCTCATCTTTCAATTCTACATTCGTTGCTAATGTGTTCAGAGATATGGTCAAATTTATCCAGGTATTCATCTTACGAAAGGCCAGATCTATTTCTGAATCCAGTATACTTTCAATCGGCTTATCATATATTTTCTTGATTGTTGTAAAGTCTCCATATATTTTATATATTTTCTTGATCTCTTCATTTGTGAAAAGTTTTGAAACACTTGCTACGTGAGTAATCCAATCTTGATCTATATGAACTTTAAGGCCTTTACTATATTCTTTAAAAAACTCTCTATCTTGTGAGGTTATAAAACTATTTCCTTTAACAGATGCATTATATTGATACTCGCTCATAAGATTTTTCACATCATCAAACACAAATTTGAAATCATAATAAATTATAAGAGTACGTTCTCTGACCTTTTCTTTTTCCTTTTTCGAATCAATTCTTCTTTGTGTCCATAATGCACCGGATACAGCTAAAAATGTTCCTAACAGTGCTCCCATAGTTTCAACATAAGAACTTTTATATCCATCTTTCTTTAATGGCAAAAGGAAGATAGATACTATTCTTGCTAGATATTCAAAATTCATCCATATTGGACTTGTAATAAATAATATAGAGATCATACCAATAACTAGAAAAAATAAGTTATCTATTATCCACTCTTTTATATTTTTCCATCTATTCTTCATTTTTTACTCTCCTTCACCGCCATTATACGACAAAAAGAGAGGGTTTCCAATTGCTATTTATTATTTGTTCCAACAAAAGATTTACTTGCCTGTTTTAATCAATAGATATCGACAGCATCTCAAAAAGACTTGAGCATAATGACAGCGAGGTCAAAAAAGAATTTTATTTACACGTTACGCAGAAGTTGGAAAGTAAAAGAAATGAGCAGTTGAAAGAATTGAAAATTTTATAGCCTGCCCCCTTTTTGCCCCCTTTTGGAATTTTCGCAAAAGAAAAACCCCGGAAACACCGCATTCACGGGCACTTCCGGGGAAAGGTTCAAAGCTGTCTAGGGGACTTGAACCCCCGACCTCCGCCTTACCAAGGCGACGCGCTACCGACTGCGCCAAGACAGCTTATTGCGTTCCAGCAGAACGCAAAATTAAATATACACTACTTGAGTTTGATTGTCAAGTTAAAGCTGATCTGAATCCAGCAAAATGGTAAATGGCCCGTCATTGAGCAGCTGAACCTTCATATCAGCTCCAAACTCTCCGGTCTGTACTTCCTCCACTGACTCCCTACATTTTTCAATGATATATTCATACATCTCATTCGCCATATCCGGTTTTCCTGCTTCAATAAAGCTTGGTCTGTTTCCTCTCTTACAGTTTGCATATAACGTAAACTGTGAAACCAGAAGAAGACCTCCGTCCACATCAGCAAGCGAAAGGTTTGTTTTTCCCTGTTCATCTTCAAAAATACGAAGTCCGATCATTTTTCGTATCATTTTGTCTGCAATCTCTTTTGTGTCTGTATCTGCTACTCCAATCAAAACAAGATACCCTTTTCCAATCTTTCCAGATATCTCACCATCAATCGTAACAGATGCCTCTGTTACTCTTTGTATTACAAATCTCATCTTTTCAAACCTCTGTTTTTTTATTATTTGTTGTCAGACAAATCAACGTCACAGCACTCACTGTCATCGGAATACTGATCAGGATAATCATTCCCATTACTATTGCCGGAAGGAATCTGCTCTCAAGATCTACGATCAGCGTTCCCATCAGATTATAGAACATGTGCATCAGCATGGATGCCGCCAGGGTGTTATAGCGATGCGCCACAAATCCAAGTGCAAACCCCAAAAGTGCCGCATAAATTCCCTGTACGAGATTTTGATGGAACACTCCAAACAGAACCGCCTGTACAACATTCGCCAGGATCCAATGCATTCCGGCACATTCAAGATATTTCTGGATCAAACCCCGGAAAATCATTTCTTCCACAAGAGGTGGAAGAATCAATGTACTGAAAACCCACATCAGCGAATATTCTGTCAGACCGGAATTTTCTATCAGATTCTGATAATTATCCATCGCATCCGGAAGTGACCGTGCTACAATTGCCAGTATAATACTGGTCACGTGTATCATACCAAAAGTAAACAGCGCGATTAAAACGCATCCGTCCAATCCGACTCTTCTGCATTTGCCTGGGATTGCACGGATTCCTCCTTCACGCAGCTGAAAAGCAAGATAATACCATAAAGCAGGAATAGGCAGAACCATAAGGTACAAAATTGCCGATACCAGATTCAAATGACTCATCAGGAACTCATAAACCACCATTGTTCCATTGTTTCCCATAACCAGAGGCCCGCCAATTGCGGCCAGATAAGAAATGATGTATCCGAATTTGTTAAAGCAGATCATGATCACCAGAAAGACTGCAAGTGCCAAAAGGTAATTGTATTTTTTCTTCATCCGTATTTCTCCTTTACGGCAGAATCTTTTGTGCTTTTGTCTTGATCCTCTGAAGTGCATTGTCCACTGACTTCGGACTCTTTCCAAGTAATTCCGCAATCGTCCGATAATCCGTTCCCATCAAGTGCAGATAAAGAACATGATTTTCTAATGGACTGAGCAATTCTTTGAGCTGCTCCGCAAAAGCTTCTGTATATTCTTTTCCAAAATAAAGAACTTCCGGATCATTCTCCTTCGATGATTCTATCGTATCAATCAAAGGAAGACTTCTCCCCTCTCCTACCTCTTCACTGTCTTCATATAACGAAACATAAGAATTCAAAGGCAGATGCTTTTTTCGATTTGATGACTCAATTGCCGAATACATCTGTCTGGAGACACAAAGTTCTGCAAAACTTGAAAATGATGTTTTCTGCGTTACATCAAAATCCCTCACTGCTTTGATCAGACCGATCATTCCTTCCTGGATCAGATCCTCGTTCTCTCCACCCAACAGATACATTGCACGCGCTTTCTTCCTTACCATGGATTTATATTTCACCATCAGGTAATCCATAATCTCCTGATTTCCATTTTTGTAATCACATAAAAGCTGCTCATCTGTCATTCTGTCATACTTACTCATCCGATTATCACCTGTTATCACTCTTTTTTCGAGCAATACTCATATTTATTTCTGCGAAATCCTCTGTCTTACGATCTCATAAGCAAGAACGCCTGCTGCCACAGATGCATTCAGAGAATTAATCTGACCTTTCATTGGAATTCCTGCAACGAAATCACAGTTTTCTTTCACAAGACGGCCAACGCCCTCACCTTCATTTCCGATCACAAGACCGATCGGTCCTGTCAGGTTCAGGTCATACATCTGCTCACCATCCATATCAGCACATACAAACCAGAGTCCTTTTTCCTTGAGTTCTTCCATTGTCTTCACAAGATTCGTCACCTTTGCGACCGGTGTATAATTCAAAGCTCCGGCAGATGTCTTCGCAACTGTCGCTGTCAGACCAACTGCTCTTCTCTTTGGAATAATGACTCCGTGTGCACCTGCAAGGTTCGCTGTACGAATGATCGCGCCAAGATTGTGCGGATCTTCAATATTGTCTAAAAGAATCAGAAACGGAGCTTCGCCTCTCTCTTCTGCCAGCTTAAGCATATCGTCGATCGTAGAATATTCATATGCTGCCGCATGCGCGATCACGCCCTGATGCTTCCCTGTCTCTGAGAGCTGGGAAAGTCTTTCTTTTGTAACAAAATTGATCAGAGATCCGTGTTTTTTCGCTTCACGTACAATTGTTCTTACCGGTCCGTCCTGGCATCCGTCAAGAACATAAATCTTGTCAATCGTACGTCCGGAACGAAATGCTTCCAGTACGGCATTTCTTCCTTCAATTACAAATGTCTCTGTTCCCTGTTCTCTATTTTCCTGCATGTTCTGCTCCTTTTTCCTTTATCTCTTTTTCAATGCTTTCAAGTCCGATACTTACAAGCTCTGTCAGTCGTTCATACTGACCTGTCAGATATAAATGTCCGATCAATGCCTCAAAACCTGTCGCTCTTCTGTAATCTGTAATTGACTGATTCTTTGCCGGAGACACAGATCGTGCATTTCTTCCTCTCCGGTAAACTCCATGTTCTTCCTCATTCAGATGCTCCTGCATGGAACGCATCATAAAGGACTGTGCTGATGCCTGCACATACTGGCTTGTCTCTTCATGGAGACGGTGGACCGGCCTGTTTCCACGGCCGACCACCATCGTCTTAATGATCAGATCATAAACACAGTCTCCCACATAAGCAAGAACCAGTGGGGAACACTGCTTTGCATCAATCTCTTTCATACCGGGAATTGTCCGGATATACTCTTCTAAACCTGCTGTTATGCTCTTTTCCATTGTACTCCTTCTCTTGTATCTTTCAGAACGATACCTTTCGCAAGAAGCTCATCTCTGATCTCATCTGCTCTTGCAAAGTTTTTCTCTTTTCTTGCTGCCTGACGCTCAGCGATCAATGCTTCAATGTCAGAATCAAGAATCTCATCTTCTTTATCAACAATAATTCCAAGTACTTCTGTCAGTCTTACCAGACGGTCAAACAGATTCTCAAGATACTCTTTGGAGCTGTCTTCGTCTGTCATCGTATTAATGAATTTTACAAGATCAAATACTGCAGCGATCGCATCTGCTGTATTGAAGTCATCATCCATAGCGCTCTCAAAGTTTCCAACATATTCTGCTGACTTTGCAAACTTCTCTGCTTCTGTCTCTGCCATATCTTCTGTCTTCGCGCTTCCCATAAGGAATTTCAGACGATCAGCTGCTGTAATGATTCTCTCAAGTCCGCTCTTTGCTGCTTCCATCAATTCAGCGCTGAAGTTCAGTGGACTTCTGTAATGTGCACTTAACATGAAGAAACGAAGTACCTGAAGGTCATACTTCTCACTGATCTCGCGAACTGTGAAGAAGTTTCCAAGAGACTTGGACATCTTACGGTTATCAATGTTCAGGAACCCGTTATGCATCCAGTATCTGGAGAACTCTTTTCCGTTCGCTGCTTCACTCTGTGCAATTTCATTTTCATGATGTGGAAAGATCAGGTCTTCCCCACCTGCATGAATATCGATCTGCTCACCAAGATATTTCTTGGACATCTCTGAGCACTCAATGTGCCATCCCGGACGTCCCTCACCCCATGGAGAAACCCATGCAGGCTCGCCTTCTTTTTTCGGTTTCCAAAGAACAAAATCCAGAGAATCTTCTTTCTCATCCTCACCGCTTACAAGAAGGGTACGTCCGCCTGACTGAAGATCATCAAGGTTCTTATGGGATAATTTACCATAATCTTTGAACTTTCTTGTACGGTAATATACAGTTCCGTTCTTCTCGTATGCGTAGCCTTTCTCAATCAGTGTCTCAATCATGCTGATCATACCGTCAATCTCTTCTGTTGCAAGCGGATTCTTTGTCGCCGGCTCAATATTCATGCCGTCCATATCTTTCTTGCACTCTGCAATGTAACGCTGTGAGATTTCTTCTGCTGTAACGCCTTCTTCGTTTGCTTTCTTGATGATCTTGTCATCGACATCCGTAAAGTTAGATACATAATTCACATCATAATTCTTGTATTCAAAATATCTGCGGACAGTATCAAACACGATCATTGGTCTTGCATTTCCAATATGGATGTAATTATATACAGTCGGACCGCATACATACATCTTTACTTTTCCTTCCTCTAGAGGAACAAACTCTTCTTTTCTTTTTGACATTGTATTATAAATCTTCATCGTTCTTACTCTCCTTATTTTCTTTCTCCACACATCGCATATATTTTATCATAGATTCCAAACGTTTGTGAAGTTTTATATTCTCTTCCTGCAGTTCTCTGATATCTGTAAGTACCGGGTCCGGTAAATGTACCTGATCCATATCACTTCTTGGGACTTTCTTATTGTCCATGCGGACGATTCGTCCCGGCACACCGACAACTGTACAGTTCGCTGGAACCTCTTCAAGTACTACAGAACCAGCTCCGATCTTAGAATTTTCTCCGATTGTAAAAGAACCCAGGATTTTTGCGCCGGCGCTCACCATAACATTATCTTTCAACGTTGGATGACGTTTTCCCTGTTCTTTTCCGGTACCGCCAAGCGTAACCCCCTGATACAGTGTTACATTATCTCCGATGATCGTAGTTTCTCCGATGATCACACCTGTTCCATGATCGATAAAAAGTCCCTTTCCAATTGTTGCACCCGGATGGATCTCAATCCCTGTCTTACGCGCTGCTCTCTGAGAAATCCAGCGTGCCCAGAAATAATGCTTTTTCAGGTAAAGCTTATGCGCCACTCTGTAGCTTAAGATTACTTTAAAGCTTGGATACAAAAATACTTCCATGTTTGATTTGATCGCAGGATCTCGCTCTCGGATCACCTCTATCTCCTGTTTGACATAAGATATCATTCCCATATTTATCATTCCTTTCTGATTCAAGAATGCACTTAACACCCTAAACGGATTGTTTTGTATATCAAAAAACTTCGTCTCAATCTAGAGACGAAGTTCTATCCGCGGTTCCACTCTAATAAAAGAAGTATAACTTCTTTCACTTTCACGCACGTAACGTGTGCCTGACGTACCCTGCTACTCCATTCACAGGATCGACTCCCGGGGGCACTTCACAGTTTCTTCTCTCAAAGGTGCTTTCAGCCGGTGACACCTTCTCTCTATGAGTCCAAATCTCTGTTACTCTTCCCGTTCTTTGTCTTTCTCAATTTTATTACCAATATTTATTGTTTTCACCATCTCTATTATCTTATGCAAAAAATCATTTTTTGTCAACTATTATCTCTGCCGATCAACTGCATTTTAACATTTTATTCAGACAATCTCATTCAAAAATATTGGACAGAAGTTCTGAAGTTTCCTCAGTTCTTCCTCTAGTTCTTCTGTAAGAATTACGCTTTCCTCTGCACTTATTTCTTCAGGAGTTTTGTATCCAAACAATATTTCCGTCAATGCTGCAATGGAAAGTACTCCCTGTGAATCTTCCGTTTCAGACACGTTCAGGCTTTCTTCTCCTTTTGAGCTACTGAGTTTCCAGATCCTGCTGTTCTTATGAAGAATCGGATCGATCACCGCAAAAGAGCAATGGATCTCACATTCTGACGGGATTTTCATTTTAGAAAATAGTTCCTGTAAATGAACGATCCTGATCATAATAAGCGGTTTTTCTTTATATGCAGACGTTTCATCATCTGGCCAGTCAGGTGCTTCCTTAAGCCCATAAACCGAAACCTTTTCTTCCGGTTCTCTAAGACCATCCGCCGACGCCCAGAAGAGATCTGCTTTCCCTTCCAGATAAAGTGGTTCCCTGATCTCGAGCCCCTCTTCTTTCGCATATGCATAGATACAGACCAGCTTCTCTTCTTCAAAGACAAGCCGCATCCCGCCAAACTCGCTCTGTTGTTCGAGAATCTGTGTCTGATAATATTGTGCATTTCTTAAAGCAACAACATTCCAGCAATCCGAAAAATTCTCTTCAACAAATGCCGCCATCTTCCCTGCATCCATAAATCTTGCTTCACGGTCTACAATCCGCTCTTGTGATATATTTCTATATTCATCATTTTTATATTCTTTTCTTGCAGAAAAAAATGCTTCATCAAGCTCGATTTGTTTCTGTTCATAAACAAATCGGAAATCATAAGGATAATAGATTGCTTCTGCCGCCGGCATCAGGAAAGTAAATGGCATCTTCTGTGAATACTGATCCTGTAATGCATGAATCAGAAGATTTCTCATATATCCTCTGCCTCTATATTCTGCCTGCGTGGCAACTCCCACGATATAATCCGATGGGACAACACTTTCCTGTAACTTTACCTGATAAGGGTTCAGCTGCAGCATCGCACGTATCTCATCGTCTTCCTCTATTACATAAATCGTATTGTCTTTTGTCTTGATATAATAGTAATAATCAACAAATTCCTGACTGTCTTCTGAAAATACCTGTTCCCACAAGCTCCTGGTTTTCCCATGCTCTGATTGGTCCAGCTTTCGAATCTTCATCTTATTTTCCCGCACAGCATCCACCACATCCTGCAGGCTTCTCCATCACATCCACGCTACTGTAATTCGTAAATTTTTCAATTGCACAGATCGCCTGGGATGAGATTCCTTCGCCGCTTCCGGTAAAGCCAAGGCCCTCTTCTGTTGTAGCCTTTACATTGATCTGATCAACGTCAATTTTAAGCGCTTTCGCCATGTTTTCCCGCATCTGATCAATATGCGGACGCATCTTTGGACGCTGCGCAATGATCGTCGCATCAATATTCTCAATCACATATCCATTCTCTTCCAAAAGTCCGCCTACGTGCTCGAGCAGTTTTATACTGGATGCACCCTTATATTTTGGATCTGTATCTGGAAAATGAAGGCCAATGTCTCCAAGTGCTGCTGCTCCAAGCAGTGCATCCATTACGGCATGCAGCATAACGTCTGCATCTGAATGTCCTAAGAGACCTTTCTCGTAAGGAATCTCAACTCCACCCAGGATCAGTTTTCTTCCTTCAACTAACTTATGAACATCATATCCCATACCTACACGCATAATTATTTCTCCTCAAAATCATTTTCAGCATCTTCTGAAACAGGTTCTTCATTCAGTTCTGCAAAAATATCTACCACTCTTGTGTCCGTCAGTTCTTCTTCCTGAGCTGGAGTTTCTTCAACTGGTGTTCCTTCAGCTTTTATTTCTTCGTCCGGTGTTTCCTCTGATTCTGTTGTAGTCACCGGTTTTTCTACTGATTCTGCTTTTTCTTCTAACGCTGTTTTTTCCGCTGTTTCGTTTTCTGTTGAATCTGAATCTGCTGTTTTTTCTATAGCTTCAGCCTTGCTGTCTTGCATTGTTTTTTTCTCGGAATCCGCCTTAGACACTGCGTCTTCCAGCTTCTTCCTGTCTTCTTCTGAAAGCATTGTCGGCATTGTATTGTCTGATACTTTTTCGTCTTCTGATGCTTCTGTCGTTGTGCTCTCTGTTACCTGTGACATTTCCTTCGCCGCTGCCGCTTCTTCTGCTTTTCGTTTCTGCTCCGCTTTTCTCTTTGCTATCATCTTCGCAATCTGCTTTTTGATATCAATTTCAAACGTTTTGCAGATGGCATTCCCTGCATAAGCAACTCCAACCAGGATAAATACAACTGCCAGTACTGACATAAGTGTCATATTGCTAGGACGCTGCTGGATCATCTCACTTAAGATTCTGATACCCAGGTAGGTAAGATAACCTCCAAGTACTATTCTGAGCGCATATCCGCTTTTCTTATTCATCTTGTTTCCTCCGTATTTCTGTTATTGGCCACGTTTTAAAATATAAACGAAAGACAACAACTTTTTTCTATATCATTATCTGTTATATTACCACAAGTTGCTCCTTAATACTATTATTTCTTTACTTGATATAAGCAATAACCAGTAAATTTGCATAAAAAAACTGCGTACTGATTTCTTAAGCACGCAGTCTTCGTTATAGTAGCGGGAACTGGATTTGAACCAGC
>OCHF01000370.1_pt1 | contig 32285 bp, 27 predicted proteins | sample 1538851 | NCBI WGS metagenome assembly OCHF01 (sample SAMN04571730, study PRJEB22368) | human gut metagenome | biome: human gut; material: stool | host: Homo sapiens | place: Luxembourg | collected 2012-12-07
CCACACTTTCCGGACAGCTGCCACAAAAGGCAATGCCGCCACTTTATCAATAACCGATGTGTCGGATACCTGCACCACCACTGTATTGTTCCACTTACTTTTGGATACAGGACATACTCCTTTTCCGACCAGCATATCTATATAGCTCTGACATACAGGAAGATCTGTAGAATCAACGGGCAATCTCTGCCTCATGCGACGCTCCAAAGCACGTTCGGACAAATAAGCCGAAGGATTGTCCAATGTATAGGTTGTTTCTGCCTTATCGCGAAAGTTTACACGATACTTATACGTTTTTACTTGTGCCGGCATTTGTAAGGTGCATGCCAATAGCAAGCAGCCCACTATTCCTTTTTGACTATTCATTAATTCTATTCCGTTTATTTTTTAGGCGCAAAGATAAGGATAAAAACCGAGAGTTAGAGCGGATTGGAGCAAGAAGGTTGTAAACAAGGGCTTTAGAGAGGAATGTATTGCGCTGTCGCAGCCAAACCGAAGCCATCGAAAAGCCAACTGAAACCGGAGTTACGTTACTATCCCGTTACTCTGTTCCGAAAGGCAAAGACGGTTTTGGGAAGGTTTCAAAGGGCTGAAATACAAGCTCTATTCGTCTTGTTCCGCTTGCAAATATAGCCGGATTTCCGAAATTTGGGCAGAGGAAGGCGAAAAAAGTTCTATTCCGGGTGCGATTGCGTTGATATGCTGTGATTTGCGTATCGAAGAACAGCTCTACAAGAAATAATTTTGTAACCCAAAAATTGTAGAGTTATGAGATCGACATTCAAAGTTTTGTTTTATCTGAAACGCAATGCCCCGAAGAAGAACGGGCTTATTCCGGTCATGTGCCGTATTACCGTAAACGGCAAAATCGCTCAATTCAGTTGTAAATTGGATGTGGAGGAGAAATCGTGGAACGTAAAGTCGGGACGCGTTTCCGGTCGCAGCATCGTGGCGCAGGAGGCCAACCGGATGTTGGATAAGATTCGTGTGGGTATCAATCGAGCCTATCAGCAGATCAGCGACCGCGACAACTACGTTACCGCCGAGAAAGTCCGCAATGCCTATTTAGGATTGGGCATGAACCACGAGACGCTGCTCGCCGTATTCCGCCAGCACAACGAGGATTACGAGAAGCAGGTCGGCAAACTCAAAAGCCTGCGCAGCTATTGGAAATACTGTGTCGTGTACAAACACCTCTCGGAGTTCATCGAAAAGCGGTACAAGGTCAGCGACATTGCGCTCAAAGAGCTTACTCCGGCATTCATCACCGACTTCGAGTTGTTCCTCAAAGTGGAAAAGAACCACTGCAACAACACGGTCTGGTCGTATATGATGCCGTTTCGGAAGATTATCTATATGGTCGTCAATAACGGTTTGTTGCAGCGCGATCCGTTTTTCGCGTACAGCATCACGAAAGAGGAGACCAAACGGGGCTTTCTGACCAAAGAAGAAATTACACTCTTAATCAATGGCACATTCAAGAAGAAAAGCTACGAGCTGATCCGCGACCTATTCATCTTCTGCACCTTTACGGGATTGAGCTGGACGGATATGGCGAACCTTACCCGAACGAATCTGCAAACCTCGTTCGACGGGCATTTGTGGTTGAACACCAACCGTCAGAAAACGGGTGTCGAAACCAATATCCGACTGTTAGATGTCGCCAAACATATCATCGAGAAGTACCGCGATATGGCGCCCGACGGAAAGCTCCTGCCCGTTCCATGCTACAATAATTGTAAAAACAGCATTAAGTCCATAGCGAAGAGATGCGGCATCGAGAAAAACGTAACGTGGCACATGAGAAGACATTCTCATTCTTCTTTCCTACTGAAAACGAACGACTTACAAAGGATTCCAGTTTGACTGCTAACGATTTGGAAACGAGCGAAATTCCGTATTCTTCTCATTTTGCCTTAAATCAAAAAACGCTTTTCCTGAATGCAAAGGTAATCATTTTTTTTGAAAGATAGTTTTCTTCTCAGCATATTTCACTGAAATATTTTTATATTGCAAAAGTTTCAAACGCTAATTTACATTTGGAAACGTGAAGATTATAATTCTCATTAGTAAGCCCTACGATTCTTTCTTACGAACTATAATGCGATTCGCCTTTTGGAGAGCCTCTTTATTTATTATAATTAACTCCTCAACAGAGGCTAATCTATGATATTTCTCATATATAATGGCTGATTTTTCGCCATGATAATCAGCGCAGACTTCTTCTTTGATGTACTTTTCTTGTATTTCAGTTATATTCATTTCTCTTTGATGGAATTCCTTTATATATGTATAAAATTCATCTAAAGATTCTTCCGTAGTCAGGATGTTATGTACATTCTTGTCTTTATTGATTAATTTTTTGCTTCTCAATTTTTCCCACGTCTTATGGACAACTGATTTTAAGACATCATAGGCTATTCCACCAATAATAGCTTCTGCAAGAAAAAGGAGAATATCAGATGGTGCAGGTAGGCAATGGTTGAGTTTGCATCTATTCTCTATCGCATACACTTCTGCCTCTTTGCGATATTGGAATCCATATCTAACTGCTTCAATAGCCGCATTAGAATATGTAGAGTTCTCTTTGTATTGTATATTGATTTCCATTATGAACTATCTATATGATAACCGTTGTTTATACAAATCTTGGTAAAGATACGAAAATTCTTTGATTGACAATCCTTTCATTTGGCTCATTTTTATCAAATCCTAAAAAATCTTTGATAATTACTGATATTCCAATAAAAATGTGTAATTTTGCAGATGCATTATACTTGCAGAAGCCCGAAGAGGGATAGCGGGTGGGTGCAACTTTACATAAAGAGCGTTTACTTGACGCTTGTCTTTGACGAATCGTAACTTCGCAACTTACAACAACAGTCAAAGGACAAGACAACAGTAGATGTTCACGGTAGGTATATTATGCCTTGCCGTGAATTGTCGTAAATATATACATTGTATATTTCGATTCGTTCACGCATGGGATTAATATATACCATGCGTGGGCTTTCTGCGTTGTCCGTTCTGACTGTTGGGCAATGCGAAGGCCTCGATTCGTGGGATGGGCAACAGGCAAGATTCCCACGCTTTTTTGTTTAGTTCAAATATGCTTTGTATAATCATGGTATCGGGAACTCTGCCATACAAGGATTTTTCAGAAGGCAGAATTAATCTATGTATAAGATTTCTTGGGACTATGAGACTGGTGGGGTATTGCTTCACTCGCACGTTACTTCAGACACTTTGGGGATAACGCCACGTCCTGTATTCTGGGAAGAACTTAATTTGTTAAAGTTACACGAATTAGGTTGGAAATATCCTCATACAGAAGAGCCTTTGATGTGGGCTTGCAACAAACAATACTTTTATCGTGGGGAATTGATGTTTGAAGCAAAAGGGGCGAATATTTATGATTCTCCTATCGTTCTGTTTCAGAAAGGGAAAGAAAAGGCAACCTTACAATGCGTGGATGTGGCAAAAATGCTACACCGTAACAAAGACTTCCTCTTTCTATTGGAAAGCGAAGCTATTGAATTTATCCGAGATACATATTTGCAATACACATCTGCTAATCGTAGTACTGCACAAGTAGCTTCCAATCAACTTGATTATAACCAGTTACTTGAAAATGCAGAAAAGCGTTATAAAAAGAAAATGGCTATTGTAAAGGAAGATTGCGACAGCTTCGATATTGTACCCCTCGACACTGCCAAAGAGAATGGCAAACGTATTTTCCATTCCACCAAAATAGACCGTTTTCTCGCTTCTTTTTCCGGTGGAAAAGATAGTCAAGTAGTACTTGACCTTTGCACTCGTGCCATTCCTTCTACAGACTTTGAAGTGATTTATAGCGATACCGGCTATGAACTTCCTACTTCACTTGCCCTTTACGAACAAGTGCGACAGCATTATACATCGTTATACCCCGACTTGAAATTTTCCGTAGCTCGTAATCATGAATCCGTTCTCAACTATTGGGATCAGATAGGTACTCCCAGTGATACACATCGTTGGTGCTGTTCGGTGATGAAGACCGCCCCTCTCTATCGTATGTTAAAAATTGAGGGGACTAATAAGCAAGCAAAAGTACTGACGTTTGATGGAGTACGAGCAGAGGAAAGTACAAAACGATCAAGATATTCTCGAATAGGAAAAGGTGTTAAACACGATACTGTCATTAACGCTTCTCCTATTCTTGAATGGAGTATAGTGGAAATTTACCTATATATATTCAAGTACAAAATTCCGATAAACTTAGCTTATAGAAATGGCATGACAAGGGTTGGATGTGTACTATGCCCCTTCTCTTCGGATTGGAACGATATGATTTCCAATATGCGTTACAATGAGCGAGTACGTCCATTCCTTTCTAAAATAGAACTTTTTGTTTCCTCTTTAGGGGTTAATGACATAGATATTTATATAAAAAGCGGGAATTGGAAAAGGAGAGCTGGTGGAAAAGGGTTATGTTCTAAATCATCCATGGTGGTTGTGGCATCAAAACCGCATTTAATAATTACTATTACAAATCCAAAGAAGGATTGCTTGACATTTCTATCTGCTATTGGGAAATATACCCGTAATACAAATTCGGGGGAGTTATTATACAAAGGGACGCTGTACAAATATTCTATTGAGCAAAGAAACGATTCTATACAGATTTCTTTTGAGAACACTTACGCATCGCCTGTCCTACAAGGTTTAATAAAACGAGCTATTAATAAAGCTGTGTATTGCATTAATTGTGAAGCTTGTGAAGTTGAATGTCCTACGGGTGCATTAAGTATTCTCCCTGATGCAAAAATAGACTATACTAAATGTGTCCATTGTGGCAAATGTCTAACTTTTCATGAGGATGGTTGTATTGTAGCAAATTCATTGAAAGTAACAGGAATAGATAAAGCAAAAAATAAGATGAAACTGACTGATTATAATAGATTCGGGCTAAATGAAAGCTGGTTAGAAACATATCTGTGTACATATGAAACTTATTTTGAAGATAAGATTCATGGACTTAATGAAACTCAACAGATTCCACCATTTAAAAAGTGGCTAGTTCAAGCTGAAATATTGGATGATGTGAAAAAACACAATATAACAGAATTCGGTAAATACATTGCCGATTTATATATTAATGCACCTGACTTGGCTTGGGAATTGCTATGGATAAACCTATCATACAATTCTCCCATTGCGGAATGGTATATAGGAAATGTTGATTGGAATTTCGTTTTCACAGAAAAAGATATTGCCGAATTAGCTCACAATGATTATGGCGAAATGGCGATAAATTCAGTAGGCAAAATTATATATGCGTTATTTAGGACTTTTCGAGAAAGTCCTCTTGGAAACTTAGGTTTGTTGTATAAAATCGAAAACACAAGGTATAAGAAGATGCCTTACGATGAGTTATCACGAGAAGCGATTGCGTATTCTTTGTATAAATTCGCTTCTTTCTTAGATGTTAAATCATTTAGAATTAGCGATTTATACAATCAGAATTCAAAACATGGCTTATGGAGAGAGTTCGGCGTTTCTAAGGAAATGCTCATAAAAGAGCTCAATTTTTTAAGTAATGAAAGGAACCAAATTCTCACCGCAGAACTTAATATGGGACTTGACCATATATCACTTCGTGAAGATTTGGATGCTTTTAGTGCCCTTAAGTTGATAGTAGGATGATGGTCATGTCGTTTAAGTTGGATTTATGAGGGACAATATTGTAAAAGTCAAATGCACTTATAGTTATGGTTTGCATAATGGCCAAGCCGATTTTATAGAACTTCCATGAAGTTAATCAGAAACAACTAATGCAATGGCAACAAGATATTCAGACTATATCACGATACGTGAATCGAAACCTGCTTATAATATAGGTAGGGAAGAACAAGGAGAATGGGAATCCTTTATTCCCAATGAACAATTCAACGACATATTACGCAAGGTGGTAAGTGCCGTTCGTAATAATGACCAAGATGCACACAAGTCATTTTGGATTGACGGTACGTATGGTACGGGCAAGAGTCATGCAGCCGCAGTAATCAAGCATTTGCTTTGTGATGAAGTGGGTGACATTCGCGAATACTTGGACACCGAATATGCATCCCGGCAATACGATTTGTTACGCCAGTCAGTCTATGACGTAAGGAGCAGTAAACGTCTTTTCCCTGTTAATCTATATGGTACAGAATCCATCGCACACAAAGAAGACTTTTCACACCGTTTACAAAGTGCCATAAAAAGGGCATTAAAAGCAGCAGGATTGACCGATTTCTTTGTAAAAACAGACTTTGATGATTATGCAGACCATGTGGAAAGCGAACCTGCCTTTTGGGAAGACATCATCAGCCAAAGTCCCAAACTGGAAGCCTATGCTCCAGATGTGAAGACTTTGGCAAGCAAGTTGCGTACAGCTGACACTTCCATACTCACGCAGGTAAAGAGGGCATTAGCAGAACGGCGCATGGATATACGTCTGAATAGTGCCAATATTTGCGATTGGTTCTTTGAGGTACAAGACAAGTTGGCAGAAAATACTGACTACTGCGGATTATTGATTATTTGGGACGAATTTACCGACTTAATGAAATCGGACATGGGGCCGTCATTGTTGGTTGAGCTACAAAAGATAACTGAGCAAGCTATGGAAACTTGTAACAACAGCTATTTCTTCTTTATCTCCCATCCTTCGGCACTGAATAAACTTGATGCGCAAGAACGTACCAAAACTACAGGTCGCTACCATTATATGAAGTATAATATGGAAACGGTGTCGGCATTTAAAATCATGTCACGCAAGTTCCGCATTGCTGATATTGAGGGGTATGAAGCATTAACTACTTCTTTTTTCAATAGCCATGCCGGAATGTTGGCTCGTTATGCAATGGGAAGCAATAATGCAGAAGATACGATAAAAGACTTGCGTAATCTCTATCCCATTCATCCTGCTACAGCCAATCTTGCCACCTATTATGCACGAGTGGTGGGTTCTTCCTCACGAAGTGTTTTCGAATTTATTGGTGCAAACCAAGCTATACGTGACTTCTTGGAGAGTGAGGTAGCATTCGCCGAGCATAAAACCATTACGGCTGATTATCTTTGGGATTACGTTATGGAAGTGTTCAACGAAGACCATATTCGTTACGGGGCTGTGACTGAACGCTATAATTCTTATAGACTACAAGTGAAAAACCAAGGAGTAAACACCTATGCAGTATTCAAGGGTATCTTATTGCTCAATGCTTTAAATAATGTAGCCGGAAACGAAACCGTAACCCCCAGCGAAGAAAATGTGAAAAGTCTTTTTATAGGTACACAAATAGAGCCTCATATAGACGAAATATTGAACTGGCTGAATGATAATAGTATCATTCAACGTGCTCCGGGCGGATTGTTCTCTATCCAATTCTCCGCACTTCCTCCCAAAGAGATTGAGGAGATTAAATTGGAAATGAAAGCTCAATTCAAATATACCTCACAACTGGTTACGTATGGGCAGGAAGTACGCAAAGCATTCGATACGCTTACTTCTAATGTCAGCCGTCCTGTCAGTATCAATTTCTTTTCCCTCTATGTGAATGAAGCAGCCTTGCTCCATCAGATAGAGAACGCTATAGAAAAAGCGAAAAGCTATGAATTGTTCATGGCTATAATGCTTGGGCGAAACGATGAAGAGATGAATGAATTGAAAACTATAGCTTCACATGCCTCAAACGACGAACGTTTTACCAATGTTGTCTTTATGGTGTTTGATGCTACTTTCGGTGACGACAATTACGAGCGTTTCATAGAGTACATGGCTAATGCCCAATGCGCAAGTCGCCATAACTTGGCAGACCAACGTGCAGCACACGACAAGAATGCACAAGCCATGATTTCAGATTGGATGAAAGAAGTTCGTCGTAGCAATTTTTCTGTATATGTGAAAGGAGAAAGCGAAACCTTTTCCACCATGAAGCTGGCAACAGCAGTCAATGTAGGCATAGCCCCTAAAGTGTTTAGTCGTGGAGCGGAAACACTTGATTTGCTACGTACTCGTGCGCCAAAGACATTCTGGAAAAATCAACAAGCCAAAGAAACGGCCAAGAACATATTGATGTTCAATACCTATGATGAAATAATAGGCAAAGCAACAGGTCCGGCTTTACCTCTAAAGTTCTTATTCCAAGATGCAGTGGATGATAATCTTCACTGGAAAGAAAATGTAGATAAAGAAAATCATCCGCTTTATTTGGTAAGTGAATTCGTCAGCCGAAAAATAAAGAACGCCGACAAGGCAAAAGAGTTTAATTTAGCGGAGAAATTCATCGAATTGACACGTGCGCCTTACGGTTTGTTCCCTTCGTATGCGGGTATCGCCATGCTGTCATTTGCCATGCGACCCTGGATAAATAAAATTTATTCGGTAGATGGCAAGCCCCGATTAGCACAGCATTTGGTGGATGATGTGATGGAAACGTTCAAGTCATGGGAGAACGGAAAGCCAAGTAACAAGATCACTTTTACGTTCGAAACGAAAGAAGCAGGACAACTGAGTAAATTGTTGATAAAGGTATTCAAGTTAAAGTCATTGAAGACCTATTCGGATATCAGCAGCTTGAAAGATGCTCGTTGGGCTATTTCTCATGAATATACAGCAGAAAAAGGTTATCCACTATGGACATTGAAGTATGTACATGGAACAAACGAAGAAATGTCATCTCTCATTGATAATATTGTGACAATATCTCTTGACCCAAACATTAACAAAAATCCGTCATTGATGAATGATGCGCTTGATTTGTTGGGACGTTATGAATTTGAGTTCCCTATGCTGCTCAATCGCAGTGGAGTTTTCGAAGAAGGTTATCATAATTTCCTCAAATCTAATGAAATCGTGAATTTGGATGATGAACATTTGCCGGATGCGAAGACATATATCAAGCAACACTTGCAAGGAGAAGTAGGGCTTTGGACGGAAAGAGAGGTGAATGACAAATTAAAGGATTGGAAGTTGTCGCTTACTCCAATGCCTGCGCCAACATCCTTCCCCCCTGCACTGCCCTCAAAATATACGCCGTTTACACCGGGGCAATCATATAATGCGCATGAAGAACCACAAACAAAGTTTGGGCAAGTGTCGGAACGCTTGAATTCTTGTTCTTCGACAAAACGTCAGCAAGCATTGGAGCATATTGGCAATATTCCTTCGCTTGCTACTGCTCAACGCTTGTTGGAACAGCTTTGTGACTTGGGATATGAAGACATACTCGACATAATTTTAGATAATTAGATGTATGAATAAGGATTTCGAGCATATCGACAGTCTCATAGAGGAGGTAAAAAAGGACAAAGCAGCCGATGGTGCCAACTCCTCAATACTAAATCGCTATCCGGTACGTTTTGTGTTATTTGATAACTTTGCAGACTCCAAAGATTTTGTCAGCGAATTAATAGGATTAGGAGTAACAAAAATGCAGAAAATAGTGGATTGGATGGATAAAGAACACCCTGACCAAATCTTGACGCATAGTTGCTTGGCTAATTGTATCAGACAATATATAGAAGATAATAGCGACTCCGATTGCATTATTGTGCCATTCTCGGAATTGGCACGATTCTACGACAATCATACAGCGAAGGAATTTGAAACTTTGGTTAGCGACATCAAGGGAATACAGTCTGCAACTTCCGGCTTTAATAATCGACAGCGCGTTTATATCCCGATGATTGGTCAATATGGCAAAATGTCGAAATTCTTTTCAGATTCCCAGTCTGTCATTTGGCATTTGGTAGGTTCCAAGCAAGAAAACGGATACCACCTGACGCTTGCTCAAAGCACTTACCAAGTAGCCGGATTGGAGAGAGAATTTACCATAGTACGCTCTGTTACAGATTGGCTCAAAGTGTGGCGTGATGAGAATGCAAGACCAGACATTATCAGTACGTCCAAATCAATTTACGCATTGGCGGACAATGCCCAGCCGGACAATGCTTTGAGTTATACCACTTGTAGTAATGCATATGAATTTCTAACAAAAGGATTGCACCTCGATTTTGGCGAGATAAAATATCAAAGGGAAGATGCCGGTAATTGGGAGAAATTAGCAGGAGAAATAGAATACAAGAATTTTTCTTTTGAAAAATTCTTCAATAAATATTTCGATATATTCGATTTGGCAGACTACACTGTATTTGTTAAGACTTGGTTCGAAAATACGGAACATTTCAAACGCTGGTTGCTGGCTACCTACTATTCCAAACGATTCTGTAACAAAGGGTATATTTGCCAGTTGCTCCGTAAATGTAGATTGTACAACAACCAAGAGTTTGTGTCGGCAGCCGCCCTATCTGTTTTTGACATGGACAATCCGGAAGAGTGCCTGAATGAGCGCACGGAAATCCTAAATTATGCCCATAAAAACAAGATACGACTAACAGACGATACGAATGAGAAATTGTGCCGAAAGTTGGAGAATATAGCACTGGAAGATGGGTATGAGACCGCCATGCGATATGTTACAGGATTGTCTGACGGAGAAAAAGAATTGATGATACGGTGGGTTGCCAATGGTCGTGTTCCGATAAATAAACTGGCTAAACTATATCCACAGCTTTATAACTATATGGAGAAGAGTTGCGGCACTTCCGATATTCATCAGAAATGGGTATTAGATTACATGGATGCTTACAAACAGGCGAAATTGTCTAATAGATATACAGATTTAATAAGTACATCAATAGATGAGAGAAATGCTAACTCCGTAACTTTCAACTCGTGGTACAATCAATTCAGCACTGTTCGCACATTGTTGAATGGAAGAAAGGATGTTGAAGTTTTTTATTGGATTGACGGTTTAGGCATTGATTGGATTCCGTTTATTATGCGACTTGTGGAGCAATACAAAAGCGAGGGCATCTTTCTTAATGAGATAATGATAGCCCGTTCTTTATTGCCTTCAAAGACAGAAAACAACAAGACCGACTTGTTAAAGCTAACTAACGGTGAATTATCGAAAAAAGGCGATTTAGATGGCTTTGCCCATAAATGCACTTTTTACCCTCAATATATTATTGAAGAAATTAGAATTGTGGAAAGTGCTGTGAGAGAGATTATTTCAGAACATGCTGGCAAAAAGATTGCTATCATTTCGGACCACGGTCTGTCTTATCTCTCACAATTACGGACTGGATATAACTTAGGAGGCATAAAATCAGACCATTATGGGAGATGTGCCATACGTAAAATAGGAACTAATACCCAAGATGACAAATACATCATATTAGATGATAGGCAAACTATTTGCTCGCTTCGCCATAATTCACTTGCAGGGAAAATACCCGATGGACAGGGATGCCATGGTGGATGTACTCCAGAAGAAGTGTTGGTTCCTATCATAATTCTATCTTCGCAGCGGCAACCTTCTGAATACTCAATAAGCCTTATTGATGATGCAGTGAACGGAAATAATCCGATTCTAATGTTCCGTATCAAAGGTGTTACAAACTTGGAAATACCAAAGTTGATTTATAATAACACAGGATACAATCTGAACAACCAAGGACATTTCCGTTTTGAGAGCGACAGATTGGAGCTAACACAAGAGGTTGATGAAGTGGAAATACGCATTGGCAGCTATTCACAAAAGTTTAAAATAAAGATTAACTTGGGTGCTGAAGAAGAAGACCTTTTCGGTGACTTATAATAAATATTGATATATGACAGAAGAATTAAGCAACAAGATACGTCAAGCATTTGGAACACAAACCATTTATAAAGACTCTGCTACATCTGGCAGTCTGTTTGATGGACGTACTCTTCCTTCGTTCGTCAAGGACTTTTTGCTAAAAAAATACATTAACTCAAATGGTGAGGTTGATAAAGGCGGATTGACTAATTTTCTTGACAAGGTCATTCCACGGCATACTTCGGAAGTGAAAGACCGCTTAGGCTGTGGAGAAGAATTGACATTGCTCACTCGTTTTGAAATCTATATAGACTTAGTAAAAGGAGTACGCCGTTTCGCCATTCCTGATATGGGCATTAAATTGAAAGAAGGTATCATTCCCGATTATGTGTACAATAAGCATCAAGGGGAATTGGTGGATGGAGAAAAGTGGGGCATTATAAAAATGTGCGTGATGCCTGATGATGACGGAAAAAGGAATCATGTGGAAATGCTCGACTTTAAACCATTTAAACCTTATAAATCCATTGATATGAGTTATTATCGGGACGCTCGAAAACAATTCACAACAATCGAATGGATTGATGTGCTATTATCTGCTATGGAATATAATGCTGATGGGTTCTCGACAATGAAAGAAAAGGTAGAATTCCTTACTCGTTTGTTGATATTTGTAGAACCCAGACTCAATGTGATAGAACTTGCCCCTAAAGGAACAGGAAAATCATACGTATTTGGTAACTTGTCTAAATACGGATGGTTAGTTAGTGGTGGAAAAGTATCACGAGCCAAACTGTTCTACGACAAACAAAAGCAACAAACTGGTATTATTAAGAACCACGATTTTACAGCTTTTGATGAAATACAAACCATTGTTTTCCAAGAACGTTCGGAAATACAAGCTGCATTAAAAGCCTACTTGGAACAAGGTAAAACAACAATTGACAATTTTGAGTTTATTGCTGATTGTGGGCTGATGCTGATGGGGAATATCGACTTAAATGACAACCGTCGTCCTATGTCAAGAAAATATTTTGATAAATTACCCGAAAGTTTTAGAGAATCCGCTTTGCTCGACCGCTTTCATTGTTTCATAGAAGGTTGGTATTTACCCCGTATTAACAAAGAAATGATATTCAAAGGATGGACTGTCAATGTGGAATATTTTTCGGAGGCATTGCATACATTGCGTACACAGACGATTTACGGACAACTCTTTGATGAGTTGGTAGGCTATGAAAAGCAAGCTGACAATCGTGACTTTAATGCAGTGAAGCGTATAACGGTAGCTTCAATGAAACTTTTGTTTCCTCATTGGACTTCAATTGAAGATGTAAACCGTGAAGAATTTGATACCTATTGTTTACAACCAGCTATTCATCGCAGGGGTATTATTAAAGAACAATGTCATAACATTGACCCTGAATTTAAAGTTCAAATGCCTAATTTTTGGACTATTGGGAACAATTAATTCAGCTTATTCTTTCAAGAGCAATTTCAAGGTTTACCCTTTGAAATGCTCTTGAAGTTGAAAGATAATTTTAATCTTATTTTTATTGTCTTTTGATGCTCAAATCATGTAGTACCAGACTGTCGGAAACGGCTTTCAAGGACGTGTCATATCCATCCGCCTGTTTCCGTACCCATTCGATGGCCTTCTCGTCCCGATGGATGTCGAACACCTTGTTGAGCCAAAGCACATCGTTGGCGTCACATCCGCCCCATGCGCGGATAGCACGGAACTTCAAGGCATCGTCCGCATACTGACGTTTAGACTGCCATTGTTCGATGTTGCCCCACAAGGAGAAAACACATAACACACCCAACCCCACAACGAAAGAGAACACCTTGCTCGACTTGATGTCGAAGCTGTGCCTGTGGATATGCTCTTGCGGTTGCTGTTCCTGTTGTTCTTTTGGCATTTTCAATTCTTCTTCCCAATAATCAATTCTTCTAAGGATTATGTTAGATGCTTTTGCGTAAGCCTCCCATTGCCTTGCCAACAAGCCTTTAACCTGTTCTGTATTGGCTCTTGCAGTTTCTGCCATTGCATCCTTAATCGGGGACAAATCCAGCTTGTCGTTCCCGTCCGGCTGTCGTCTGTCAATCACTTTCGGAAGTTCTTCCAATCTGCTTTTCATGCCTTCAAGCATGGTCTTGATTTCCTCAAAGAGGATGAATACTTTGTTGTCTGCCATGATTACCAGTTGATTTTACGTTGTTTCTTCTTTTTCTTGTTTTTCAGATACGGGTCGTAAGGTTGTTGCTCCTCCGGCATATTGGTTGGTGTGAACAAGCCTAATGAGCCATTGATAAGTTCGCCGCAGACACTTGAAGTCGGGCTTATTTCTTCCCGATTAGTCTGCGATTGAGTTTGCATCTTCCACTCCCCGTAATTGTTGCGGTTCAATGCCGCATCAATCTTGGAGTAGCTGAATTGCCTGTCCACCTTTGAACCGTTGAAGCGATAGCCGTTCATCGTAAAGATGACACCTTGAATTTCAGTCGTCTGTCCCTTATATTTGAACTGCACATCTACGCCTTGCCGTTCTAATCTTTCAAGCAGGGTATTCCAAACCTTGCATCTGCTGACCTCCGTCTTCAAGATTTGGTACAACTCATACCTCGTCTTATCCGGCTCACGCAATCGGTCTGTCTTCACTTGCTCCTTGCCATTGGCAAAATGAAGCCCGTACATCTTGGTAAGTTCCTTACAGATACGCTCGCTGTGGAAGCGGTCGTTCCTGTCGGATATGGTCTTGCCATTATAGTCGATGCGGTTGAACGCAATATGCACATGCGGATGCTCTTTGTCAAAGTGCCGCCCGATGATGTACTGCGTATCCTTGATACCCATGCGTTCCATATATTCCCGGACAATCTGCGTCATGACCACATTGTTCAGTCGTGGCGCATCTTCCTTTGAGAAGCTCAAAGCGATATGCCCGACAGCCTTTGTCACTCTCGGATTCATTTGTGCCTGCCCGATAAATCCTTGTGCTATCGTGTCATTATTTTCCAGAAATAAGCCGTCTGAATCTATGATTTGAGTACCTTTCTCATCGTTCAGAATGTAATAAACTACACCCTTGAAGTCCGAGCCTTTCATAATTTTTGCTATCATAGGCGTATCCGATTTACAAGATTGTCTATCTCTATCATCAGTGTGCGGCAGGGAATAAACACGGAGGCGTACCCTTCCGCATTCGCTTTCCGTGCCAGTTGGTTCAAGTTGTTCGCCATACCGCAGAGTTTGCGGATAAGGTCGCCATGCTCTTTTGAGAGCCGTTCCTTTACACCGCCCTCTGTGATGCAACCCCGAATGAACTCGCTGGCAGAAACACCTGCTGACTTTGCCTTTGACTTTAACAGGTAGTAGTCTTCCGTTGCCATCTTCACCGTGACACGGTATTTCAGTTTCTCTGTGGCTTCTTTAACGGGACGACCTCCCTTGTTGGCTCGCTCTCGTTTATTGCCTTTTACATTGTTCTTTCTTTTTCCGTTGTCCATAAACATCTGTTTTTTGTTTAATCACTGATTATAATAATTTTACATAAGATAGACCAACGGGATGTGGCTTCCCTGCGAGTTTTGGAGCGGGGCAAGTGGTTTCGGTCTGCCCGAAACATAAACTTGCCCCTCCAAACTTCGTTACAAGTGATTTAGAGCATCTCTGAAAGATACCCTGAAGACACCCGTTGGTTTTGTCTTAATTCCTACAATTTACGCCATTGGTCAATGTCGTTCTCGTAGGATAATAGGTGTTGCCGTGCGAGGTTCTCAATAAGCCCCGATAAACTCATGCCACGTCCACCGAGGCGGCGCACAATCTCGTCCAGCCTGTCACGTACCTCCCCACTGACGAACACGGGCTTGCGGTCGGCAATCTTGGGCACTCGCAGATAGGTGGCACGGTATTCGTCCAATGACAGCCTGCGCTGTTTGCTGCTGATACGTCTGGCGACAGTTCGTTCCACGGTAACGTTATCCGCCTCTGTTTCTCTTGCCTCATTGTCTGACCCTGCGCTTGTTTCCGGCTCAGTTACCTGTTCTGCGGATGTGTCCGGCTCATCCAATATAGGAAAGAGATTGCCTGCTTCCACAACAGGTTCTTGTTCTGCTACGGAAAAACTGTCTTCCTGTTTGTGTTCGGGCATGGAAGGCATATAGTCTTCCAACTTGAAGTTCTTGAACGCTTCATCGTTCTCAATGTTTTTGAATTTCTTGCTCATTGTTGTTTCTTTTTAAAGTGAATACTTGTTGGTCTGTATGCGCATAGTTGACCGTTTGTCGGGAGCAAAGTAAGAGGCTTTAGTTCAGTCAGTCAAGGACTTGGATTCTGTTAGGCAATTTTGTGTAGTTTTGCCTTATGGCGGTATGAACAATGGTGTAGACTTCTTCGATTTGCCGGATATGAATCACAGGAAGAACAAATATGTATTTACGGGTAAATTTGAATTAAGTCCTTATTTTGTTCTTGGCATTCTTGCTAAAATCCCCAATTAAGATGATAACGATAAACAGCACCCCGGACAACCTATGCCATACCGGTGCCACATGCTTCCACTTTTAGAAAATCCATTGTCGGATAACGGATTATATATTCCTTTGCGGCAAAAGAAACAATAACAGCAAAGAATAACGTATATGGAAATCGTATCTATCGAAAGAAAAACATTTGAGGCGATGGTCGCCAAGTTCGACCGCTTCGTTCACCGTATGGAAGCAATCTGCCAGCGGCACGGCGAAAAGAGAATAAGTGAGTGGATGGACAATCAGGACGTGTGCCGGATGCTGAACATCAGTCCCCGCACGTTGCAGACTCTGCGGGACAACGGTACGCTGGCCTACTCGCAGATAAACCACAAGACGTACTACCGTCCCGAAGACGTGCAGCGTATCGTTTCCGTTGTGGAGGACAGACGGAAGGAAGCACGCTTCAAAGGACGGACGATATAAACCTGATGCAATGAAGATAGTAGAATAACAATACCCACTAAATCCAAAATAACATGAACGAATTGATTAACAAAGACAACGAGTGGATAATCCACTTCATGGGCAGTCTTGACCGCTTGCTGGATAACTACGAGCGTCTGACCGCCAACTATCGCCCAACATTGGGTGGTGAGCGTTTTTTCACAGACAAGGAAGTATCGGCACGGCTGAAAGTAAGTCGCCGTACACTTCAAGATTATCGCAACGAAGGACGGATAGCCTATATCCAGTTAGGCGGAAAAATCCTCTATCGCGAATCCGATATAGAACGGATGCTGCTTGACGGCTACCGCTCCGCCTACCGACAGAAGGCAATCTGATTTTCTTGAAGGAGCGCAGTTTGCCGTCTGCCCCTATAATTTGCGGTAGCAATGGACTTATGGCAACAAGAAAACGGAACGGCTTACGGATGAAGCACCAACACTCTGCTTCGTCTGTAAGTCGTTCCTTTTTTCCTATCTTCTGATTTTCCGTCAGTCGCTTGTTTCCGTTGCCGGATGCCCCCAATGCATATGGCTGGCAGGGGCAAGGTTTTCGGGCTGAATACGCTCCGCAGGAGGAAGATTCTGCCCGAAACGGCTTTGCCGCCTGACCTTTCCACTGCCATCAGTGCCATGCGCTACCTTTGCATCCGTGCATCGGGAACAGGTGACTGATGGGATGAACCTCAACTATACCATAGGTTGCTTCCTCTGCCACAGGATACAAACAATGTTATTGAGTTCTCTTTCTTGGTGGCGCAGATTTCATTTATTACAAACATTCTGAACAGGATACTTTCTTTACTGCATATTCTAAATGCAATGGCTACAATCACTTCAATATTATAAACATCATAACTGATTCCATCCGGTTGTCTGATATATTTCATTGTTTCCACTTCATTCAGTTCCTTGTTCTTGTATATAGCATGAATCGCCTTGCGAACAACGCATGAAAATACGCCGAATAGGTCGGCAATCTCGAATTGTGTCATCCATACGGGTGAGGTCGGCATAGTGACCATACCCATTTCACTGACTGTTATTATACCTCTATTCATAATGTACTGAATTTACATTGTTTAGTTTCTATTGTTTGTCTTTTCGCCGGTAGATTGTTTCTTCCGGCGTTCCATCAGCTTGTCCATATCATTGGAAATCTTGTCATCCGTGATTTTGGCATAGATTTGGGAACTGACGATATTTGTATGCCCCATCATCTTGGCGATGCTTTCTATCGAAATTCCTGCGGAAATCAACAGGGTTCCGAAAGTGTGCCGGGCTTGGTGATGGGAGAGATTCTCCTCAAACTCCAGTGCGTTACCGATGGAATGTACCTCGTGCCAAAGAATATCACGGATAGGCAACGGGAAAACGGGCTTGGTGTCATCGGTCGTGTTGTAAAGTGACAATATACGCTCTGCCACGGGATGCAGGGGGACAAATGCTTCCACGTTAGTCTTGCCTCTCTTCTTGCGGATATACTTCCTGCCGTCCGCTGCCTCTCCGATATGGTGCGGATAGAGCCTGTGTATATCTACATACGCCAGACCGCAGAAACTCGAAAAGATAAACATACGCCGTGCCAATTCCATGTTGCTGTCCTCAAACGGGGTCGCCATCAGGCGTTTCAATTCATTGCGGCTGATATGTTTCAGTTTCGGTGGACTCTTCTTTTCATATTCCACCTCCTCGATAGGGTTGGCACGTATAATCTCCCTGTCCACGGCAAGATACAACAACCTGTTTAGCCAGCACAGGCACTTGTTCATCTTGTCCGTGCTGCATCCCAAATCCTTTAGCAGGAATGTCTTGTAATCCCTGCCGAACTGTTCCGTTATTTCCTCCAATGGCATATCCGGCATATCATAGACTGATTCTATGTACTGTCTGATACAGTCTTGAAAGATAACGGATTGCCGGTAGGTGGAGCGTGATTGTATCACTACAGAGCGTTTCTTTAACCTCTCCAGTTCTTGTCTGCCTGTTTCCAACAGGGTTGTGGGCAAGGAACTTTCCGCCACTATGGTATTTTTCAACAGTTCCGCACTGACTACACCTTGTTCCTTCAGTATGGTGTTGTATGTATCTTCTATGTGTTGGCGATATTGGCTTAACCGTACGTTTGTGCGAACGTCCTTTACTTCGCCTTTCTTAGTGTTCCAATCATCAGGATTGCAATAGATTCCTGTGGAAAGCACCACTTGTTTGCCGTCTATGGAGATTCTGCACCAAATGGCGGTCGTGCCGTCAGCTTTTACCTTACTGCGGTTGATGTAATAGAGTTGTTTGAATGTACTGCGCATAACTGATTATCTTATTGAACGTGATTAAATGATTGCATTAAAGGACAAGAACCAAGTCTTTGGTCGCTTCTATAAATGTGTCCATGTCCTCAAAAAGTTTTTTCGGGGTCACACGGGCGTAAATTTGCGTTGTCTGAATATTGGTGTGCCCTAACATCCGGCTGATGGTTTCGATAGGCACACCCTCTTCAAGCGTTATCAGGCTTGCGAAACTATGGCGTCCGACATGATAGACGATGTCGGTCTTGATTCCTGCCAATACACGGAGGCTCTTCATATTGGCTCTCAATACGCGGTAATCTTGAACAGGCAGGAGTGTTTCCCTTGATTCGTCCTTGTATTTTTCCAACAGGGTAATCGCTTCAGGAAGAAGTTTCACCCGTGCGAGGTACTCGTTTTTCTTACGGTGGTATTTCAGCCACAGGTTGCCGTCATCATCGGTGAAAAGATTGTCCCGTGTGACGGACACGGTATCGGCATACGCTGTTCCGGTATAACAGGCAAACAGGAACAGGTCACGGGTGAGGGCAAGCGATGGTCTGCGGCGCACGGAGATTTCCACATCACGCACTTTCACGAACTCTTCCCGCGTGAGTGCCTTCGGTGCGCTGACTTCCTGTTTCGGCAGTTTGAAGTTGCAAAAAAAGTAACGTTCCGAATGTCCTTCCTTATAGGCGATACGGCACACCTTCTTCAAAAGGGCAAGGTAATGGCGCACGGATTGCAAGGATTGTTTCTTCTCATCGAGCACATAATCCTGAAAATCCCAGATGAACCGCTCGTAAAGTTGCCCGAAGGCGACATCCTCCGTCTTGAACCTCTCACGGATGAACTCTGCAAGAATCTGCCGTGTGTAATAATACTTGGAGTATGTTCCCTCGGCACGGTCAATGCCTACACGCGATTTCAAATCCTCGTTGATACGGTCAAACTGCTTCAACAGGGTCATCTGCTTGTCCATGCTCCCCTGAAACATATCCTTGACCGCCGTAGCGTCAAATTCCTGCTTTCGCTCCAACAGGGAATCGAATGCGGAGTTGACGGTAAGCAACAATTTCTCAATTTTGGCATTGGTCTCAACCGCCTCCTTGCTTTTACCGTTCAGGCGGCTTTCACGGGGATTCCATAATTCCGGAGTGCAGGACAGTTTGCAGCCGAACTGTGCCATTGTCCTGTTTACGGTGATACGTCCCATGATAGGAGCCTTTCCCGACTTGTCCAGCCCACTCTTTTTGAGGTAGAGCAACACCTTGAATTTTTCTACTTTCATACGCTTATATTTTTTAGTGCAAAGTTACTTGCCATATAAGCGTTCCTTGATATGCAAAACACTGTGGATGAGCGCAAATAGAACGGTGATGATTTCTTTTTATCGCTTGCCGTTACCTATTTCCGTTCCGGTAACTGCCCGGCTAACGGTTTGGTAACTGAACAACCTCAATATTCCGTTGCCATTTGCTTTTTCACTACTTGGCAAAATACTGAAACCATGCTCATTTCAAACGGATTACGTTTTATCTTCATCTGTTCGCTTTCGCTTGCTTTGCCTTGTATATTCCACATGAGCCGCCACACCTACGCCACGACGGTCTGCCTGTCGAACGACGTACCTATCGAAACGCTCTCGAAGATGTTGGGACACCGCAGTATCCGCACGACGCAGATCTATGCGAAGATTACAGCCGAGAAAGTGAGCCGCGACATGGAGAAACTCGCGCAGCGTATCGAGCAGATGGAGAGCTTTATTTGTCAGGCGATTTAATGAACTTAAAAAACAGAATACGATGAAAAGAGAAAGAAACATTATTACGATAGACGAACGGGGCAGGTTGAATATACCGACCGATACGGCAAGCGTATGGATGACGCTGCCGGAAATAGTCGAACTGTTCGGCACGACCGCCGGAGCGGTACATACGGGTATCAAATCCATCCTCAAAGAAAACGCCCGGCACGACTACGAGGTCTGCAAATACATCCGTCTGGACGGCGGCAATAGTGCGGACGTGTATAATATGGAGGTCGTCGTAGCCCTCGCATTCCGTATTCGTTCGCAGGGCGCAACAAAATTACGGGAGTATATACTCCATGCGCTCGGTGCAGTGAGCAAACAGCCTGCAATAAATATACTGATGGCCTGTACATGTAAAACGAGTGGGCACAGCCGACGGATTTTTAACTGAAAGAATAAATAATCCCATAAAACAGATACATTATGACCAAAAGAGAAAGAACGCCGGAGATCGACGCCGAAGAGATTATCGAACTGTTCCGTCCCGAAATGAGGAGATTGCAACCGGAAGAGGTCGGTTTAGTGAGTGTATCCGGCACAGAGCGTGTAACGAGTGAACCGAATGTACAAACTGTAACGACACAACCGACGGATACGACCGTAACGGCAGAACAACCTATGCAGAGCGTATCCTACCGTATCGGAGTGAAACAGCAAAAAGCGGCATTGGAGAAATACCGACAGAGGTTTCTCCGAGTGCCGAAAATCGAGAACCGCAAGCCCGTCTTCGTGAGTTGCGAGGTAAGAGACCGACTGGACGAGATCGTCCGCAGGTTGGGCGGCAGGCGGATGAGCGTTTCGGGACTGATCGAAAACCTCGCCCGGCATCATCTGGAAACCTACGGCGACGACATCGAACGGTGGCGGAAATTGTAAGCTGGCTATCCTTTTTCATAGGATAGTGCAGTGTGCACACTCGGTATTGTGAGTATAGCAGACAGCACGGAAATCTACTTTAATGATCGGAGAGTTTCGGCTCTTCGATTTTGTTAGCGTCGGCTAACAGCAAGGTGTGTATCGAGTTACTCGATACCTTTTGAGTTACTCTCAAAAGCCTTGCCCTGACGGGGAACAATCGCCCTCCGAAGTCGGGCGATTAGAGCGAAAGAAAGAAATGTCCCGATATACAAAGGACGTTCCTATAATAAACAATCTCCCAAATTTCCCCAAAATCGTCTTCTACTTTTGTCCCAAAAACAAAAATAGAATATGAATCGGTTATTATTGTTATTTTCATTAAGCATCGTCAGCCTGCACTCCTATGGGCAGGAGGATGGCAGCAAATCTCTACATTATTACATAGAGACAGCCAAAGAGAATAGTCCGTTGATAGCGGATTACCGGAACCGGACGGAGATAGAGCAAGCGGAACTTGAGCGGCTGAAAGCCATGTATACACACTCCCGGCTGGAGCTGAACAGTGACTATCTGTTCGTGCCGATCGTCTCGAAAGACGACGGACGGGCCGCTTTCAAATGGAATGCCCGATCTGCTACGGATTACTACGGTTACGATTTGGGAGAGAGCAGCGGCTCTTTCCATGCCGGAGCGACTTGGACGCACCCCCTCTTGGGCAGGAGTTCATACAAAGTAGCGCAAGAGCAGGCAAAGATCAACACGGATATGGCGAATAACCGTATTCGTATGGAAGAGCACCAGTTGGAGCGTTCCGTAACGGAGCAATACCTGCTCTGCCTGCTCGACAAGGCGCAGATAGACTTTACCGATTCAGTCGGAACGGTCATTGAATGCCGAATAGAGATTGTTCGAAAGTTAGTCGCAAACGGACTGTCCAAACAGTCGGATTTGAACCTGCTGATGATTGAAAGGGAGGCTAATGCCGAATTGCACACCGTTGCCTGCCAAGATTACCATACCCATCTGATGGATCTGAACCTGCTCTGCGGCATCGACGAGGTGACCGATGTGGCATTGTCGGATATAAGCCAGCCTGTCCGGTTGCGCAACGACGGGGAGCCGAGCCTCTTTACCGAACAATATCGGTTAGACAGTCTTGACACTGTGATGTCATTGCGTTCCTTCAATCTTCAATACAAACCCAAGCTCGACCTGTTCGTAAACGGTGGTCTTCAGGTCGGAGACTTCGCCAGATGGTATCGCCACTTCGGGTGGAGTGCAGGACTTACATTCTCGTGGACCATTTTCGACGGCAGGCAGAAGCGGCAGAAAGAACGTCAGGCCGTGTGGCAACAGAACACCATACGAACTTACAGGGAGAACTCCGAATATCAACGGAACATGAGAATCAAACAGTGCCTCTCCGAGTTGGGTAGATATGACGAAAGAGAGAGAGCTTTAGAACGTCAGCTTGCCGAATACGAATCCGTATTGGCTGATTATGGTAAAGAAATGGACGCCGGACAAGTATCCGTGTTGGATTACATTACGGTACTCCGGAGCAAGATTCAGACAGAGAAAGACCGCTTGCTGTTGCGCACGAACAAGCAGCTTGTCATAGCCGCCTATAATTATTGGAATTGGTAATATCAAATCATCACAGTCATGAAATATCAGATAGTCTTATTATCGCTTATAGTAAGCCTTGGCGGATGCGGGCAAAGAGACGCATCGAACGAAAACATACAGGAAGAAAAGCCCGGAACGGCAGTCACGCTGACTCATGCGGCGTTCGGCAAAATCGAGAAGGAAATCATCTTGTCCGCCACTACGGCGTACCAGAACAAGTCAGTGGTCGGTGCTCCGATTCCCGCATTCATCACGGAAGTTCTCGTACAGCCCGGTTCACGGGTGAAAGCCGGAGATATACTTTACCGGATAGAGAGCAAGGAACAGCACGCTTTGGGCAGCGGCAACCGGACGGCCATTCCCATACAGGCAGAGCGCGACGGTATTGTCCTCGACGTGCAGCAGCAGGCGGGAAGTTATATCACCGAAGGCGCTGTGCTTTGCTCCGTTGCCGAAGCCGGAAGCCTCGTATTCGAGATTAATGTCCCCTACGAACAGAGGCGGTATGCGTACAGCGGAAGCAAATGTATGCTAGAACTGCCCGACGGAACCCGGCTGACGGCAACCGTCCACGCCCCGTTAGCTACGATGAACACGGTATCACAATCGGAACGGGTAATCGCACGGGCAAAAACGCCTTTCCTGCCGGAAGGCATGAATGTCAAGGCTGTATTTACAGAAAGCGGTTCATCCTCGGATAAAGGCATGATACTTCCCAAAAGTGCCGTGCAGAGCGACGAAACGCTTACGGAGCATTGGGTGATGAAATTGGCCGATGACAGTACGGCCGTCAAAGTACCTGTAGAGGTAGGCAACAGCAACGCTTCGGAAATCGAAATCAAATCGGCTGCCTTGTTGCCGCAAGACTGCATTATCCTCACGGGTGGATACGGTCTGGAGGACGGGGCGAAAGTCATCGTTACGAAAGAGGAGGCCGCCTTATGAGCACGATCCGGAAAAGAAGCCTTCACCGGCTATACAACCGCCCTATCCTATTCGTAGGGCTGCTTCTGCTGCTTGCCGGAGCGTGGTGCTATACGCAGATGCAGACCAACCTGTTTCCCGAAGTGTTGTTCCCCCGCATCACGGTGATAGCCGATGCCGGACAGCAGCCCGTAGACCGTATGATGATTACCGTCACCAAACCCTTGGAAAGTGCGGTGAAGAAAGTACAGGGTACGACGGTCGTCAAGAGCAGCACCAGCCGGGGCAGTTGCGTGATAGATGTTTATTTCAAATGGGGATTGGATATCTATGCCTTGAAAACCCAGTTGGAGAGCCGTATCAACGAGATAAAAGGTTTCCTGCCCGACGGTACGGTCATTTCCACCGAGGCGATGAACCAGTCGTTGTTCCCGGTCTATGGATTCACGCTGGAGAGCAAGACACACAGCCGCATTGCCCTGCGCGATGTGGGCAACCTCGTGGTACGTCCCATGTTCTCGCAAGTGGACGGTATCAGCAATGTAGTGGTACGCGGCGGCAAGGCGAAGGAGTTCGTCGTGAAGCCCGACGCCGCAAAGATGACGGCGCTCGGTATTACTCCCGCACAGATAAAGACCGCCTTTGCACAGACGAATTACGTATTGGGAAACGGTAATATGGCGGACTATAACCGCTTGTACCTGACACTGACCGATACGCGGCTGGACGGTACCGAAGATATTCGCAATGTCATTATCCGCAACGACGGCAGGCGGATTGTCCGTCTGGGCGATATAGCGGCAGTCGAGATACAGGAACAGCAGGAGTTTCTGAAAATCAATGCCGACGGCAACGATGCCGTGCTTGTCGATTTGGTGAAGCAACCGGGCGTGGATCTGATAGATTTCGCGAAGCAGGTGGAAAGCAAGGCAGACGAGATCAGACAGCAGCTTCCGGCAGGCTATGAACTCAAGCCCTATTACAACCAGAGCGCTTTCGTGGGCGACAGCATCCACAGCGTACTGAAAACCATCTACGAAGGGTTGTTTCTGGCCATCGTCGTGATGGTGCTGTTTCTCCGCTCGTGGCGGTCGAGTCTGGTGGTCATGCTGACCATCCCCGTTACAGTGGCTTTCAGTGTCCTGCTCTGTTATCTGGCAGGAATTACCATCAATGTCATGTCGCTCGGTGCGATGGCGGCTTCGGTGGGGTTGATTATCGACGATGCCATTGTCGTTATCGAACAGATTTACCGGGAGCACGAAGAACGCCCCGGCACGGACCGCTTCTCTGTCGTACGCCATGCCATCCGTAATCTTTTTCCTGCTATGGTGGCATCTTCGCTTTCGACGATTGTCATCCATTTCCCGTTCCGGCTGATGAGCGGGCTGGCAGGCAGCTTTTTCAAGGAGCTGTCCGACACGATGCAGCTTACACTCGTCGCTTCATTCCTCGTCACTTGGCTGCTACTGCCTGTCCTGCACCTCGTTATCGGATATAGGAAACAACTACGTCCGAAGGACTTGGACGTAAAAACGCTCGAAGAGAACTCCATCCGAAAAGTTCATTTCCTGACCGTTGTTTATCGCAAACCGCTGGTTGCCGCCGGGTTCGTCCTGCTTTTAGGTTTGGGCGGCTGGTATGCTTCTTCCCGGCTCTCTTCGGGCTTTCTTCCCGATTTGGATGAAGGGACTATCGTGCTCGACTATCATTCTCCCGCAGGAACGGACCTCGAGGAGACCGACCGCCTCTGCCGTCAGATGGAACGTATCATCATGGCGCATCCCGATGTGGAGACTTACTCGCGCCGCACGGCACTCGGCATGTCTTTCAAGACGCGACCGAGCAATTTCGGCGATTACCTCATTCAATTGAAGACAGACCGAAAGGTAAGTACCCCCGAAGTCATCAGCGACCTGCGCCGGGAAATATCGCAAGCCGTTCCGTTGATGACCATCGGCTTCGGGCAGCGTATCGCCGACCTCTTGGGCGACTTGATGAGTACCGCGCAACCCGTCGAAGTGAAGATATTCGGAAACGATTACGAAACCTTGCAGAAGATGGCGGCACAAGCGGAGAAAGTCATGGAGGCCGTACCGGGCATTGTGGACATCGACAACGGACTGATACCCGCCGGAGCCTCGATAGTCTTCACCCCGAATCAGGAACGCCTTTCACAATTCGGCATCTCGCTGACCGATTTTCAGGAACAGCTTATGGCCCATACGGGCGGCGTTCCCCTTTGCCAGCCTGCCAATATGATCGAGCCGAACCCTGCGCAGGCAGCCATGACAGGCGGTCTGCAAATAGGTTCCGTTCAGGACGGCGAGCAGATGCGCCGCATCCTGCTCCGTTTCACGGACTTCGCAGACAACTCTCCCGAACGGCTGGGACAGCAACCCATATTCCTGCCCGACGGCAGCACCCGTCCGCTCGGCTTTTTCTGCGACGTTCGTGTCATTCCGGGGGAGATAGAGCAGCGGCGTGAAGACCTGAAAAGTAACATCACCCTGACCGCCCGCTTGGAGAACCGGGATTTGGGTAGCGCGATAGCAGACTTACAAGCGTCTCTTGATGCGCAGCTTCATCTTCCGGCCGGTTACAGTATCTCTTACGGAGGAGCCTATTCCGAACAGCAGCAGTCCTTCCGCGAACTGATTATGATTCTCTCGCTTGCCGTCTTGCTGGTATTCGCTGTGTTGATGTTCCTTTTCCGCGAATGGCGCATATCGCTTGCCGTACTGTTTATTTCCGTACTGGGCATCTGCGGCTGTCTGCTGGCCTTGTGGCTGACGGGCGTTCCGCTCAACGTAAGCAGCTACACGGGCATCATCATGGTGGTGGGCATCATTGCCGAAAACGCCATCTTCACCGTATGGCAATACCGGATGAACCGCCGCACGGGTGGCGATGTGTCCGAAGCTGTAGATTACGCCATCGCCCTGCGCATCCGTCCCAAACTGATGACGGCTATCGGCGCCGTACTTGCTCTGATGCCATTGGCACTTGGTATTGGCCTCGGCGCACAGATGCAACAACCGTTGGCGGTAGCCGTCATCGGCGGGTTTATCGTAGGCTTGCCACTGTTGCTGTTGGTATTGCCCAGTATCATGCTATTAATTTATAAAAGAGAAAAATATCAATTGATAAATGACTAATTTTGTGGATAATTTCAGAAAAGAGAACAACAATGAAGATAACAAAGATTTTACTTATAGATTGGTGCTTGCTTCCGCTGTCCATTTTATCATTCTTTACCGGATTGGAACTTCATCTTGCCGGACATGGTGATAGTCATGAGGAATGGCACAACTGGGCAGTAGTCCATGTCATCGCGAGCCTGCTGTTTCTGGTTGCAGGCATATACCATATAAAGACTCATGGCAAATGGTACCGCTCCCTTCTAAAAAAAGGACGAAGTAGGAAAAGTAAAATAACGCTTGCTATTTCCATCGTTTTTGCAGCTACAGTCATAACGGGAATCGCCCTGTTGGGGGTGGAAGGAGCAAATTCCAGAATCGGGCTGTGGCATTATAAAATCGGGCTTTTGATGGGGCTATTCGCTATTATCCATATTGTGAAGCGCAAGACTGCCTTTCTGAGTATATTCAAACGATAAAATTATAGTTATGTGGAAATATTATGCTTTACTTTCCGCCCTCTTTGCCGCGCTGACGGCAGTGTTCGCCAAAATCGGGGTAAAGGATGTCAATTCGGATTTAGCCACGGCGATTCGGACGTCGGTCATCTTGTTTATCACTTGGGGAATCGTCTTCGCCGGAAACCATACGGCCGAGGTGAAAGGCATCGGCGGGCATACATGGGTATTCCTTATTCTGTCCGGTGTCGCCACGGGGCTTTCGTGGCTGTTCTACTTCAAGGCATTGCAGGTAGGGGAGGTATCGCGTGTGGCACCGATAGACAAATTGAGCGTGGTGATTACCATCTGTCTCTCCTTTCTGTTTCTGAAAGAGCCGGTCAGCCTGCGGGTTATTATCGGGGCATTGCTCATTACGGGCGGAAGTATTGTAATGTTAATAAAGTAGAAGAGTATGAAGATATTGATTATAGAAGACGAACGAAATCTTTCGGATAGCATCGTAGCCTACCTCAGCAGTGAGAAATATCTGTGCGAGCAGGCTTTCACCTATGACGATGCCAAAATGAAAGTAAATATGTATGAATACGATTGTGTGCTGCTCGACCTGATGCTGCCCGGCGGAAACGGTCTCGACATCCTGCGTGACATCCGGAAGCAACGCAATCCGGTAGGCGTGATTATCGTATCGGCCAAAGACTCGCTGGGTGATAAAGTGAAAGGATTGGAGATAGGTGCGGACGACTACCTTGCCAAACCTTTTCACCTGCCCGAACTCAGTATGCGCATCTATGCCATTATCCGCCGCAAGGAGTTTGCGGCAAACAATATACTGGAAAGCAATGGTGTCCGGATCGACTTGCTGAACAAGTCGGCTGTAGCGAATGAAACACTGATAGAACTTACCAAATCGGAATATGAACTGTTGTTGTTTTTCATCGGTAATAAAGACCGTGTCATATCAAAGAGCGCCATGGCCGAACATCTCAGCGGAGAGATGGCGGACATGATGGACAATCACGATTTTGTCTATACCCACATCAAGAACCTGAAAGCGAAACTTGCCGTTGCGGGATGTAAGGACTGTATCAGGAATGTGTATGGAACGGGCTATAAATGGACGGAACTATGAAAAAGAAAAGCCTGATATACAAATCGCTCACGCAATTCATTGTCTGCGTGGCAATACTCCTGTTGTTGGCAACCCCTCTGTTCTATTGGCTGACCAAGAGCTTCTATGCCGAGGACATGATAGATATTATCGAAGCCGTACAGCAAGGGAAACCGGTTCCGACCCTCGACCTCGAAGAGGATATCCTGCATGGTATCGTGATACAGTTTGCACTGATCGTTACCGTATTGGGCGTGGCTATCGTACTGATGATGCGCTTCATCTCCGGAAGGTTGTGGCAACCGTTCGATAAAACATTGGAAGCGATAGAACACTTCAAACTGGAAAACGGTGTATGCCCGACACTGGCAGAGAGCGACACCAAGGAATTTGCAAGGCTGAACATCGCTCTGCAACGGCTGATGACAGACAGCCTCCAAAGCTACCGGTTACAGAAAGAGTTCACTGAAAACGCCTCGCATGAACTGCAAACTCCGTTGGCCGTATTCCAAAGCAAGCTCGACCTGTTGCTCCAACAACCAGAGATCACCGAACGGCAAGCCGCCATCATACAGGATTTATACCAAATGAACAGCCGCCTGTCGCGGTTGAACCGAAACCTGCTTCTGCTGGCCAAAATGGAAAACAACCAATTCAGCCGCACGGAGTCCGTCGATGTTATAACGGTGATAAAAGAACTTCAACCCTATCTCGAAAGTCTTTCCGGCGAGTTGGTCTTGAAGCAAAACTTTTCAGCGGACTCTTTGCCGATAAAGGCCAACCGTTCCTTGTTGGAAAGCATGGTAAACAATCTCGTCGTGAATGCCGTTCGCCACAATAAGACCGGCGGAGAAATAACCGTATCCTTGTCGGACGACCGGCTGACAATATCCAATACGTCCGACGACGCGGCACTGGATGCCGACCAGATATTCAACCGTTTCTATCGCCCGTCGGAAAAAACGGCGGGCAACGGTCTCGGACTCTCCATCGTCAAGGCCGTATGCGATTATCACGGCTGGAAAATTTCATACGCCTATACTGATGGAAAACATGAGTTTACGGTGATATTTCTGTAAATCTTCAAACTTTCCCCAAAGTCACCCGATATCTTTGCTGCCATAAATCAAAAAGATGATGGCAGCATGAAAAAGATAGCACTATGTATCGTCGGTATTTACAGTTTTGCCCTCTTGTCGGCCCAAAATCCGACAGATAACCTGAACACAGAAAAGAGTGATAGTTTACCTATCCATGTAACAAATAGTTTCAGCAAAAGACTTGACAGGTTCTCGTCCTCCCGTTTCTATCAGATGACATACATCGGCGTTCCGCTGGTTATCGGTGGTCTGATTGTAAAAAGTGAGGACGACCATTTCCGGAGCCTACGCAATGATTATCTGCCCCGGTTCAGCCGCCATGCGGACGATTATATGCAGTATGCCCCTGCCGCAATAATGCTCGGCATGAAAACGGCAGGTGTACAAAGCCGTAGTTCATGGGGCAGAATGATTGTCTCCGATGCTTTTTCCGCCATCCTTATGGGAAGTGTGGTGAACACGTTGAAACGAACAACCAATGTCGAGCGTCCGGACGGTTCGAACAGACACTCCTTTCCTTCCGGACATACCGCCACGGCATTTATGACCGCCACCATGCTCAATAAGGAGTACGGACATAAAAGCCCGTGGATCGGTGTCGGGGCATACGGCATGGCTACCGCTACAGGGTTGATGCGGATGGCAAACAACAAGCATTGGTTGAGCGATGTGCTGACCGGCGCAGGCATAGGAATACTTACCACAGAACTCGGTTATTACCTCGCAGACCTGATATTCAAGGAAAAGGGGATTGACAGCTTTGCTAATGAAGATATGTTCGACCGAATGGAAAAGCCCTCTTTTCTTAGTCTGTATCTCGGATTGAATATCCCATTGAGTGGTTATGACATTGATGAACAAACCGAATTTAGCACCTCATCGGGTAGTGCGGCCGGTGTAGAGGGAGCGTATTTCTTCAATCCGTATATCGGTGTCGGAGGACGGTTTGCCGTTTCCAATACCTCTATAATAGTCAATAAAGATCAAGCGGAAAATAATACTTTCGATGCGGTATCGATTTGCGGAGGAAGCTATTTTTCCTATCCGCTGTCTTCGCGTTGGTTGGTAGGCAGTAAACTTTTGGGCGGTTATGTGCATTATCCCCAACTGAAACTGACAGACAGGACAGTTTTCGCAAGAAGTGGATTCTGTATGGGAAGCGGGGTTTCATTGACATTCAAGGCAAAAGAACATTACGGTATCCGTTTTTTCCTCGACTATAATTTATTTCCGTCGCATAGCAGTCGCAGTTCCGAATGGATGAATACCCTAACATGTGGAGCTTCGGTTGCGATTACGTTATGATATTCCTTTAACATTTAAGCGATACAGCTACTCGATACGAGTTTCAATGGCAAGTAAGAGTTCGCTTTATAAGAAATAAATCTCCACCGAGTCCATTTCAACAAACTCGAAGAAACTGATTTATTTACTTATAAAACGAACATTTATGACACATCATATTACGGCGGATCGTTTGGTGGAATCCGCCATCAAAGCTGTCACGGAAGAACTGTTCCGCGACTTCGATAACACACTCCGCACCCTCTGCGACGAGGATGACGACCGCAAAGCCGTTTTTCGCACCCTGCGCTATGCGCGAATCCGCCTGCACGTATTATGCGGCTATATATCGAAAGAGGAAACGCCGGAGAGTGATACTCAAATTCGTTTCCTGCATATCGTCATCGGATATATTGACACGGAGCTGGAAATTTTGAATCGTTACGGCGATACTTATCCACCGAAACCTCATGTCTGTAAACGACGTTGGACGGGAGCTGTGGTCGAAATAGTCGAGTTGATATACGCCTTGCACGAGATGAAACGTATCGACGACGGGGAGATAGCCATGAACGAACTGGCCGGATTCTTTGGCGAGTTGTTCGGCATTCGCCTCGATACGCGAAGTCTTTATGACGCTTATACCGACATCAAACGGCGCAAGGGCGAGAGCCGCACCTATTTTCTCGACAAGTTGCGCGAGCGTCTGAACCTGCGGATGCAACGCGACGATGAAAAAGAACAGGAGCGGCGACGCTGATTAAATAATGCGGATGGAAGATTCTGTCCGCATTTTGCATAAACACAATCGCCGATTTTGCTATTTCCAAGAAAAAAGCTATATTTGCATAGAGTTGTTCGACGAGATGCAAAGCGCAGCAGTTCAGCGCAGTTACACGGTCGCTAAATCGTTACCGACAACTTTTTTAATCTCCACTCTGCGCTGTCATTCAGACAGATACATTAAAGTTTCTTATCCGATGCAAAGATAAACAAACTTTTCCCTCACACTCATTTTTTGTGTACCTTTGCAGC
>OCHF01000392.1_pt1 | contig 31064 bp, 22 predicted proteins | sample 1538851 | NCBI WGS metagenome assembly OCHF01 (sample SAMN04571730, study PRJEB22368) | human gut metagenome | biome: human gut; material: stool | host: Homo sapiens | place: Luxembourg | collected 2012-12-07
ATAAATGTAGAGCCGACATAAGCACTCGCCATCTGGATACCGATGATTGCCTGGGAATTTTTCTCTCCAAAATTTGCCGGTGTTGCGTGAATGATCGATGGGTAGACCGGGGCACATCCAATCCCCATCACGACAAGTCCTGCCAGAGCTGCCGTGTCAGACGGAATCGGCAGAAGTACTGCAGCACAGCCAGCCAGTAAAATAGTTGTGCCAAGCCTGATCATCTTATGATCACCTAATTTTTCCGTCACAAATCCTGCCAAAAATCTTCCGAGCGTGATACCGCTGCAGAACAATGCCGCATATGCCGCCGCACGCTCCGCAGAGATACCTTTTGCACCGACCAGATAACTGCTTGACCAGAGGATCAGTGTAGATTCCAATGCACAGTAAGAGAAAAATCCAAGCAAGAGCTGTGGTACGCCTTTGATCTTCACTGCACCGCGTATTCCAATCACCTCGTGCTGCTCTTCCTGCTGTTCTGCCGTTTTGTTGACTTTCCAGACCGGAAGTGTCACAAACAGAATCATTGTGATCCCCATCTGAAGAAAAGATACCATGCGGTAACCGTTCTGCCAGGATGAGGTGGTCAGTGCATAGCTCATTATGTACGGGCTGATGATTGTTCCCACGCCCCAGAAACAATGCAGCCAGCTCATATGTTTTGATGAATAATGCAATGCAACATAGTTATTGAGTGCCACATCGATAGCTCCTGCGCCAAGTCCATACGGAATCGCCCACAGGCACAACATGTAAAATGCGCTCGACGTCGAAAAACCAAACAAGGCAGCTGCCGTTAACAGGACACTGCATACCGTAACGATCTGTGTTCCAAATTTCTTTGTCAGGCGTTCCGACATTAAACTTGAACAGATCGTCCCTGCAGAGATGATCATTGTGACCAGTCCCGCATAGGACAGCGGCACCGAAAATGCCTCATGCATGATCGGCCATGCCGAACCAAGCAGAGAGTCCGGTAAGCCAAGACTTATAAATGCCATGTAAATTAACAGTAATAATAGTGTGTACATTTTTTGCTCCTTTATTTATCCAATTCGCCGTTTGCCACTTATACAAGTATCTTGACTCGCTTCGCCCGGCAGTCTTATTATATCTTGAAGCAATGCTTCATGATCATGATCTACACGAGCTTCGCCCGGCAGTCTTATTATATCTTGAACGCCATCAAAAATCCACGCAATATTATAGAATATTATCCCATAACATGGTAAAATAAAGTAAAAATATTATTTGTGGAGATCTGATCATAGATGAACTTAAGACAAAATAAAGAAAAAAACGCACAGCAAATGTTGACAGGCGTAATTTTGACATTATTTATCATGCTCCTGCTTTGTACCATATTTACAAATCAGGATGCAGCCTCTGTAAGCAAACTCAAAGCACGTCAGCCTGACAAAATACAATACCTGGATGATGGAATGGTACTGCTTAGTTTTAACATTAACCGCAATGAAAACAGCAGAGGCTCACTTGTATTTTTTACCTCACATCAGCATGTGACCGTTTTTACTAAAAACAACGTAATATACAATTTGGATGATTCCGGTGGAATATGGGGGCATACAACAGGAAATGTCTGGAATTTTGTAAAACTGCCGGCATATACAGAAACAGTCATAGTCAGGCTGAAACCCTGTTATCCGGAAACAGCCGGTCAAATTGAACAATATTATATAGGAACCGGAAATGAAATCTATACAGGCATATTGCGTCAGTCTATGCCCACTTTTATAGCGAGTGTATTTATTCTGTTAGCCGGTTTTTTTATCACGTGTTACTGGGTGTTTATTCACAACAGCAGCCATATAGACGGAACTCTTTTTTATCTGGGGATATTCTCCATATTGCTTGGACTCTGGGCCACCAATGAGACAGATGTTTGTTCTCTGATGCTCCTAAACAGAAGATCATCTGCTTTTGCTGCTTTTATGTTTCTGATGATAATGCCTATCCCATTTTTGATGTTTGTAAAGAGCTTCCTTGAGATCAATGATGATAAAATCTGGAAGATCTTCTGCAATCTGTGTATGCTTCAGACAGTTGTCTGCAGCTTGCTGCACTTTACCGGATTCTATGAGTTTCGAAGAAGCGTCTGGATCACTCACCTTTCCATTTGTATAGTGCTGATTTATCTGATCACAGTTATCATATATAAAATTATAAAAAAACAGGCTGACCAGAGACTGAAAGTCTGCATGGCAGCTCTTGCCTTCGTCGTCATTGCAACTATTGTGGATATTGCCAGTTATTACAAAACAAGAAATAATTCCGGAATTTGGGGAAGATTATCTTTCCTTGTATTTATTATAATCCTCGGTTTAGAGTCCGCAAGACAGGCTGTCGCCAGTTTGAAAAAAGGGCGCAGGATAGAGGAACTCGAACAATTTGCACTGAATGATTCCATGACAGGATTTTACAACAGAAATGCCTATGACTACTTTATATATAATGAAAAGAATATTAAAAATTATATGGTGGTAACGTTTGATCTTAACAATCTCAAGATGTGCAACGACAACTACGGTCACAGTTCGGGGGATGCCTATATCATTCATTCTGCACATATCATAGAAACCACTTTTGATCGGTTTGGCAAATGTTACCGTATCGGAGGCGACGAATTCTGCTGCCTCATCCCGGATGCGGCAGAATTCCAGATAGAACGTTTTATCCAAAAGATGCAGCAGGATATTGCGATACTCAATAATAAAAATATCATTCCAACCGAAGTTGGAATCGCATGCGGATATGCGTTAGCCACACCGGATGATGCCGACATAGAAAAAGTGCGTGAACGTGCAGATGAGATGATGTACCATAACAAGAAAGTGTTAAAGGGACTTATTTAAAAAAGATCCAGCATATTATCCAGATATATCTCCTCTCTGACCTGCAGCTGATACTCAGGTTTTGTCATATAATAGAGCAGAAACTCCAGAATCAGGGCGCTGCCAAGTCCCCTGCCTTCGATTTTAAAATTGGAAAATCCCATCGGCAGATAGCTGTTTTTCATATCATCCACTCCAATAAACCCGGGATTTTCCATTGCCTTCGAAAAACGATAGCCATTCCCTGCATCCGGAGCTGCACAGCGGTGATCCGGACCATTTTCTCCAAGGTTTTTGCGGCTGACAGCTTCATAACAGATTTTCCTGTCCCCGCAGCCAAACCAGCAGCATTCATTACATAAGAATTCCACTTTGTCTTTCTGTGCCCCTGTCAATGTATTTAATTTATCAAAAACCTTATTCAACCGGAAATCCGGTACGACATAAAGAAACTCTTCCCTGTTTACTTCCCTTACGAACTGCTCAAAATCCGTCAGAACCTTGGTGGTGGATGAAACAAAATAAAATCCCGGATAATTTTTTCTCAGATATTCCAGCAACAGATCCGAATAGAGAATGACACCATTTCTGACACCCTCACTTTTCTCAAATAAAGTGCAGAGATGATTGCATTTCTTATCCCAAAGATGTTCCTGCCCAAGCAGGGAATTGCTGAATGTAAGCCGCGCTGAGATTCCGTATTCCTGCATCAACGCAAAAATCTCCTGTGGATCGTGATCCCCGAACGAAGTACGGCCTCCACCCCAGATACAATCTGACGGGGCACCATAGACAGAACCTATCTCACACCAGTCGTAAAAGTATTCTCTGTGTTCCCGGAATAATGGCAGAAACACACGATATAATTCATAAAACTCAAACAAACCCGGAAGATGGTAGTATGCTGTGTTCTTTTTTAATTGATTCATGTCTGTATTCTCAATCCTCCTCAAATTCTGCAAGTTCTGTCTCCGTCTCAAGCATCCGCTCTAACAGACTCTCCTGGTTCTTTTCCTCTGCGTCAAGTGCATTCTGCAGTTCCATCAGCTTCGGATAGTCACTGGCAAGCTCCGGATCCATGAACTGCATTTTTATTTCAGCGAGTTTTTCTTCGCTCTCCTCTAACATTTTTTCATATTTTTCTAACTGGTGCTGCAGTCTTGAACGGATTTTGCCCGGATTGTAATAAGTTTTTTTGTCAAACACATCCGTTAAAGTAGGAACATCTGCGTCTGTTTTTATGCCACTCTGATGCTGATTGTGTTTCTCATTCCCCACAGAATTTTGTGTATCATTTCCTGACACATACCTCGCACTCTGTGACATTCCTCGCCCTTTTCCGGAAATCTCCATCTCTTTTTGTTTTTCTGCAAGATACTCCTCATAGCTCATGGCATATTGTTTCACACCACTCTCGGAAAACTCCAAAATCCCGGTTGCGATCCTGCTGATAAAATAACGGTCATGTGAGACGAAAAGTACTGTTCCCTCGTACTCTCTTAACATCTGTTCTAACGCCTCTTTTCCAACAATATCCATATGGTTCGTCGGCTCATCTAAGATCAAAAGATTCGGTTTGGTCTGCAGCATTTTACAGAGTGCGAGACGGACTTTTTCTCCGCCAGAAAGCTGTCCCATCTTCTTTTCTACATCTTCTCCGGAAAATAAAAATCCCCCCAGTGCACTGCGGACTTCCTCCCTCATATAGGAAGGATATTCCTCCCAGAAATTTTCAAGCACGGTCTGATCTTCCCGGAAATGCTCCTGCACTGCTTTCTGCTGGTCAAAATAACTCCATTCTACATTTTGTCCAAATGAAAATTCACCACCTAACGCAGGCAGTTCGCCGACTAAGGTTTTCAAAAGTGTGGATTTTCCTTTACCGTTCTCCCCAATGATTGCAAGTCTGTCTTTCTTTTGAAGCAGAAATGAGACTTTACTTAAGACGGTATCGTAACCGATCTCAAGATTTTTGGCATGAATCACATTCGTGTAGCTTTCCATGCGCGGTACATATCTCGCATGAAATGCTTTCGTATCAAAATGTCTCGGCTTTTCGATTTTTACCATGTGTTCGATCGCCATGCGCTTTGAACGTGTCGCCGCCACTTTCGTCGGCGTATTTTTCCATTTTTCGATCCAGTCCGTCAGACGTTTGATCTCCTTTTGCTGCTCCTCATAGTCTTTTTCCTGTTTGATCAGTGCCTCTTCTTTTTGCTTCATAAATGCCGTGTAATTGCCGGCATAACGCTTGATCTCATGATATTCGATCTCGTAGGTCACATCAATCACTTTGTCTAAAAACATACGGTCATGTGAAACAATGATGACCGCCTTATCATAAGACTTTAAATACCCTTCTAACCACTCGATCGTCGGAAGATCCAGATGGTTGGTCGGCTCATCGAGCAGCATGATATCCGGACGTTTTAACAGCAGTTTGATAAATGCCACTTTCGTCTGCTGTCCACCGGAAAAACTTCTGATCGGGCGTTTCAGATCTTCTAACGCAAACCCGAACCGCTGAAACATAGTCTCCATATCCTGCTGCCACGAATATCCCCGCATTGCCTCCATACGGCTTTGTAAGTTGTCATATTCGCGCAAAAGCTGTTTGTCCGCGGAAGTTTTCATTTCATTTTCAAGTTCCCGCATCCGCTTTTCACACGCAAACACCGGCTCAAATACTTTCTTGATTTCCTCTTCCACGGTCACATCTTTTTCCGTAAAATTAACCTGACGCAGGAAACCAATCTCCTGTTTTCCTGCCATCGTAATACCACATTCTTCATCGCTGTCTAAATTATTCATCGAAATATCGCCCGCGATCAGACGCAGCAGCGTGGTCTTTCCACAGCCGTTTCGTCCTACAATGGCGATTTTTTCTTTATCATGCACCTCAAAATTGACATCACGTAAAATCACATCTCCGCCAAACTGCACGAGGGCATGACTGATCTTATATCTCATTTTTATCTCCATTCCTGCGTAAAATCTTACTTTTACACTAACTCCTCTATCTTTGATAGACTACCTACCTTCTAACACCAGCCGAAGTAATTCATTTGCCCAGTACTCCGTCAATTCAAAGTGAGGCACAGGCAGTAGTTATTCTCTGCTATTTCAGGATCATCTTCATGGCCGGTCTTCCCATAGCCCAGCATCACAAAACCAATCAAAAGACCATCATCATACATACATCCCAGACATTTTTTGTTGTAATTTCTTCAAAACGAATCATATTAACCACCTTTCTTGCGTGTGAAAAAATGTATTTTCACACAAATCTCCATTCTTTTCCCTCACAGCAGCCGAAATACCTGCTCTGCCGTGGCGGCTATATTTTCCATTGCATTTTCTTTTTTCATTGCTTCTTCTAATGTTGTCACGCCTCTTACGATCGGGAAAAATGCATCGATTCCCGCCCGGTTACAGACTTTCGCTTCGGATGCAACGCTCCCTGCAAATGCAATGACTTTCGCATTATATTTTTTTGCCAGAGCAGCAACACCGGCCGGTGCTTTCCCCATGACCGTCTGCGCATCCAGACGTCCTTCTCCGGTCACCACAACATCCGCATTTTTCATTTTTTCTTCCAGACCGGTTGCCTGCAAAATCAGTTCCACACCCGGTATTAATTCTCCCGCAAGATACGAAAGGAATGCATATCCGAGTCCTCCCGCTGCACCGGCGCCCTCACAGTCCGCAAAGTCACAATCCAAACTTTCTTTGGTCACATCCGCATAATGTCTCATTGCTTCATCGATCTGATCTTTCTGCTCTTCCGTCACACCTTTTTGTGACCCAAATATGTAAGTTGCACCCTGTTTGCCGCAAAGCGGATTTTTCACATCACAGGCAATCTGAAATTTTGCACCGGAAAGCAGCGGATTTTTATTTTCAGTCCGGATCACCTCAATCTTTGCAAGCGCAGCCGCGCCCTCTCCCACATCATTTCCATCTTCATCAAAAAATTCAAATCCAAGCGCCTTTAACATTCCGATGCCGCCATCGTTGGTTGCACTTCCACCAATTCCAATCATGAAATTTTTACAGCCGCGTTTCAGGGCATCTGCAATCATCTCCCCCACTCCATAGGTAGATGCACGCAATGGATCTTTTTTTGTCACAAGCGTGATTCCTGCGGCAGATGCCATTTCCATGACAGCCGATTTTGTCTCTTCTAAAAAACCGTAATAACACGACACTTTTTCTCCAAGCGGCCCTGTCACGGTAACCGGTATTTTTTTTGCTCCCAAACCTTCGATCAGTGCATCCACAGTTCCTTCACCGCCATCTGCGAGTGGACTTAACCATACTTCTGCATCTGGTTTTGCTGCCAGAATTCCTTTCTTTACAGCATTTCCAGCCTCCATGGACGTCATGCTTCCCTTAAATGAATCGATTGCTGCTATTACTTTCATATAATCACATCTTTCCGTGAAAATCACCTGTGTCATAAATATACCGGCTGACTTCCACTGTAAAATTCTCTTCCCCTGCCGTCACCTTATCGTCAGACGAAACAATAATCCGATCTATGCCTGTCATTCTAAGAAGTCAGTTTGTTACTGTTCGCACTTCATCCCAAGCTGCCAGAATGCCACCGCACTTGCAGCCGCCACGTTCAGTGAATCCACACCATGTGTCATCGGAATTTTCACCGTATAGTCACAGTCTGCGATCGTGTGATCTGCCAGTCCGTCACCTTCCGTTCCGAGAACGATTGCTAACTTTTCCTCCGACATCATTTTTTCATCATCTATACACACGGAGTCATCCCGAAGTGCCATTGCCGCCGTTTTATATCCCAGCTTATGCAGCACATCCATCGCACCGTCCGGCCAGGATGCACTTTTGTCAAAATATGTCCACGGTATCTGGAATACCGTTCCCATGCTGACACGGCTTGCTCTCCGGTACAATGGGTCTGCACAAGCCTGTGTCAAAAGCACTGCATCCATTCCAAGCGCCGCCGCTGAACGGAAAATTGCTCCGACATTTGTTGGATTTACCACATTTTCCAAAATTGCAACACGCCTTGCATTCTTGCAGAGTTGCTCCACGGAAGGCAGTGTGGGACGGTACATGGCACAGAGCATGCCGCGTGTCAGCTGATAGCCGGTGATCTTTGCCAGCACCTCGATTTCTGCCACATAAACCGGGATTTCATGCTCATCCTCCCTATAAACCAAAGACTTCTGTGTAAGATCTCGGCTTTGTAACTTTTCGCAGCGCGCAAGGATTTCTTTTGCCTGTGTCTCCACATGTTTTTTTTCCATCAAAAATGACATCGGCACACAGCCGGCATCTAAGGCACGCTCGATCACCTTCGGACTTTCCGCAATGAAAATCCCCGGCTTCGGCTCAAAATAGTGAAAAAGCTGTGCTTCATTTAAATTGTAATAAATCTGCAGCTCCGGGGCATCCAGATCTTTGATTTCTATAATATTTATCATCGTGTTCCTCTTTTCTCTCCTGTATCAGCGCTTGAGCATATGGCAGATAAATTCATTGATTATACCATGTGCAAAATGGCACATGATCAAATTTCAAGCCGGAAAAGAATTCTTCCCTCCTCAAGCTCTCCCCAACAATTTACCGGCGGCTCCTTCGTTTCTTTAAATCCACAATCCGAATGCATTTTTATTGATGATAAATTACTTTTTCCTATAATGCAATCTATCTTTTTTGCGCCTGTGCCTTTCAAAAACTCCGTTACATGACGTATCAGTTTTTTACCATATTCTCTGTTTCTCTGCCCCGGCATCGTCTCAACTGCCTCAAGAAACCATTTCCCCGGCTCTGACTCAACTGCCCTGAGTCCGCATACCCACTGTTTTTCTGCAGTTTCAACAAACACCATCTGCTTTGGATTTTCGATAAACTCCTTTAAAAACGCCGCATATGATGCCTCCATTTCATCACGATTTTTAAATTCCCCCTCCATATCCGCCATGGATTCTGCATATAATAAAAACATTTTTTTTATTACCTGTTCATTTACATTTTCAATCCGTTCTAACATTTTTTATCCTCCTCTTCTGATCGCCAGATTACAAAAACGGTCGGATCACAGCTTTACAGTTCCACGACACGCGTTGCGATTTTCTCCTGAAACCTGATATCATGATCGACAAGGATCATGGTCGGCTGATACCGAAGGATCAGCTGCTCGATCTGCATTCTTGAAAAAACATCAATATAGTTGAGCGGTTCATCCCAGATGTACACATGTGCCGGTGTCATCAGACTCGCGGCAATCAGTACTTTTTTCTTCTGCCCCTCCGAAAACTCTTCGAGTCTTTTCGCAAATTGTACACACTCCATATCAAGCTGGCGCAATAATGTAAAAAATAAACTTTCTTCTAAATTTCTTTCCCTGCAAAAAGCTGGTATCCTGATTAATATATGACACCACCAGATTAGACGCTGTTCGAATTTCTCCGTCTGTCACGAACAATTTTTCATATCTGCTGCCTGATTTCTGCAAAATTGTCTTGATCAGCGTCGATTTTCCACATCCGTTTTCTCCATGTAAAAAGACTCTCTCCCCATGCATCAGTTCGAATGTGAGATTTTTCAATGTATCACTTTCTGCACCTTCATACCGCACCGAAAGTTCCCTGCATGAAATCAGACGTTCCTTATGATAGGAAAGCGGCATAAGTTTTAAACTGACAGGCTGTTCAACATCCTGCAAAAGCCCCTCTTTCTCCTGTATTTCCCTCTCCATCCGGCGTTCATACTGTGTCACACGGCTCTGCACCTCGATCGTCTTTCGGTTTAAAACCAGCACATGATCAATGCAGGCATCTAAAATATCCCTGTCATGCGATACCAGAATAAACCCTTTTTTGCCGCACAGATATTCTTTCACACATTCCCTTGCATGCATATCTAAATGATTTGTCGGCTCATCGATCAGCAGAAAATCATTTTCCACGCAGCAAATTTAAAAAAGTTGTTTTTCCTTTTCCATTTCTCCCGATCAGACCTAACTTCCAGTCCGTATCAATCCCAAAAGATACGTTTTCAAAAACCGTATCAAAACTTCCCTCATAACCATATGTGAGATCTGTTACCTGAATCTATGACATAAAAATCTCCCCATTTCCCTCCCATACAAAAAATCCCATGCTGCCATGGGATTTTTCTTACACCTCACATATTTTATGCTCACATCTGGCAGACAATAGATTGCACATTGTAAGATAAAATCGATTGTCCCGGACAACAAAATGTCCGTTTCCGCCATTTTTTAACACAAAAAAGAGAGGATACAAGAATCAAATCCACTTTGGGCAACATGATATGCAGTACTGCACCTCTGCAATACTGCTGTAACTTCAGATTTACACAACATATCATGCACTTTATTCCTTATACCGGTGCAATATATGCCATGTATCATCCCGAATCAGCAGACAAACGTATGGCATATATGACACACATTCTCTTGCTGACTCTGTTTTCTTTCATGTTTCAAAAGTAAATTATCTCCGCATTGGTTCCTCTCCTTTAGATTTCTATTGCAATAGTAGCACAATGCCATTTTTAATGCAACCAAAAATTTTTACGAAAAATCTTTCGTTACCGGTCACACAATAAATATGCACAGCAGCAATCTCTACTCCACATTTTTTAATGCCTGATCCATCGGTATCCTCTTGATGCGCATAAAATCCAGTATCATGACAAACAGATATCCGATCAGCACAAATGCAAACATTTTCACATATCCGGCTGGCTGGATCACAAATGCAAACCATCCACTGTAACTAAACAAGATCGCCTTCCATGCCAGATTCATAACAAACGCTCCAAGTACAACACTGACCGCATCTTCGATCACAACCATGATCGTTGTGGAAAGCAGATACAGGCTGGCGATTTCTTTATTCTCATATCCAAGAATCTTTGTCATTGAAATTGCATTCTCATTTTTCTCAATGATCAGCTTTGTCAGAAGATAGATCAAAACTGCTGAAAGCAGGATACAAAGTATCTGGAAATAATCCATATAAGATCCCATGGAATGATCTAACTGGTCACACATCTTTGTGATATCACGCTCGGTGATCACCGTTGCAATATCATCTTCCGACAGATCTGTAAGCTCTTCATTTGAAAAATATCCACTGAATGCCTCTTCATCCAGCTCAAATACCATGCGGTAATTTTCAATCGGCATAAATACTGCAATGTTTACGCACTGGTCATAAATTCCGGCTACCGTAAACGTATACTGTTTGTTTTCATATTTTTCATCCAGTGAAACGGTATCCCCGACATTAAGTTCATATTTTTCTGAAAATGATCTGGAAATATAAACTTCATCTTCCTGCAGGGACTGCATACCTTTTATTTCTACATACTTACTATCGTCTGAAATACCGTAAACAGAGACTTCCTCATCTATTACATCGCTTTTTTTCTGCAAAGAACACATACTGAATTTTTCTGCGTCTTTATTGTCCGTCGTCAGTACATTTCCATCTTCATCCTCAAAAGATTTCAGAACATACTGATACTTTGCAAACATCATATTTTTTGCATTTTCTTTGTAATAAGAAAGCGTATCCGGCATTCCCACTGCCATTGCAAGCATCACCATGATAAAGAAAATTCCCACAAACAGAATCAGATAATTTGCCACATTCTGAAACATGATGCGCAGACGGAATCTGTTAAAAAATTTAAAATGTGGCAGCCGCATTGCTTTTTTGCGTTTTGTTTTTTTCAGATCATGCCTCAGAAACTGTAACGGTGTATGCTGCATCATTTTAATAATGACGATCAGATTGACCATAAACATCAGCACAACCGGTATCAGGGTTGTCTTAAAAAATGCATCCGGATTCCAGATCGTCTCATAGGTCGGAAGGCTGTAACTGTTATAATACATGGATACCACAACATCTTTAAATACCGTATAGCCAAGCACATTTCCGACTAATGCGGAAATCAGCGTGACAATGACCGGCATGGACAGATAATGACGTACCAGTTCTCCTTTTGTATAACCGGATGCACGCAGCGTACCGATCGCCTGGGACTCTTTTGTGATCGTATTGCTGATCGTGACAGCAAAAATAAATGCAATAATGACGATCAAAATATCAAGCAGCACACCACCCATCGCCTCATCCGAACCCATGTCATCGGTTGCAAAATTGATCGCCGGATTTGCATATTTCGGCACATAATCTTCAATCTCATTGTCATTTACCACGGTCTGTGTGAGCAACGCCCGCATAAAATCATCCGATTGGTTTTTCTCTTCTTTTTCATCTGACGGCTCATTTTCATACTTCCATGCATAATCGTAATGAATCGTCTTATGTAACTTTGCAAATCCCTCATCTGTTACCATTGCAACGTTAAACTTTAAGGCATCAAACATCAGATCCGTGCTTTTTTCGTGCAGTGTGGAATAGTTGACATATGCGATCAGACCAACGACCTGATATTTTTCTTCTCCGACTGTGATCTCATCGCCGACTTTTATCCCGACATTGTCAGCATGCATACGGTCAATGGCAATTTCATCCTCTTTTTCCGGGAAACTTCCGTCCATCAGGCATGCAAAATTGATATCATCTGTCTTTGCAAAAACACGGACTGTTCCATCCGAAGTTTCGTCGTTGTCATGATCTTCCTCTTCATCCCTGTAAAAATTTTCATACAGATGAACCGGAGTTTCCTTAAAATCAGGATCGTTCAATTCATATTTTTCTTCTGCATCCGCATATTTCTCGTTGATCTCATCTAAAACCTTGTTCCAGGCTTCGTCGTATGCTTTCTCATATGCCTCGTCATGTGCCTCATCAAACGCTTTCTCATACGCCTCATCATGTGCCTTAGGATATGCTTTTTCATATGCTGTATCATAGGCTTTGTTGTACTGCCCGGACTGTTTTGCCTGTGTCACTGCTGTATCAAGCATAACTCCCGCAGTTGTTTCATCAAGTCCCTGCGCCATCAGCATCTGCTTTATCTGTGCATTAAAAGAAACATCAAATTCTGACTGGAACTCTGCATCAAATTTTTCCCTAAATTCTATTTCAAACTTCTCATCAAATTCTTTTTTGAACTTTTCTTCAAATTCACTATCGAACTTTTTATCCAGCTTCTTTTTTGCCTCATCAATGTAATACTGTCTGACATCTGCTTTATCGCCTGTCTTAATTGCATCAAGCAGTGTTTCGTCTGCTTTCTTTTTTAATTCAAAGTGTCCGTCTTCCAGCTTGTATCTGCCAACACCCTCATCAGCCGCTGTCATCATGCTCTCGTTTGCAACATACATGCCGGACACAAAGCCGATCATCAGAATCAGGAACAGACTTACCACAAGATACTTTTTCCAGTCTCCTGTCAGTTCTCTCGGTATTCGTCTGATAAGCGGATTTTTGATTTTTTTCTTTTTCATACTAATCTCCATTCTTGCGCTGTTTTTAAGCGCATCACAAGTTTGTGCGCCAGTACAGCTCCCTACCACTCCAGATCTGCCGCTGAAATTTTATGTTCATTGATATCGTTATGACGCACTGCCCCATCACGGAGTTTGATGACATGGTCTGCCATATGCCGGATTGCCTCGTTATGTGTAACCATGATAACTGTATTACCATATTTGACATTGACATCCTCAATCAGCTTTAATATTTCCTTGGAGGTATTGTAATCAAGTGCTCCGGTCGGCTCATCACAAAGCAGGATATCCGGATTTTTCACAATGGCTCGCCCGATGGAAACCCTCTGCTGCTGGCCGCCGGAAAGCTGGTTCGGCAGTTTATGCCTGTGTTCATAAAGTCCCAGCGTATGTAACAGATCGTCAATATCGAGCGGACTGTCTGATAAATATGCACCAACCTCAATATTTTCCTTGACATTTAAATTTGCGATCAGGTTATACATCTGAAATACATAACCTAAATGTTTTCTGCGGTACTGTGTCAGCTTCTTCTCTCCGAGTTCTTCTAACTTATCGCCGTTGATGGAAATATAACCGGAGTCCGCACTATCGATTCCACCGATAATATTGAGAAGCGTCGACTTTCCGGAACCGGATGGTCCAAGCAGCACACAAAATTCTCCTTTTGCCACGGAAAAATTCATTCCACGCAACACCTCCTGACGGGTCTCCCCGCTTCCAAACCCTTTTTTCAGATCAACAATTTCCAAAAATTTTCTTTCTTCTTCTGACATATGCTCCCCTTTCCCATTACGGAATTGTTCTTATATCCTTATCTATTCTGAATGGTATTAAAGTCTTTCCTTACTTTTGTTAGTGTTATCTAACTTTTGTTTGTATTATATCACAGCTTTTCCAGATTACAAGCAAAAAGACGATTCCTTTTGTCAGAATCGTCTTTTTGCCTTACTATTATGTCTTTACTGTCTGTTTCACTGTAAATATTGTTCTATTTCTGAAACTGGCTTTCCTGTCACTTCTATGATTTTCTCTATTGTGAAACCGGACTTGATCATATTACAGATGATTTCTGCTATAGCTTTATCTCTGCCAATCTCAATCCCATCACTTTTACCAGCTTCATACTCTGCCTTTCGGAGTTTCTTTTCTTCCCACTCTTTATCGTACTCTAATATACTCACCATCTTTTCTCCTTTTTGCGCTGTCTTTTGCGCATAACAAGTTTGGACGTAAGTACAAACTTGCATGTGAAAAATCTCATTTTTCACATTACCTCCGAGCGATTCTTCCGCAAGAAATCGACTAAGATTCCTTCTTTGATGCATTCCGTGATTGCCCTTTCAACTGCATCATTCAGATTCTGCGCTGATGCATATTTTCGGACTCTCGCAACATAAATGGCATATTCCTTCAATGTCTGACACTGTTCCATCAGGTCTTTGTTGTGTCCTTCGTTCACATTCAGCATCAGAACTTTTAACTCTAAATCCGGCTCTCCAGCCAGATGCTCATATGCCTCAGACAAACGCAGTTCGACCCGGTCGTCCACTGTATCCGTTCCATTATAAAACACCATAAACTTCGGTGCCGGAATCTTCTGCAGCTTTGACGAATATAGTGACTTATCATTCAGATACTGCTGATACTCGATTCCAATATAGATCAGATCCCGCAATGGTATATTTGGATTGATCGTCGACTGATGTTCATAGAGATAAATATTCGTCTCTAACATAAATGCCAGATCATTTTTCATTCCCATATAGATCGCGTTTTCCAACGTGACAATCTTAAGGGTTTCCGCATTCTGATAATGACTTCCGGTCACTGCGTTGTACAGGGATAAGAGATTTTCTTTCTCTGAAAACAGCATGCGGAATACAGTGTCTTTGTACTGACGGTTGGCTGTCGGCGTCTTTTCTGATACCTGCTCACTCTTCTTCATATTCAGTTCCTCCTGTGTGCAGGAGGCTCATCCAGATCTCCTGCTTTTCATTTTTGTGGATAAAAAGCATAGATTTCTGAAATGTTTTTGAAAGATAGACGGATGTATACATCCTGATAGTCATGCAGACAGAATTGCCGGATTCATAATTATGGCATCGGATAAATGTCCGCATCAATAGAAATATGCTTTGAGTTATTTTATCATACGTCATCCTTAGTATGCAACTCATTTGAAATTTCTTGTGCATGTTGTACAAAAACAAAGTTACTGTTCACAGGTTACCCTGCGGACTGTAACTTCGCAGCCCCATGTATAGTTTTGCTTCGCAAAAGGGGCTGCTCACCCCCACATCACGTTCATACGCACCTGAACAGTAAAGTGTTCAGGTGCCGAGTGAACAGTAACAAAACAAGCTGCTATTTTTAAAGAAAGACAGTGTCCGGCTGAATATCAATCCGGACACTGTCTTCCCTGTCATTTTCTGACAGTTACACACTTTAAATTTTTCTATTTACTGACCTTAACTTTTTTCATGGATGAATATTTTCCATACACTTTTTTGCCCGTGGAATCCATTTTATAAGCCCGGATGCGCACATAGTATATCTTTCCTTTTTTCAGTTTACTTATGGTATAGGATGTCTTCGCCGTGTTTTTCTTTGTGACCGCCTTTTTGAATTTTTTATCCGTACTGTAAGAAATCTCGTAACCTTTTGCGCCGGATACTTTCTTATATTTCAGTAAGATCTGTTTACTCTTGCTGTTTTTCGCAGACGTAAGAGAAGCCTTCGCCACTTTTACTTTTGTCCACTTTGCATACAAAATGTAATCGGATTTTGCGCTGTTGCTGATACTTGTGATCTTCTTTTTAAATTTTGCATCCGTATACCAGCCTGCAAATGCGTATCCTTTGCGTGACGGATTTTTCAGCGTTACTTTCTTTCCATAATAAGTTGACGGATTCGAGGCATTGTTTTTACCTTTATTCAGTTTGTAGGTAATTTTATATGGTACTGTAACCGTACAGGATGCCTGATAACTGCTGTTTTCAGACGAAGTCACCGTGATCTTCGTTCGGCCCGGTGCCTTTGCTGTCACACTACCGTTGGCATCCACGGTGGCAATCTTTGTATTTGCCGATTTCCAGACTACCTTTTTGTTGGACGCATAAGACGGTGATGCAGTTACATTTAAGGTGAGCTTCTCTCCTCTTTTTACCTCTGCTGATGTCCTGTCTAAAGTTATTCCTGTTACTTTCGCCTTTCCGGTGACAGTCACATAGCAGACTGCATATTCATCACTGCCGTCCGTTGCCGCAGCCCGGATTTTTGCTTCACCCTCCGATTTTGCAGTGACAAGTCCGCTTGCAGAAACCTCTGCCACTTTCGTATCAGAAGAAGTATATTTGAGTTTTTTATTTGTGGCATCCGAAGGTGAAATATATGGTTTCAACTGATAGGTTTCACCAGCTTTTAATTCGATCTCATCCTCATCAAATTCGATCCAGTCTATCAGCTGCGGTACGGTTATCTTACAGGCAGCTTTTACATTTCCAGCCGTTACCGTAATGACTGCTGTTCCAACACCACATATCTCCACATATCCGGTATCCGAAACAGTAGCAACCTCTTCATTGGAACTTGTCCATACCACTGCATCTGTGAAATTCAAAGGTGCGATCGTCGCTGTCAGCTGGAAATCGTCATAGCGCTCCGCCGTTTTTTCTGTAATATCCAGACTGACTGAGGTTGCATGAATATCCTGTGTGACGTACTTGATTCCTTTTCCGTTTGCATAAGTCTGGGCATAGCAATCAGACGGACCGTACATCGTCATTTTCTTTGGATAGGAAAATGCATTTGATGCGATCGAAGTTGTGTTGCGCGGGACTGTGATCTGCGTCAGCTTCGTGCAGTTGACAAATGCACTGTCACCGATCGTGGTCACATTGTAAGGAAGCACGATGGATGGCAGAACTGTGCAGCCGTAGAATGTCTGGCTCTCAATTTTCTTTAACTTGCTGCCTAATGTAATATCGGTCAGGGCTTCACATCCATAAAATGCAGAACTTCCAATAGACGAAACGGTATCCGGCACCACTGCCTTTTTCATGGCTTTACAGTTTTTAAATGCATTGCTTCCTATTTTTTCTACCCCGGATGGAAGTATTGCTTCCGTTAAAGATTCACAGCCGGAGAATGCGGAATCTCCGATTGTGGTCAGGGTGGATGGGAAGTTGATGGTGGTTAACTTTTTGCAGCCGGAAAACGTGTCTGATGCTGTTTCTTTTAGTTTATCTGGCAGATGTACCTCAATGAGATTTGTACAACCAGAGAATGCAGAATTACCTATGGAATCAACTGTATCTGGAATATTTACTTTTGTTAATGAAGTACAATTTGTAAATGCATTATTTTCTACATTTTTTACGCCATTTGAAAAATATACATTTTTCAAATTAGTGCAATCTGCAAATGTATAACGTTCTATTTTTATAACACTAGCCGGGATACTTATTTCTTCTAATCCTGTACATCCTCGAAATAGATTATTAGATATCTCTTTTGTTCCTTCTTCGAAAATAATTTTCTTCAATCCCGAACATGCCCCAAATGGTCCATGATATGATGCATAACCACTATTTCCACAATTATCTAAACTCTTTGGTATCTCAATCTGTGTTATCTTTTCACAACTTCCAAATGCCCTTCCTCCCATATACTCCAAATTTTTTGATAATTTCACATTCGATAATTTACTACAATTTGCAAACGTACTTCCTCCAATTTCTGTCACACTATCTGGAATGTTTATACTTTCAATTTTTTTGCACCCCGCAAACGCTTCATTTCCTATTTTTATAACGCTATCTGGGATATTCACACTTACCAAATTAATACAGTCTTCAAAAGAAGAACTTTCAATTTCTGTCACACTATTTGGAATGTTAATTTCTTCTAACCCTGTACATCCTCGAAATAGACCACTGGATATTTCCGTTGTACCTTCCTCAAATGTTATTTTTTTCAATCCTGAACATGCCCCAAACGGTCCATGATATGATGCATAACCACTATTTCCACAATTATCTAAACTCTTTGGTATCTCAATCTGTGTTATCTTTTCACAACTTCCAAATGCCCTTCCTCCCATATACTCCAAATTTTTTGATAATTTCACATTCGATAATTTACTACAATTTGCAAATGTACTTTCTCCAATTTCTGTCACACTATCTGGAATGTTTATACTTTCAATTTTTTCACACCCCGCAAATGCTTCATTTTCTATTTTTATAACACTATCTGAAATATTCACACTTACCAAATTAATACAGTCTTCAAACGAAGAACTTTCAATTTTAGTTACACCATCCGGAATGTTAATTTCTTCTAACCCTGTACATCCTCGAAATAGACCATTGGATACTTCTGTTGCACCTTCCTCAAATGTTATTTTTTTCAATCCTGAACATGCTCCAAACGGTCCATGATATGATGCATAACCACTATTTCCACAATTATCTAAACTCTTTGGTATTTCAATCTGTGTTATTTTTTCACAACTTCCAAATGCCCTTCCTCCCATATACTTCAAACTTTTGGATAATGTCACATTTGATAAGTTAGTACAATTGTTAAATGAATATGCTTCAATTTCCGTCACACTATCCGGTATCATCACCGTCCTCAAATCCGTCCGGTTCTCAAATGCCCTATCTCCGATTGCAACAACCTCATGCCCGTCAATCTCCCCCGGAATATAAAGTGCCGTCGCATTTCCACTATATCCTGTGATCGTAGCCCTGTTTGCATCGTCAAGTGTATAGGTATAAATCGGTACGATTGCACCGCCTGCACCTGCTCCTGCATCAAAATAGCTTCCTACGCCCGCCGGATTGAAATATCTCGAACCTGGAGATGTCCAATAACTTGTCCAGCCTCCCTGTGCGGCAAATTCTTTTCCACGCGTGCATGATGTCCGAAGTACACCGTCCTCAATATGATAGTACACGCGCACCGGACTGTTATTCTTTCCCCAGATCTCTATACTTTTGCTAAAGGTCTTTGATGCAATACCAACTCCGATCTTTGCACTTGCCCCCACCGATGCATACAGATATGCAGCCTGTGACGCGCAGTATGTCGGTGTTCCGGAACTGTACCTTACGTATTTGATGTTCATACGTGCACCGGTTTTTGCATAAATATCTCCGCTGACAATTCCGAGCGTTGCTTTTGCAGAGAGTACAATACCTGTGGTCAGATCTGCTTCTGCTGAAAAGGAAAATCCTTTTTTATGACTGTTTCCAACTATACGGAATCCGTCCGAATACGCAAATCCGGCTTCAAATTCCTTTTCCACGGTAAGCGTTGCTTCCCCGGAAAGATTATATTCCATTGCCAGTGTCAACATACCAACACCGCCGAGCGGCACTGCCCCTAACGTCAGTGTGTGGTTAATATCTTTAAATGCATCCCCTTTTACATTGCAGGAGTATTCCATATCTCCGCTGACTGAAAAATAATAGTCATTATTATTCAGACTGTAATTTACTTTCATGTTTGAAATCACAACACTTACTGTCGCTGTGACATCATCTGAGACGGAAATCGTTTTATCTGCACGCAGGGTATTGTTTTTATAGGATATCCCCCTTGTCATACCTTCTGTGACTGTAACACCATTTACCACATATGTTTCTTCATCTGCCGGAATAAATTCCGTCATATCAACATCCAGTTCGCCCTGCTGGTCAACATTTAAAACCGCGCCATCATCCGCATCTGAGGTTGTAATATATGTTGTAGTTCCGTCTGTCCGTACACTTTCTGCCTTATATGCCATGACAATATCGTTAACATACACGGCAAATGTTGTTCCCTGTTTGATCGTAACCGGACAGTTTTCGATCATAACTATTCCATCCACATCAATAGATACGGCTGTTCCCTTTGGTACAACAACTACTCCGGACGCAAATGTACAGGTATTTTCTTTTCCGGTCTCTACCTTTTTTGCATCCGCGATCATTGCATCATGCTCTTCCGTGGTAAGTGACTGTTCCGGGAGAAATTTACCGGCAGCAACCGTAACCCATCCTCTGTCGATTGCGATCTGTGCTGCTTCCTTATATGTAACATCTGCTGTATCCTGATAAGTATAACTGTCTGTTTCCGGCACAAAGCCAAGCATCGTATTCATGGTCTGCGCTGCAAATTCACGCGTCACTGCATCTTCCGGTCGAAATTCTTCTCCTGCCTCAAGATCGATCATTCCGAACTCGCATGCCACCATCACATCACGATAAAACGAATCATCCGTTGATATGTCACTGTAATAATTATCCGGATAATTATCCTCATCTACCGTAAGATCAAATAATGTTACCAGTTCCTGTACCCAGTCGATACGGCTGATCTCATCACCTGATAATGCCCTTTTTAAAATCTCCTCTGTACTCTCCGTTTCTTCCGTAACGTTCTCTGTTTCAGCCTGTTCTGGCTCTTCTGTGACATTCTTTGTTTCAGTCTCCTCTGTTTCTTCTGTAACAACCTTCGTTTCTGGCTCTTCTGTCTCTTCCGTGACGATCGTCGTCTCTGGCTCTTCTGTCTCTTCCGTGACAATTTCCGTCCCGGCCGCCCCGGACTCTTCCTCTGCCAGACGTCCGGCATTATGATCTTCTTCATCTGCCTGGTCTGTTTCTTTTTTCTCTGTCACTGCTGACTTTTCATCATCCTGTTCTACAGTCTGTGTTTCCACAGTCCCTTTCTCTTTGAAACTGTTTTCTTCCTGTGTCTGCTGTGCATTCCCTGCCACATCCGCCAGCAGCATTTCCGGTGCTGCCGTAAACGTCATGCAGGCACAAAGCAGCCATGCTATCATACGTTTTTTCATAACTGGTCTCCTTTCGTAGATATCTCATTTCTCTTAATACGACTAAACGGTCTTATTATGAATTAAATTATAGCATTTTGATTATAATTTGTCTATTAAGTTAGAGGAGACACTCACGTGAAGTTTCAAAGAATTCAGGACTTGAGAATAGACAACGATCTTACTATAAAAGAAATCTCTGCCATGCTTGGTCTGCACCGGGATGTTTATTCCCGTTATGAAAAAGGGCTTCGTGATTTTCCAATTGACATTCTCATAAAGTTAGCAGATATTTATCATTGCTCAATTGATTATCTGGTTGGACGGGTTGATACGAAGTAATATAATACACAAAATGCCTACTCCGCAGACATTGATCACTATATATAAAGAAAAGACGATTCCACTCAGAATCGTCTTTTCTTTATAATATATGCTTATTTTTTCCCACGCAGCAGCTTAATGATCTTCCCCTCATACACCACCGTCACCACAGCAATCAGCGCCACCGTCACCAGACTGTATCCCTTATTGATCTGCACTCCGGCGACATCACAGATACTGGTAAATAAAAGACTGAGCACGAAGATCAGCTTGACTGCGCGCACCATATGAATCGTATATTTTCTTATTTTCCCACTACATATTTCTTTCGGCAGGTTATTTACCCTTTCCGGATAACGTGCAAGCAGCGTCAGTCCAACATATACAAGGATCAGGATTGCCGCATTTAAAATAATTCCGGTAAATGCCACTCCATATACGATTCCATAATAAATCTGCAGTCCCAGATAAATCATTGCAGCTACGATTCCCACTGCCTCAAGCAGGAAATCCATATTTGTCATTTCTTCTTTTTTCAAATTTATCCCCTTCCTGTGCTGTTCTTCATCTTCTATTCTGTTATTTCTAAATACATTCCAAATGCCGTTTTCCATTCCGCCGTCAGCCGCTCTAAATTCCACGCCGCATTTGCGGGGCTTGTGGACGGCAGTTTTCCAAGCGGCGGCATTCCCTCTTTATGACAGTATTTTACAAAAAGCTGATGTGCTTTTCCACCATTTGCAAAAATTCCCTGTATTTTTGCATTTGATAAGATCAGATTCATATCATTTGGCACCACATTTCTGATAGAGCTGTCGGAAGATCCAACGATATCACAGGAATCGATCACATCCCACACTGCTATGCGATGTCTTAGCAGAAGATCCTTCTTTTCATCGATCGTCTGTGGCAGAGGTTCCTTGAAAATCCCTGCAATCACCTTCCAGAACCGGTTTTGCGGATGCCCGTAATAGAACTGGTTTTCCCGCGACTTTACAGACGGAAAGGAACCCAGGATCAATATCCTGGATTCCTCATTGTATACAGGTAAAAACGTATGTTTTACATGTGTATATTCCATTTTATACCCGCTTTCTATTCATAATTTTTGACATTGGAGCTGTCTACTTTTTCAAATGGTACCCAGACATATAAACCATCTTCCGTAGCACCCTCTAAGGTCGTGACATCTTTTCCGGTTGCAAGTGCGATTGCTGCATAGACAGCACTCTCACCCTGTCCAACTGCGGACTGGTATACGGTAAAGTCCATCTTTCCATCTTCAATCGCTTTGCATCCGTCTGCAGTTGCATCGATTCCAAGTACCGTCACATCACTGATTCCTGCTGCATCACAGGCATCAATGATACCAAGTGCCATAGAGTCGTTGTTGCAGACAGCAACGTCACACTTCTGTCCTGTCTTTAAAAATATATTGAACATCTCTTTCGCACGATCCTGCTCCCAGTCGGCGTTATCTTCAAAGACATAATTGATCTTTTTCCCTGATGCATTTAAAGTATCCTTTAATGACTCAGATCTTCCTTTTGTCGCGGAATGTTTTTTCGGTCCTTTTAACAACACCACATTAATCTCATCCGCAGAAGCAAATTTATCTAGAATATACTCTGCCTGATACTGTCCTGCCACATATTCATCCGATCCAACATAAATATATTTCCCAGCCTGAAGTCTCGACTCATCCGGGCAGCTGTTAAAAAATACGATTGGTATATCACCTGCAAGCGCTTCTAATTCGAATGCCGTATCAGCATCAACCGGTCCGCATAAAATCACATCATAATTCTCACTGACCGCCTTTTTGATATGCTCCACCTGATTTTCAATGGAATTGTCCGCATCTAGCACATCCAACTGTACCCCACACTCTTCCGCAGTCTGCTGCGCCTGCGCCACAAGTACATTTCGGAAGGTATCCGCCTGTGATAACGACAGCAGCATTTTTAAACCTTTTCCATCAGCTGCGCCTGTCTGTGTATTTCCACCACATCCGGCAAGGCATCCTACGAGCAATGCCAGACACATGATAGTACTTATTAATTTCTTCATCGCACGATCTCCTCTCTATATCCGGAACTGTTTTACCTGATCTGCAAGCTGATCTGCAGAAACAGCAAGGTTATCTGCTTCCTGTTCTACCTGGTCACTGTTCTTTGAAATATTCTTTGCCTGCTGTAACATGGATTCTGATGTTGCAAGGATCTCATCGGAACTTGCCGCCTGCTCTTCCGAAATAGCTGCAACATTCGTAGCAACCTGATCTACCTGATTGATCTTATCAACCACATTGCCGATCAGTGCGCTTGTCTCCTGGATATTCTTAAAGATCGTATCAAATGTATCAACTGCCGTATGGATCAGCTCTGCACTGCCGGAAATATCCTGTGCACTGTTTCCTGCCTGTCTGACGGCATCTTCTACCAGATTATTGATCTCAGTAATCAGCTCTGTGATATGTGCTACCGAATCCGCACTGTTCTTTGCAAGTGTACCAATCTCAGCTGCAACAACTGCAAATCCTCTTCCTGCTTCGCCTGCGCGTGCAGCCTCAATCGATGCATTTAAAGATAACAGGTTCGTCTCGTCAGCAATATCACCAATCAGTTTGATGATCTGCACGATCTCGCCGGAAGCGGTTCCTACCTTATTAACAGCCTCTTCCAGATTGTGAATGGAAACTTCGATATTTGAGAGTGCCTCACCAACGCGCTCCATATCAGAAACAGCAACCGTCTCCTGCATCTTGCTTTCAACCATATCACTGTCGCTCTTGGTATCTGCTGCCACACCTGCAAGCTGCGTTGCATTTTCCGCGATCTCATTTACAGATACAGACAACTGATCAACCGTCGCGTTCAACTCGCTCATCGACTGTGACTGGATTCCCGCTGCCGAACTCATCTCACCGGAAACACCCTTACTTGAGTCAGCCTGATTCTTCAACTTGCCGGAAACATTTCCCATCTCGGAGATCATCTGTTTCATGGAAGCAATAAACTTCTCCACACTTTGGCTCATGACTGCGATCTCATCATTGCCTTTTGTCTTAATAGAAACCGTAAAATCACCGGAAGTCATCGCTGTGATCACTCTTGTCATTTCCTTGACAGGTTTGATTACAACATGAGTTACACGTTCGATCAGTACACAGAGCAATGCAATACAGATCACACTGATTACGATCATAATATTACGAAGCTGTGTCAGATCCGAAAGTACAATGCTGGTCGGAATATACGATATCAAAAGCCAGTTGGTTCCGTCTACTTCCTGAAATACCGTCATATTTCCATCAAGTGTAGCAAAATTATAGTCTTTCTCTGCAGCTTTCTCTGCCGTAAGCTGGTAAAAATGACTCTGTCCTTCTGCCCCGAGTGTCTGGGAAATAAGAGATGAATCACGGTTTGCCAGGATCACACCGCTGGTTTTATCAACCAGAAATGCTTCCGCATCATTCATTTCAATAAAAGAGTTTACGATAATTGCAATACGGTCTAATGTCATATCTGCTGAAATAACACGCACTTTATCAGATCCGTCATTTAAAATACCGGAAGCACTGATCACATTCACGCCATCTGCATTCTGATAAGCTGAACCGACTGCCATATTCACCCTGGTAAGTCCTTCTTTATACCAGGTACTGTTTGTTACATCTGATTCCTTTTTTGTTGATTCTGATGCCGTTATGAGCTGTCCTGTGGAATCTGCCACATAAAGTCCCTCCGGATAATTACTGTTATAGCCATAATAACCATCCAGTATTGTCTTTAACTCTTCATCACTCGGCTTCAAATCCTCAATGATCGTCTTCGCCATCTGAAATGAAGCAAGGTTTTCATTCAGCCATGCTTCTATCTGGGATGCCTGGTTCTCTACCGAAGACTGCAGTAAATTCTGGGAATATTTTTTGATCGTCCCTGCAGATATCTGATAAGCAGCCACAACAAGTACCACAACGATCGCAATTACGACTGGTATGATCACACCAAGTAACTTTGCCTTAATCGACACCGTTTTTTGTTTTTTCATAAGCTGTCCTCTCTTTTTTACATAAAATTTACAACATAAATTATAAAATCTTCGTCGTTTTTCGTCAATATGTATCACAAACCGTTTTCGCTAAAATTTATATTGTATACATGTATTTTTCAAGAAATCGTATGATCTTTTCTTGAAAATGAGACCTGCTGTGCTATAATAAATTAGTGTGCCATTTTCTTTTTCATACATATATCAGGCACACGGGATTGGTATCATGCCGCTGCATGCGGTTTATACCAGAGAGGAGAACCTTAGATGGAACATTTAATCATTCCAAAAGATTATCATTCAGAATTAAATCTGCACGATACACAGATTGCAATCAAAACAGTAAAAGATTTTTTCCAGAACCTGCTTGCACTTCGTCTGAATCTGTCCCGCGTTTCGGCTCCACTTTTTGTTGATCCGTTATCCGGTCTCAATGACAACTTAAACGGTATTGAACGTCCGGTTACTTTCGATATCAAAGAGCAGAACGGGAAAGAGGCAGAGGTTGTACAGTCTCTCGCAAAATGGAAACGCTACGCTTTAAAGAAATACGGTTTCGACTACGGTGAAGGCCTGTATACCGATATGAATGCGATCCGCAGAGATGAAGACACGGATAACATCCACTCTATCTTTGTAGACCAGTGGGACTGGGAAAAAATCATCCATAAAGAGGATCGTAATATCGAGACATTAAAAGAAACAGTTACCACTGTTTATAACTGCCTGCGCAAGACAGAAAAATATATGGCGATCCAGTACGATTATATAGAAGAGATTCTTCCACATGATATCTTCTTTATCACGACTCAGGAATTAGAAGAAATGTTCCCTGACAACACACCAAAGGAACGTGAATATTATATTACAAAAACCAAGGGTGCCGTATGTATCATGAAGATCGGCGATACTTTGGAAAACGGAGAGCCTCACGACGGACGTGCTCCGGATTACGATGACTGGTCTTTAAACGCAGATATCGTTGTTTACTATCCGGTACTCGACATCGCACTTGAGATTTCCTCCATGGGTATCCGGGTTGACAAGAAAGCGCTTCTCTCCCAGCTCAAAAAAGCAGGCTGTGAAGAACGTGCAAAACTTCCTTTCCAGAAAGCAATCATCAACGAAGAGCTTCCTTATACAATCGGTGGTGGAATCGGACAGTCCCGTATCTGTATGTTCTTCCTTCGCAAGGCACATATTGGAGAGGTACAGTCTTCCCTGTGGCCGGAAGCTATCGCAAAAGAATGTGAAAAGAACGGCATTCAGCTTTTGTAACAGGAACGGGCATATGCTCCGCAGATATCCTGTCATCAACACTGATGCCTGATAAAAAACAGGTATGTTTCAAATGTCAGCAATGAGCTTTCCCTGCTCCCTGCTGACAAAAACATACCTGTTTTTTTCACCTTTCTGTTTTTTCAGTCCTGTGCGGTTTCCACTATCTTCCGGTCTTTTCAGTCCCGTGTGATTTCCACAATCTTCCGGTCTTTTCAATCCCGTCTGGTTCTCACTATCTCCCGTTTTTTTCTCCTGCTATGATTCCGTAATATTCCGGTCTTCTGTCCCGGAAAAGTCCCCATTCCAGTCGTTTTGCCCGAAGTTCATCCAGTTCATAGGTCTGGCTCAGAATTTCTTCTTTATCTCTGGAAGCGCTTAAGATCACCTCTCCTGTTTCATCCGTCAGAAATGAGGAACCATAAAATTCCAGTGCCGACTCCTGTCCGCCATTTTCCGCACATGGCTGCACTACTTCCCTGCCGATCCGGTTTGCGGCAATGGCAGGCATCAGATTTGCAGCCGCATGTCCCTGCATGCAGCGTCTCCAGTGCGGCATACTGTCACATTCTAAAATCGGTTCCGAGCCGATCGCTGTCGGGTAAAACAATAATTCTGCACCGAGCAGCGCCATCGCGCGCGCTGTCTCCGGGAACCACTGATCCCAGCAGATTCCAATACCGATGCAACCGTATTTTGTATCAAACACTTTAAATCCGGTATCTCCCGGTGTAAAATAAAATTTTTCCTGATAATAATGATCATCCGGGATGTGGGTTTTCCGATACACACCGAGGATCGTTCCATCTCCATCAATGCATGCGATCGAATTATAGAGGTTATTGACATCACGCTCATAAAAGCTGATTGGAAGCACCACGCCCAATTCTTTTGCAAGACGTACTCCCATTGCCACAGCTTCACTCTCCTCCACAGTTCTTGCATAGCTGTAAAAATCATATCTGCGCTGCTGGCAGAAATATTCCCGCTCAAAAAGTTCCGGCAGTAAAATGATATTTGCGCCTTCCGCGGCAGCTTTGCGGATCATTTGTTCTGCCTTTTGTAAGTTTTTCTTGTGCTCCAGGTCGCATTTCATCTGAATTGCGGCTGCTTTTATCTGTCTCATGCGTGTATCCTTTCTGTTCTTTTTATTTTTGCACAGTGAATTAATTCTCCTATATGGAAGGTTGTACAATAAATTCCCTATAAGGGAATTTGCTGTGTAATACAGTGGATGTTTCCACCGCCTGTCAATATGTCTCTTGCGTACACCGGTATGATTTTTCTGTCCGGGCAGAGTTTTGCCATAATCTGCTGTGCACGCAGGTCGCTTTCTTCGTTTTCTCCGCCAAATACAGGCATGACTACCGCATTGTTGGAAAAATAAAAGTTTACATAGGAGGCGGCGAGCCGTTCTCCGACTTCCCTGACATCTTCACCTTCCTCAAATTCGTATCCTTCGAGTTCTTCTTTGGTGATACAGACCGGAATATCCGGAATTGGAAGTTTGTGGATGATCAGCTTTCTGGCCTTTGCGTCCCGCACCGAACTTAGATACTCAAAACTCGCTTTCGACATCGCATACTGCGGATCATTCTGGTTATTGGTCCATGCAAGCACAACTTCACCTGGTCTTAGAAATGCACAGACATTGTCCACATGCTCGTTGGTCTCATCCTGATAGATCCCGCGTGGCAGCCATAAAACTTTCTCAACGCCAAGGTAACACTTTAACTGTTCTTCAATCTGCTCCTTTGTAAGCGATGGGTTTCTCCCCGCACTGAGCAGACAGGACTCCGTGACAAGCAATGTTCCCTCTCCGTCGCTGTGGATAGAACCGCCCTCTAACACAAACGGTTCGGCATCATAACAGTCAAACTCGAATTTTCTGCAGAAATTCCATGCAAACGCATTGTCTTTTTCATAAGAAGCATATAGTCCATCCACTTCACCGCCCCAGGCATTAAAAGACCAGTTTACACCGCGCACCTGTGAGTTTTTTACATCATCACCTGTCTGCGCCGTACCATTTCCTGCTGCTGTCAGGTCTGAAATCTTTCCATCCGTTCTGTTTACCAGAAAGGTCGGCGCAACATCCCGCGCCCAGGAATCATCGGTCTCCATCTCAAAGACAACCACCGGATGTAAGTTTTCTTCTTTTTTCAGACTTTCCGCAAATGCTTTTGCATGGTCAATCCCCTTTTTTCCGGCAGCGACATACACTGTCTCACTCGCGGCGATTGCACGGATCACAGCTGAAAACGCTGTTTCTGCTTCCTTCGCGCCATTTCTCCAGGAACCGGGACGCTCCGGCCAGATCATGATACATCCCTGATGCTGCTCAAACTCACCCGGCATGAAAAATCCGTCCTGTACCGGTGTTGTATCTTTTATCATCTTAGGACAGTCTGCCTTTGAAATCTTCATAACCAAACTCCTTTATCATCTCGACATCTCCATCTTCCCGTAAGACTGCAATTCCGGGCAGCGGCATCCCGTTAAATGTATTGTTTTTGACCATGGAATAAATTGCCATATCCTCAAAGACCAGACGGTCTCCCACCTGTTTTTTCTGTGCAAAGCTGTAATCACCGATCACATCCCCGGCAAGGCAGGTCATGGAAGAAAGCCGGCAGGTATGCGGCTTTTCGCCCGGCAGATAACCGTCTTTTAGCGGCGGTCTATATGGCATTTCAAGCACATCCGGCATGTGGCATGCCGCCGATGCATCCAGAATCAGGATATCCATTCCATTGTGTACGATATCCATAACCTCCGTGACAAGATAGCCCGCATTTAATGCGATCGCCTCACCCGGTTCCAGGTAGACCCGGACATTATATTTTCGCCTGATCTCACAGATTAACTTCTTTAGTTCATCCAACTGATAGTCTGCTCTTGTAATATGATGACCGCCGCCTAAGTTCAGCCATTTTACCTGTTTTAAATAACTGCCAAACTTCTCCTCAAACGCATGCCAGGTCGTGATCAGATCATCCGCATTCTGCTCGCAGAGTGTATGAAAATGTAATCCTTCGATTCCCTCCGGCAGTTGATCCGGAAATTCACTTTTAACCACACCAAGCCTTGACCCCGATCCGCATGGATCATAGATCTCATGCCCTTCCTGTGTGGAGCACTCCGGGTTCACGCGGATCCCGGCACTTGCAGTGCACTCCTGCTGCAAAAAATAGTGCTGATACTTTTCATACTGCGCAAAGGAATTAAAAATAACGTGATCGCAGATCTGCACCAGTTCTTCCATATCTTTTTCCTTATAAGCCGGTGCAAATACATGATTTTCCTTTCCCATCTCCTCTTTTCCAAGGCGCGCCTCAAAGATTCCGCTCGCCGTCGTTCCGCTGATATACTGCCCGATCAGCGGATACAGTGAAAACATGGAAAATGCCTTCTGTGCCAGAAGCACATGGCAGCCGGTTTCCTGTTCCAAATTCTGCAATATTTTTAAATTTTGTTTTAGCTTCTTTTCATCTACCACATAACACGGGGTAGGAATCTCCTGCCATTTCATGATAATTCTCCATTTCTGCAAAAATCCGCTGCGCAAAAGCTGACAAATTTAAAATTTTATCCAACCCGTTTCACACATATTCTTATTTTATGCCACCGTCTGCGGATTTTCGTCCACAACCCATGGCAGACCATACTGGTTTAACATATCCATAAACGGATCCGGATCAAACTCTTCAATATTGAATACACCGTCTTTGTCCCAGACTTTATCGACAACTAACGCTGCACCGATCATAGCCGGAACACCGGTCGTGTAGGAAATTGCCTGGGAACCGACTTCTTTGTAACATTCCTGATGGTCACAGACATTATAGATATAAATCGTCTTTTCTTTTCCGTCTTTTTTTCCCGTAAAGATACAGCCGATATTTGTTTTTCCAACCGTGCGTGTTCCTAAAGATGCCGGATCCGGAAGCAGTGCTTTTAAGAACTGGATTGGTACGATCTCCCTGCCCTCATACTCGATCGGTGATGTTGAGAGCATTCCGACATTTTCTAAACATTTCATATGTGTCAGATAGCTCTGTCCAAAGGTCATAAAGAAACGGATCCGCTTTACTCCAGGTACATTTTTTGCAAGGGACTCAATTTCCTCATGATGAAGCAGATACATGTCTTTCTCGCCAACCTGTGGGAAATTATATTCTCTTTTAATTTCCATTGGTTTTGTTTCTACCCAGTGGCCATTCTCCCAGTAAGAACCGTTTGCGGAAACCTCACGCAGGTTGATCTCCGGGTTAAAATTGGTTGCAAACGG
>OCHF01000406.1_pt1 | contig 30150 bp, 26 predicted proteins | sample 1538851 | NCBI WGS metagenome assembly OCHF01 (sample SAMN04571730, study PRJEB22368) | human gut metagenome | biome: human gut; material: stool | host: Homo sapiens | place: Luxembourg | collected 2012-12-07
TTCAACCGGAAGTCGCTTTCCGACTTTGTACATTGCCTCGAGCATTTCATCAAAAGGAATGAGCTGAGAAATGCCGGCAAGGGACATTTCAGCTGCAATCAGTGCATTGGCAACCCCGGCTGCATTACGGTTCTGGCAAGGGTATTCTACCAGACCTCCGACCGGATCACAGACGAGTCCAAGCATGTTCATAAGGACTGTTGAGGCGGCATCCAGACATTGCTTAGGAGTTCCACCCATAAGTTCAACAGCGGCAGACGCTGCCATAGCAGATGCAACACCAACCTCAGCCTGACACCCTCCGACAGCACCGGCAACAGTGGCATTTCGCATGGCGAGGTAACCGACAGCGCCCGCATTGAAGAGAACCTGCTGAATCTCTTTGTCGGAGAAATGGTATACTTCCTGAAAAGCGAGAAGCAATCCCGGAACGATGCCTGCGGAACCGGCGGTAGGTGAAGCAACGATCAGTCCCATGGACGCATTTGTCTCAAGGGTTGCCATAGCATAAGTGATAGCTTTCTCAAGCAGTTCACCGCACAGTCCCTGACCACTGGCAGAATGCTGGGCAAGTTTTTGTGCCTCTCCGCCGATCAGCCCGCCCATGGAACGGATTGGTTTTTCAATCGGAGAGCGGGCAGCTTCTTTCATGATTTCAAGAACACGCGCCATTTTTTGATCCGCTTCTTTAGCAGGACATTCTCCGGTTATGATCTCTCGATTACGCATAACTTCAGAGATAGAAATATTCTGTTCCTCACATAGTGTAAGGAGTTCGTTTGCATTTTTAAAATCCATATAAAAAACCTCCTTGAACACAATCACATCTGTACGACCATAACATCCAGAACATGTTCGTTCTGGCGGATGGTGTCGGCAATTTCTTCCGGAAGTTTTCCGTCGGATTCTACAATCGTGTAAGCAGTGTGTCCTTTCGATTCACGAAACAGACGCATAAAAGCAATATTGACCCGGCGGTCGCTGAGACAGCTGGTGATCCAGGCAACAACACCCGGAACATCCTTCTGGACAACAATGATAGCACTGTATTCACCGGTGAAATCTACTTCTACATGATTGATCTGTGTGATGTGGACTTTACCGCCGCCAAGAGATTCTCCACGGATCGTCATCTCCTGACCGGCAGTATTGGTCATAATAATATCGACGGTATTCGGATGAATATCAGTTTCTTCCTCATTCGGAGTAAAAGAGTATTTCAGTCCGTTTTCTGTAGCAATCTCGAAGGAATTCCGGATTCGCATATCATCAGTGGAAAATCCCATGATTCCTCCAAGAAGTGCGCGGTCAGTACCGTGTCCGTGATAGGTTCTGGCGAAAGAGCCGTAGAGAATAAATTCTACTTTTGCAAGTGGCCCGTTGATCATCTTCTGTGCAAGATAAGCAATACGTGCCGCACCGGCAGTGTGAGAACTGGAAGGACCGATCATATTCGGCCCCATAACATCAAAAACGCTGATAAAAGACATTTTTTAATAGCCTCCTGAGTTTGTATATATGAGTTTAGTATAGCAAGTGCAGCGGTGGATGTAAACTATGAGAAACACGATCCGCGTAAATGCTGTTAGGGGCAGTTACTACAAACCGTAACTGCCCCTAAGTATGATACTTATGCGAATTAGTTCTGATCAAGTACGGACTGGATCTGCTTCATCAGCTGATCGTAGTTTGACTGATCATCGATGCCACCCATGAAAGGTTCCCCAACGATATTTCCGTCTTTATCTACAAGAACTGTTGTAGGGAATGCCATGATGTTTCCGGCATATTTTCCAACTGTTGAATTAGAATCGAAAGTCAGGTTCTTGTAGGAAGCACCCTGAGCTTTCAGGATTTCTTTTGCCTCTTTAATTCCCGCTTCATTGTTGTCTAAAGTATCCGTGTTGATACCAACAACTTCGCCACCCATTTCTTTCAGTGTCTCATTTAATTCATTCAGCTTAGAGAGTTCTCCAACGCACGGCTTGCATCCACTGAACCAGAAGTTTACAACTGTAACTTTGTTTTTAGCAAAAAGGCTGTCGTCTACATCATTGCCGTCCAGATCTTTTCCTTTGAAACTTTTGAATACACCTGTGGACTCATCTGATTTAGAGGAAGCGTTGTCGGAGGATTCGGATGTAGCGCTCTCTTTCTCGAGTTTTGCAATCTCTTCTTCGATACCGCGAATTGTTTCAATGTCTTTGCTCAAAGTTTCATATTCTTCTTCAGAGAAAGAGTCTTTATTAGATTCAACTGTACTTGCAAGAAAGTCAGCATAGTTTTCGTTCATGGCATCACCGTCAGTGTTCTTGTTCATAAGACCAAAGACTTTGTCCCATGCATCTTTGTGATCAGCAAAAAGCTGGTTTTCCTGCTGGTAAAGGTCGTCCAGTTTTTTGTTCAGCTCGTCAGTGCTGCCCGTTTCTGTTGTGGAAGAAGATTCCTGTTTTGTATTGGTTGTTGAGGAAGAATTTCCGCAGCCTGTAAATGCAAAAAGTACAGAAATGGCAAGTGATGCAGCGATTACCGTTTTTAATTTCATTGCGTTTGTTCTAAGTGTTTTGTTTTTCATGATTTTAAATCTCCTTTAAATTACATTTTGTTTGTTTTAGTTTATTTATTGTTAGCCTTTTTCTTGTTTGAAAACCCATAATGATAGCAGATTGCGTCAGTTGGACAGGCTTTCATACATTCTCCGCAGCGGATACACTCCGGATGGTTTGGTGTGTCTACTACGTTGACATCCATCTTGCAGACACGGCTGCATTTCTGGCAGCCAACACATTTCTCATGATCAACCTGAATCTTAAGAAAAGATACCTTGTTAAATAGTGAGTAAATAGCGCCCAGCGGGCAGATCCATTTACAAAATGGACGGTAAAACAAGATGCTCAGGATGATGAAAAGCGCAAGGATTGTGAATTTAAATGTAAATAAATGTCCAAGCGCGGAACGGATTCCTGAGTTGGCAAGTGCCAGTGGGATTGCGCCTTCAAGTACTCCCTGCGGGCAAATGTATTTACAGAAGAAAGGATCTCCCATACCAAGTGAATTAGTTACAAATGCCGGAAGCAGTATAACAAAGACAACCAGAATCACATATTTCAGATACCGCAGAGGCTTCAGCTTTGCGGTGGAAAATTTCTTACCCGGAATCTTATGCAGCAGATCCTGGAACCATCCAAACGGACAGAGAAATCCGCAGATAAATCGTCCTAACAGAACACCTAACAGGATGAAAAATCCAGTGATGTAGTAAGTGAACTTAAATTTGGAGGATCCTACTACAGCCTGAAATGCTCCGATCGGACAGGCGCCTGTGGCGGCAGGACAAGAGTAACAGTTTAGTCCCGGGACGCACATCGTCTTTACATTTCCCTGATAAATTTTCCCTTTGAATAGATTCGGGATATGAATGTTGGTCAGCAGCGTTGCAGCTGCCTGAATCCATCCGCGGAAGCGGACCAGAGGGTTTTTGCTTGATTTCATTTTCTTATCCAATTCCGACACACTCCATACATAATTTTATTGCCTTGCTAAGCACAACCGCAGCTTCTCCGCGGAAGATTCCGACAAGGAAAAATACCAGACCGGCTGCAAGTAAAAGAATCTGTGTTGCTTTTTCAGATTTCATTCATATACTCCTTTCAATGTTCAAAGTCAGTTTATTGTTACTGTTCACTCCCGTGTCAATCACTCCGCTGATTGACACGGAGGATGCATGTTTTGGCTTGAATGCATCTCGCCCCATCGCCAAAGGCGATTTAAAATGGCGAGATGCGTTGCTGGTCGCACATCGTGTGAACAGTAACCGTTTATTGACCTTTCGATGTTTGCATTATACAATAGAGGGTGTAAAATTCCTGTTAAGAAAATGGAGAAAAATAAATTGAGATTATTAGTTGTTGAAGATGAGAAGAAATTATGTGATATGATTGCGAAAAGTCTGCATCAGGCAGGTTATGAGGTAGACACGTGTAATGACGGAGAGGAAGCACTGGATATGATTTATGCGGAAATGTATGATCTGATCGTGCTGGATCTTAACCTTCCGGGGATGGATGGAATGGATATTCTTCGGGAGCTTCGCAAGGAAAATGAAGAGACAAAAGTATTGATTTTATCTGCGAGAAGTCAGATTGCAGATAAGGTTGACGGTCTTGATGCGGGGGCGAATGATTATATGGAAAAACCATTTCATCTGCAGGAGCTGGAAGCCCGTGTGCGAAGCCTGACAAGAAGAAAGTTTGTACAGAAAAATGTCTGTCTTGAATGTGGCAGTCTTCGTTTTGATACAAAAGAAAGGACTGCATATGCAAAAGACAAGCCGGTCGCATTGACAAGAAAAGAGAATGGAATTCTGGAGTATCTTCTTTTGAATCAGGGAAGACCGGTCAGTCAGGAAGAGTTGATCGAGCATGTCTGGGATTCTTCTGTAGATAGTTTCAGCGGTTCGATCCGAGTGCATATGTCTTCTCTGAGAAAGAAACTGAAAGCAGGACTTGGTTATGATCCCATCGTGAATAAGATTGGTGAGGGGTATAAGATAGGAGATGGAAAAGCATGAGAAAAATATCGCTCCAGTGGAGACTGACGATTCTTACAACCGTGCTGATCACAGTATTGTGTGGATGTCTGACATTTTTCTTATATAAGAATGGTGTCTATTATATCGATACGCTTCAGGAGACCGTCACAGATCAGGGCACTACGCCGGAGGCAGTCTACATTGATATTCCGGATAATGAGTGGGATGATTTTGCAGCGCAGTTTGCCACGAAGGTTTATAATTCGAAATCAGATTATAGAAATAGAAGTTTGTTGATCACTGGTGTTGTAGCGCTGATTGGCGGAGCAGTAACTTATTTTGTCAGTGGCCGCGCATTGAAACCACTCAGAGAATTCTCAGAAACAGTAGAAAAGGTTCAGGCGCAGAATCTGACAGAGTATACGATTGAGGAAAATAAAATCGCAGAGTTGGACCGACTTCGTACATCTTATAATAAGATGCTCCTGCGACTTTCGGAATCATTCGAGACACAGCGTCAGTTTACAGGGAATGCAGCACATGAACTCCGAACCCCTTTAGCATTAATGCAGGCACAGCTGGATCTCTATCATGCGGCGGAGAATTCAGAGAACGAAGCAGCTGCACAAGAGACGATCCAGATGGTAACAGAGCAAAATGAACGCCTTAGCAAGCTTGTCAGAACGCTTTTAGATATGAGTGAGCTGCAGACGGTAGCACGTAATGAAAAGATTGAAATGCAGGGGCTGATAGAGGAGGTGCTGGCAGATTTGGAACCGCTGGCGCAGGAAAAGAATATTGAACTGATACAGAAGACACAGAATTCATCGGATGGAAGAACAGATGGAACAGAAGAGTCGTTGCTGGTCGCATGTAGTGTGAACAGTAACGAAAAGCCAGAGGATGAACTGATATTGACAGGAAGTGATATTCTGATCTATCGGATGATTTATAATCTCGTTGAAAATGCAATTAAATATAATCGGGTAGATGGAACCGTTACAGTATCGGCGAAGAGAGAGAAGAATGAAGTTGTCCTGACAGTTGCGGATACTGGGAATGGAATTGATGAGACATTTCGAGAGCAGATTTTTGAACCATTTTTCCGGGTAGATAAGTCAAGAAGCCGTGAGCTTGGCGGTGTGGGACTTGGACTTGCGTTAGTGCGTGAAATTGTGCGGGTGCATGATGGGAAGATTGAGGTTCGCGGAAATGAGCAGGGCGGAACGACATTTGAAGTGAGAATGGGGATGGGATGGAATAGAAGAATAAAATAGGTAATTGCGAAACAAGTTCGCAATCTCGATAAAAAATGCGGTAAGAATCCTGCATCGCAGGATTCTTAAGATGAAAAGTAGGTGTTTCTAAATTTGGACATGATCAAAAGACTTCCCAGATAAACTGCGAAGAAAAGATCGTATGGATCTGAAAGCAACGAGAAGAGTGACTATCGCAGGAGTCCTGATGAACATAAGCCTATTGGATCACATCATCATAGGTGCGGATGGAAGATAGTGCTGAATTTATCATCACTCTGATTCGTATAAGTAATATTTTGGTCACCGTCTAACATGAAAAAATATGCCTTTTCATCATATCCTTTAAGGTTTAACATTGAATCTAATTTCGCATTGTCATACACAGCTCCAATTTCATACTAAATACACACTCCGTTTCTAACTCAAGTCCATCCATTGCCTGTTGAAATCCAAGCCTAATACCGTCTAAACCAACGAATAAATCATTCGTGGCATGAGTAATCCTCATTCGTTTTGGTTCCACTAAACTATGAGATGGGGGAGCCCCTTTTTTCAAGGAAACTAATTTTGTGACTATTTCACAATTGAAATGTAAACGTTTTCCCGTATGATAAATGTATAGAATTCTTCCGGAGGAATTTTAAATATGGAAAATATAGACATTAAATTTATCGCGAAAAAAAGCGAGTGTTCGATTGCTACGGTTTCTCGTGTGATCAATCGTTCCAAACCAGTCAGCGAGGAGTTACAGAAAAGAGTAATAGATACGATCAGAAAGTACAATTATAATCCAAGCATTTACGCGCAGAATCTGGCGGGTAAAAAGTCAAGACTACTTGGTTTTATAATGACAAACTACATCAATCAATATCAGCTGCTACTGTTTCGTTATCTGAATGAGTTTGCATGCAAGATGGGGTATGGTTGTATTATTCGTTATTGTAATTCTGGATTTGAGGAAAAACTAGAGGTATTAAGAGAACTGGAAATCAGGGGAATCGAAGTCTGCTTTAGCCTTTTTCTGCTTTCGCAGGAAGAGGAAGCGTACATAAAAGAACATTTCAGAATTAAAGTCTGCCATATGCAGTCACCGGAAATGCGATTGAACATCATAGAAAAAAACGAAAGTTCTGTTTATGAGGCTGTGTGCTATCTTGCTCAGCTTGGTCACAAACGAATTGGAGGCATTTTTTGTATTGACGAAATAGATGATAGTTTCCTCATGGCAAGGAAAAGAGGCTTTTTAAAAGCTATAAGTCAGATAAATCTCGATCAAGATGAATCTCTGATCGGCCAGCTTCATGGAGAATGTGAAAAAGACAGTGTGATTTCTGTGATAGAAAAGATATTTGTACCTCAAAAGCCGCCAACGGCATTGTTTTGTTATAGCGATGAAGTTGCGATCGAGGTAATGTCCTGGATCATGAAGCAGGGTTATAGAATTCCAGAGGATATATCTGTGCTTTCATTTGACGGTATTCCGTTTGCGGGACGCGTAACGCCATCTTTGTCTACAATTAGCCAGCCAGTAGAATATCAGGCAAAATGTATTATAAACGGCATGTTGTATCTACAGGATGGAATAGAAAGACCATGCGATGAAAAGGGAAATGAATATCTTCTGCAGATTCGGGACAGTGTGGGGTTTCCTAGTCATTAAAAAGATTGGAGGAAAAATATGAAAGCGAAAAAATTAATTGCTACTGGTATTGCAACATCAATGTTACTGCTGGCGCTTACCGGATGCGGAGCAGGTGGAAATAGTGGTAAATCCGCAAAAGATACAGATAAAGGATCAGTATATTTTCTGAACTTTAAATCTGAACTTTCTTCTGAATGGGAAGAAGTAGCCGGAACCTTTACTAAGGAAACCGGAATTGATATGAAAGTAGTTACTGCGGGAAGCGGAACCTATGAACAGACATTAAAATCTGAGCTTTCCAAAAAAGAAATGCCGACACTTTTTAACGTTAACGGTCCGATTGGATATCAGACATGGAAAGACTATTGTGCTGATCTGAAAGATTCAAAACTTTATGAATGGCTTACTGACAAAGATATGGCAATTACCGATGGCGATGGTGTGTATGGTATTCCGTATGCAGTAGAAGGATATGGAATCATCTATAATGATGCTATTATGAAGAAATATTTTGCGCTTCCGGATAAAGCAGTTGATATTTCAGATACAAAAGAGATTAAAAATTTCGACACGCTTAAAACAGTGGTGGAAGATATGACAAAACATAAAGATGATCTTGGAATTCAGGGAGTTTTCGGTTCAACTTCATTTGCTCCCGGCGAAGATTGGCGTTGGCAGACTCATCTTATGAATATCCCTGTGTACTATGAATACGAGGCTGACGGAGTGGATAATCTGGATGAGATCAAATTCACATATAATAAAAACTTTAAAAATATTTTTGATCTCTATCTGAATAATTCATGTACAGAACCGTCTATGGTTGGATCTAAAAATGTCGAGGAATCCATGGCAGAATTTGCAACTGGAAATGTAGCTATGATCCAAAACGGAAACTGGGGCTGGGCAATGATCTATGACCTGGATGGAAACGTGGTAAAAAAGGAAGATATTAAGTTCCTTCCAATCTATACAGGAGTAGAAGGCGAAGAAAAACAGGGACTTTGTGTCGGAACAGAAAACTATATCTGTATCAACAGTAAGGTTTCTGAAGCTGACCAGAAAGCATCTGAGAAGTTCTTGGAATGGCTGTTTAACAGCGAGAGTGGAAAAGCTTACTGCAATGGAATCCTTGGAATGATCCCGCCATTCTCCACCTTTGGTGAGGATGAAAGACCCGATAATCCGCTCGTACAGGATATGCTTAGTTATATGAACGATGATTCTTTATATTCTATTCCTTGGGACTTTTCAACCTTCCCGAGCCAGGAATTTAAAAACCAGCTTGGAAGCTATCTCCTTGAATATGCGCAAGGAAATATGACATGGGATGATGTAGTTAAGCAGACAACTGATTGCTGGGCATCAGAAAAAGCTCTGCTTGCACAATAGTAGAGTTTATAGGCTGGCGTTTTCCGAACGGAAAATGCCGCATGATACAGTGAATGTAGCAGATTTCGCTGCTTTGGAATGCAAAGCAGCGGTAAAATCCGTTGCTGTTTGTGCAATGCGTGAAAAGCAACAAAATTTATGGGGCAGAGACAAAAATGTTTCTGCCCTATGTACGAAAAGGGAGGCTGTATAGAAGATGGAAAAAGCTTTTAAAAAGAGATTTGTGATATTAATGTTACCAACGCTGATCGCATTTATTATTGCATTTATTATTCCATTTGTACTGGGAATTTATCTTTCATTCACTAAATTTACAACAGTTACAGATGCCCAGTGGATTGGGCTGAGCAATTATATTGTGGCATTCCGGGATAAAGATTTCCTTGCATCTCTCCTGTTTACTGTTAAATTTGTACTTGTTAATCTTGTGACGATTAACTTAATTGCCTTTATGCTGGCATATGTGTTGTCCAGAAAGCTCCGTGGAACAAATATTTTCCGAACAGTTATATTTATGCCGAACCTTCTGGGCGGAATTGTGCTTGGTTATATCTGGCAGCTAATTATTAATGGATTTCTTTCTTTTTTCAAAACAACGCTTACTGCAGATGCGGCATATGGATTCTGGGGAATGGTGCTTGCTATGAACTGGCAGATGATCGGATATATGATGGTTATTTACATTGCAGCTATCCAGAATATTTCAGAGGAAGTAAAAGAAGCAGCACTTATTGATGGTGTAACGCGAGGACAGATGATTAGAAAGATTATTCTGCCTCTGATCATGCCTGCAATTACAATCTGCTTATTTATGACAACAACAAATGCATTTAAAATGTTTGACTTAAACCTTGCTCTGACCGCGGGACTTCCGGGAAAATCGACTTCTCTGGTTGCACTGGATATCTATAATTCATTCTACAACAGAATGGGTTATGAGGGAGTCGGACAGGCCAAAGCAGTGATGTTTTTACTGATTGTTGCTACAATTTCAGTGACGCAGCTTATTATTACTCGGCGTAAGGAGGTTGAAAACTAATGAAAAATAAGAAGAGTAAAATCATACTGATCTTAATTCTTACTGTAATCTCGGTTTTATTTATCGCTCCGATTGTGATTGTATTTATGAATTCGTTTAAGAGCAAACTGTTTATTAACAGTACGCCGTTTGCGTTTCCTAATGCCGACTCTTTTGTAGGTTTGGCGAATTATGGAGAAGGAATGATCAAGACCGGATTTTTGCAGGCATTTTTTATTACTTTATTTATAACTGTAGCCTCTGTGTTTCTTATTGTTGTCCTGACTTCAATGACAGCATGGTATCTGGTACGTGTAAAAAGTCGTTTTACTAAAGTAATGTACTATCTGTTTGCTTTTGCTATGATCGTACCATTCCAGATGGTAATGTTTACGCTTGTTAAAGTATCAAATATGTTTCATTTGGACAATCTGATTGGTATCATATTTATTTATGTCGGATTTGGTGCTGGATTGTCTGTATTTATGTTTACCGGTTTCATTAAATCAATTCCAGTTTCTCTGGAAGAGGCAGCGATGATTGATGGATGTTCTATTATGCAAATTTACTTTAAAATTGTGTTTCCTGTGATACGCCCGATCATTATGACAGTCGCAATTCTGAATGCCATGTGGATCTGGAACGATTATCTGCTTCCATATCTTGTAATTGGTTCTGAATATAAAACAATTTCTGTGGCAATCCAATATCTCAGAGGTGGATATGGATCAATTGACCTTGGACTTATGATGTCCATGCTAGTACTGGCAATCATACCAATTGTAATTTTCTATATGATCTGCCAGAAATGGATCATACAGGGAGTAATCGCCGGAGCAGTGAAAGGATAAGGAGACTAGAATGAAAAAAGTATTATATGAGGAATTACTTCCGGAAGAATGCGTGCAGAGAATACAGGAGATGCCGGTTGCTTATCTCCCGCTTGGCACATTGGAATGGCATGGTCCACATATGCCTCTTGGGGCTGACGGAATCCAGTCAAAAGAGTTGTTTGTCCGAGTGGCAGAAAAAGTAGGCGGCGTAGTACTTCCGATGTTGTTTATGGGACCTGATCGTGTGTTTTATGACAGGGGGACTGCGTTTTATGGAATGGATATTAATACCGAAGGCGCACTGAATACATATTGCGTCCAGCAGATGAAAGGCAGTGCCTATTGGATGGAAAAAGGTCAGTTTCAGGACAATCTGCGCAGTATCTTTGCCCAACTGTCCAGAGCAGGTATACGTATCGTAGTCGGACATGGACATGGTCCATCAACAAATGCATTTCAGGAACTAAAGGAAGAAGCAGCAGAAAAATATGGCCTGCGCATTTTGACTGCTTGGACATTTGCAGATGATGATCGGTTGAAATATCAGAATGACCATGCCGGAGCGAATGAAACATCTATCGTAATGGCTGTACGTCCGGAGTTGGTAGACTTTGGACAGGTGAAAGAAAATGAAAGTAATCTGATCGGAATCGCAGGACGTCATCCAGTCAGAGAATCATCCGTAGCATACGGAAATGAAATCCTTGAGTATACAATGAAAACACTTATTTCAGGTATTGAAAAGGAGTACAAAATACTCAAAGAAAGCTAAATGCAAATGAGTTTGAACTGTTTTATGAAAAAAGAATCCTGCTCGCAGGATTCTTTTTTCAGCATTTGTTGATTTTTTTACAAATTCAATTTTCTTCTCGTAGCAAAGCTACGATATCTGAGTCATTATCCATTGCCGATTTGTCGGTAATTTCTGTTTTCTCCAATTCTTCAACTGAAATTTGAGATTCAGTAATATTGTCTATTATTTTCAAATGAAACACTTCTTTTTTCTCTGCAGCCTACACGTACATTCTATTGTGTTTGTCAACCCTTAAAAAATGGTTAGACCACTTATTGAAAATCTAACCATTTAAGATACGCAATGCTAATCAAATGACATTGGGCTCTGAACAGTTACGCATAAAAAAGGCTGCGCACCTATAGTTCAATATTATTGTTTCATCATCCGATTCCGCCCAGTACTGCGCCGGCAATCAGTGCAATAAGTGCGAGTGGAACAAGGACATATTTTCCAAGTAGCAAGAACCAAGTTCCGATTTTTTTCTCACGTCCAGTATTTACAGCTTTCAGTGCGAATTCTTTATCTGCGATCCAGAAGAACATGATTGCTGCAAGCATTGCTCCAAGTGGGCAGATATAGATAGAAACTGCGTCCATCCATCCGGAGACGATGCCCTGGATGAGAAGTGCGATACAGCAGCCGAATGCTGCAATGATTCCAACAGCTGAGACACGCTTTAATCCGAAACGTTCCTGTAATGTAGCAACCGGAGCTTCGTACAGATTTACAAGTGAGCTCATTCCGGCAAAAAGTACGCAGATGTAGAAGATGATGCCTACAATCTTGCCGCCGGGCATTCCGTTGAATACATTGACCAGATAGATAAACATCAGTCCCGGGCCGCCAGAAGATAATTCAGCACCGCCGACTGCCATTCCCGGAATGATCACGAAAGCAGCGAGTAAGGCAGCGATTGTATCGAAGATGGCAACATTTTTTGCAGAACTTACCAGGTCTTCCGAATCCTTTAAGTAGGAACCATAGATGACAGTTCCATTTCCGGCAATGGACAGAGAGAAGAATGCCTGCCCAAAAGCATAGATCCAAAGTCTTGGGTCTAAAAGGCCCTTTGGATTGATCGTGAAGATGTAACGATATCCGGTCGATGAACCAGGAAGGGAGAAAATATATACCCCGAGTCCAAGAAACAGTACGAACAATAACGGCATCATTACGCCGTTGGCACGCTCAATTCCACCGGCAATCCCCATTGCCATGATCACAGCAGTTACAAGGACTGCAATTACAAGCCAAAGGTTATTACCAAAAGCAGAAGCAGTACTGTCGAACATGCCTCCAATTTGATTCATATCTTGTTTCATGCCGGCAATCTGTCCGGTCAGTGCAAGGAAGGTATACTTGAAAATCCATCCGACAACAACTGTGTATCCGATCGCAAGTGCGAGAGAGCCAAGAACCGGAAGCAGTCCGATCAGTTCACCTGTTTTCTTATTGCCAGTTCGCATTTCTGTACAGACACCAAAGGCTTTGATTGGTCCACCTTTGGCGGCGCGTCCGAGCGCCATCTCTTCGATCACTCCGGTAGAAGCAATCAATATTACAAATAAAATATAAGGAATCAGAAAGGTCATACCACCCCAGTCTGATACCATGTAAGGAAATCGCCAGATATTCCCCATACCGACGGCAGAGCCGATGCAGGCAAGGATAAATCCTGTCCGGCTTTTGAATCCGTCACGTTCTTTCTCATGTTTTCCCATGTGTAGTCCTCCTGTAAAAGTGCGCATACTTTTGTACACGAACGTATTGATGTATTATAGCATATTTACATAAAGAAAAGAAGCACCGAGATGATGCTTCTTTTAGTGCTTCTTTTAGTGCAATACTGTTTTTACAGTACAATGTGAGTGGCAATTTTATGATAAAATTAAATTTTTTTATCTAACCATTTTTTAACAGTAGTTGTATCTACCTTAAGATACTGAGCAATCTTTTCAATCGGAATTCCGTCAGCAGCCATGTTGGCAGCCATTTCAACAGACATAGATAAAGTGTTTTCTTTTATTTCTTCTTTGCAAAGCTCTTTAAAAAGTTGTTCCATTTCGTGAGACATAGTATCTACTCCCTTCGCCGTTTCTTTTAATTCGGAAACTCGATTCGCAAGAATCTTGTTATACATATTTTGGGGATTTTTGCAATTAAAATCATGCATTAATCTTCCAAGTTCCGTATCATCTTGTATCTTTGAATTTACATAGATGATATGAGATTCATCATTAAAATAATCATGAGTTTCACGTATTTTTCTGTCAATATGATAAATTGGTAAATTTTGCCCTAGAATATCTTTTTTTGTAATAAAGATGATATAGCTTTCTGGAAGCTTATCGAAATCTTGTCCAGGTTCCAAAGTATTCATATCAATTAATCCACTATGATAACGCGCTCTTTTAGGAGAGGCTCCCTCATTATCTTGTTGAATTTCGATATCTATTTGTTTTCCTTCAGAATCTTTAGCAACGCAATCCAAAACAGCAGAGCGCCCTTGAAGATTTTTATAATCTTTTTGCAAAACCTGATCAAGAATTTTTAATTGTTTGTTTTCAAGAATGACTTGTAAAATATATTCAGTACAATCTTGGTTTTTTAATACATTTCTCATAAAAATATCATCCATTATAGTGAAATTTTTAATAAGGTGTTTGTACTTTTGATAGCGAGAATCTAAATTTTCCATAGGCATATGTTTTGCCGCGACGCGAAAATAGTTTTTACATATAAGTAATAGGTATTCCAGTCCCTATTTCATAGTAACATAAAATGCTTTGTTTCACAAGTTGCAACCTGTTTGAAAATCTTTGCAAGACAAGGGAGTAAGCAGTAAATCTTGCGAAGCTGTTAGAAAAAGGCTATACTATAAAAAATAATGTGGGAGGAATCGAAAGAGAAATGCTAAGTGAACTCATTATAAAATATTATGATAATCTGAATCAAAACGATCTGTATCTGTGTCAGTTCATCGGGGAACACAAGAAAGAATGTGTAGATATGACAATTGAAGAAATGGCAGAGAAGAGTCACATTTCTCGTAGCAGCATACTGCGGTTTGCGAAAAAACTGTCATTAAAAGGATACAGTGAATTAAGAGTGTATCTTAAAATGGATGTGCAAAGAGAGCAGCTGCCGGAAAGGGATGTTCTGGCAGAAGTGTGTGACGATTATCACCGGGCAATCAATGAATTTCGAACAAAAGACTGTATGGAAATATGCAGAATGATTTACGAGGCCGATCGAATCTTTCTATATGGAACCGGCGGTATGCAGGAAGCTGTGGCAAAAGAGATGCAGAGAAAGTTCCTGTATGCAGGAAAGTGTATGTATAATTGTGATGGGCAGGGAGCGTTTGAACAAACAATCGCATTGGCGAATAAAAATGATCTTGTAATTATGATTTCGTTATCAGGAGAATCGGAGAGTACGCTTGCATATGCAAAACAGATTAAAATGAAGAATATACCATTGATTGCGATTACAAAGATGAAGGCAAATAAATTAGTACGTCTTTCCGATGAATCTATTTATGCCGGAACATCAGTAATAAATGCTTCGATGGATCGTCATTATGAAACTTCGGTTCTTTATCTTATATTAACGGAAATACTTCTTGTAAAATACATTATATATAAAGAGAAAAGAGAAAAAGAGAATTCATCTGCTATATTAAAAGAAAAGACAGAGGAAAGCATTTCTTCTAAAATGGAATAGGAGCGTTAAAAAGGCTGGAAATTAGTATCAAATCAGATACAGATTCCAGCCTTTTTGTTGTATAAAACAGGTGAAATGCATGTTGCTTATGTGAGATGAATAAAGCTAAAAAAAGGGAAGCTTTTTAGAAAAAAAGTGTGTAAAAAGGTACTGGGAAAAAGTGTCAACACCTGGGAAAAATTTCTATCATATAGAAGAATACCGAAACTTTCCCAAAGTATTGAAAGGCGGAAAAATGTCTGTTAATATGCCAGATGTAAGGACAACATGTTGATAAATCCAAAAGAAAAAATGTGAAAAGGTGAGGAGATGGAATATGAAAGAAAAAATGATAGGAGGACTTCAGAAGTTTTCAAAAGCTATGATATCCTCAGTATTATACCTTCCGGCAATTGGATTGGTTATGGTTGTATGTAATATATTTACAAATGCAAATATAACAAATGCATTACCGTTTTTACAGCAGGACTGGTTGTATATACCGTTTAAGGTAATTTACGATGCACTACTTTCCATTTTTGCGAATCTGGGTCCTATTTTTGCTATAGGAATTGCATTTGGATTAGCAAAGAAGAAAAAGGAACATGCGGCATTAGTAGCATTCATGTCATTGTTTGTATATCTTGCAGCACAGCAGTCATTTCTTACATTGACAGACAGATTGACAGAGACTACCGGAGGAGCAACCGGACAGGCAATGATGCTGGGCTTCCAGGTGATCAATGCAGGTGTGTTCATTGGAATTATTATCGGAGTTATTGTTGGTGTTGTACATAACAAGTATTGTGACAAAGATTTAGGAAGTATTTTCTCAGTTTACGGAGGAACAAAATTCGTATTTCTGGTTATGATTCCGATCATGTTAGTATTGGCAATCGGATTTGTTTATATCTGGCCGCCAATCCAGCATGGAATTAACAATCTGACACATTTTATCGGAACATCAGGAGCACCTGGATTCTTTGTATTTGGATTCTTAAACAGACTTTTAATTCCGACAGGACTTCACCAGATTTTGGAAAGTGTAATTTATTATACAGATCTTGGTGGTGTGGCAGAAGTAGGCGGACAGGTGATTGCCGGAGCAAGAAATATTGCACTTGCTGAGATTGCCGATCCAGAAACAACGAAATTACATATTTCAACTGTATTTGCATGTGCAAGTATTGCAAAGATGTTTGGTCTGACAGGTGCAGGACTTGCGATGCTGAAATGTTCAAAACCAGAACAGAAAACAAAAGCGAAAGCAATCTTTATTCCGGCAATTCTGACATCTGCATTAACAGGTATTACGGAGCCACTGGAATTTACATTCCTTTTTGTAAGCCCAATGCTTTTCGTGATCCATTCAGTTTTAACAGGATGTGCACTGGTTGCTCTTTATCTTCTGAACGTAAGCTGTTGTACAATGGGAAGCTTGATCGATGTATTCCTTTATAATGTTCCGGCAGGAGTTCAGAAAACAAATTGGCCAATGTTCTTTGTAGTAGGAATAGTACTTCTTGTTGTTTACTATTTCGTATTCAAATGGTACATCTTAAAATTCGATGTTAAAACACCGGGAAGAGATGACAGCGATGAAGTGGCACTTGTAACAAAAGATGATTACAAAAAGAAAAAAGCAAAAGACGTATCTGATGATAAAATAAAAAATGATAAGACAACAACAGCACTGGAAACAGGACGTAAGATTTTAGAAGCTGTCGGAGGAGAAGAAAATATTGTATCAATTGATAACTGCTTTACACGATTACGATTAGAGCTAAAAGATCTGGATGTATTAGATGAACAGCTTTTAAAAGAAACCGGAAGCAAAGGAATTGTCAAGCGAGGACAGGAAACGCAGATCATTTACGGAACAGATGTTAATAAATACAGAAAAATGCTTGAAGATTATCTGGAAACATTAGAAGACTAAAAAGGAGAATTATTATGAGTGAGAAAAAATTTTCAATTACAATTGCAGGTGGAGGAAGTACATTTACACCAGGAATTATTTTAATGCTTCTTGACCATATGGAAACATTTCCAATCAGAAGAATTAAACTTTATGACAATGACGCAGAAAGACAGGAAAAGATTGCAAAAGCATGTGAGATTCTTCTGAAAGAAAGATTCCCAGAAGTGGCATTCTCTTATACAACAGATCCGGCAGAAGCATTTCCTGACACAGACTTTGTAATGGCTCATATCCGTGTTGGAAAATATGCAATGAGAGAGCTGGATGAAAAGATTCCGCTGAAATATAATGTAGTCGGACAGGAGACATGCGGACCAGGAGGAATTGCATATGGAATGCGTTCTATCGGAGGAGTAATTGAGATTATTGATTACATGGAGAAATACGCTCCGAATGCTTGGATGCTCAATTATTCGAATCCAGCTGCTATTGTAGCAGAAGCAACAACAAGACTTCGTCCGAATGCGAAAATCATTAATATTTGTGATATGCCAATCGGTATTGAAAGAAGCTTTGCGTCTATCCTTGGTCTGAAAGACAGAAAAGAAATGATCTGCAGATATTATGGACTGAATCATTTCGGATGGTGGACAAGTATTACAGATAAAGAGGGAAATGATCTGATGCCACAGCTTAAGGCATATGTAAAAGATAATGGATATGTTGTAAATACAGTAGATTTCCAGCATAAAGATCCAAGCTGGAAAGATACATATCAAAAGGTAAAAGATGTATATGCACTGGATCCAGAGACATTGCCAAATACATATTTGAAATATTACCTTTGCCAGGATTATGTAGTAAAACATTCTGACAAGAATTATACAAGAGCAAACGAAGTTATGAACGGCCGTGAAAAAGAAGTGTTCTCAGCTGCCAAAGAGATCGTGGAAAAAGGAACAGCCGAAAATTGTGCATTTCATGTAGATAACCATGCATCATTTATTGTTGATCTTGCACGTGCGATTGCATTTAACACAGGTGAGCGTATGCTGTTGATTGTCAGAAATGATGGAGCAATCGCAAACTTTGATTCCGATTCTATGGTTGAGATTCCATGTATCGTTGGAAAAAATGGACCTGAGCCGTTATCTATCGGAAATATTCCGACATTCCAGAAAGGATTAATGGAACAGCAGGTATCCGTAGAAAAACTGGTTGTAGAAGCATGGACAGAAGGTTCCTATCAGAAACTGTGGCAGGCAATCACACTGTCAAAAACAGTGCCAAGCGGCGAAGTAGCAAAACAGATTTTGGATGATCTTTATGAAGTAAATAAAGAGTATTGGCCAGAATTGAAATAAATTTATCAAAAGAAGCATCAGTTTCCTCCACTGATGCTTCTTTTGGTGGTACGCTTTGCGGCGCACATTACGAATCATGCAATATGACAGAAAGAAGAGTCCATCCCTTTTTCAAGCAATCCACTTTTAGTAATTGTTTTATAAACAGCATTTGCAAGTGCCGCATGACCGGATTCATCCAGATGCTCCCGGTCAATTTCACTTGGAAAAGCAATTTTTGAAGCGTCCAGAAAACCGGCGTGATAATGAGTGGCAACTTTCCGATATTCCTGTGCAAGCTGTCTGGAAACCTGTTCAGACGCAAGATCGAATTCAGGATCAAAGCCGTCATCTCCGACTCCATTGCCAAGATGGATCGGAGAGATGATCAAGAGTTCAAAGGGCTGAGAACTATATTTCTTTGCCTTTTCAATAACCTGAATCAATCCTTTGGCAATCGTTTTGGAAGAAGCATTAAAGCGCGTTTTACAGTCATTTGTTCCTAACATGAGAACCAGAAGATCTATAGGATTGTGAGTCTCTATTGTGATTCCAATCTGGTCTAATCCGCGGCGGCCTTCGCGAAAAGCGTCCGAAAAAATAGTTGTGCGGCCGCACAATCCTTCTTCGATAATGCGATGTCCGTTGCCGAAATTCTTTTGAAGCAGGCAGGTCCATCTTGTTTTTTCATCAAAGCGTCCGGTTCCATCCGGGCGGTATCCGTAAGTATTCGAATCTCCAAAGCATAAGATATTCATAAGCAAATTCCTCACTCAAACAAAATAACATATTAAACAAGTATGAAAAGTATGATAAAGCATTTCAATGAGAAAGTCAATAGAAAAACCCAATAAACATATGAAAATAGTAGGAAAATAGAAGACAATAGGGGAATGCTCGGGTTATTGGCATATTCATGCCAAAACACCTCGCGGGATAGTGGTGTGTGAACAGTAACTATTGTTCAGTAGTGAGATGTCACAGGCAGGAAGTAAGCATTGTTTTTGAGAAAATAATTTTGTATAATGAAGTGCAAAGCTGGTTACGATAAGAGATAGCAGTAAGAATGTTGAGGCATTCTTGAATATACGACTTGGGAAGTGAAAGACAAACTATGAAATGTAAATGGATAAAGAAGTTAACAGCAGGAATTATATTTCTTGCGGCAGTTGGAAGTCTGAGTGGCTGTCAGAAAGCAGCGACATCGGAGAATCTGTTCCGCGATATTGAGGTTAATATGACATCAGTAGAATCGGCAGAAGAGAATCAGATCGTAAAACTGCAGATGGGTGATGGCGACAGTGCGATCAGCCAGGAGAGCAATCTGGATATCGAGATGACACGGAATCCGGCAGCAGTACACAGAAAAGGTCAGCAGAAGACGAATATGACCGGAACGAAAGAGACACAGGAGATGGAATCTTATCAGGTGGAAGAAGACGGGAAGACTGTGATCTACAGTGGAACGGATGAAGCCTGGGAGAAGAACGTTGTTGAGGAGAAAGAGACATCTTCACAGCAGACTGTATTGTTTGATGGACTTCAGAATCTGTCCGGAGCATTCAGCGTTTCACAGGATCTTGCGACCGTGAATAAGGAAGAGTGTTTTGAGCTGACAGGAACGATCAGTGGAACACAGTTCCAGGAGACATTTGCAGATACGCTGAAAGCTTTACTCGGAGAAGATTCCTCTGATCTGTCAGGCTGGAATCTACAGGCTTCCGAGGATAAGGAAAACAACGAGGAGCTTCAGCAGAAATTGAACAACGTAAAAGTGGACTGTGTGATTGATATTTATAGAAATAATATACTTCCGGCAAAGATTACCTTTGATCTGACAGATTATTTGAAGGCAGCAGGAGAAGAGAATGCACAGGTGACATCCTATACACTGGAAGTGACATTTGTGTCCTATAATGATACAAAGAAGATTAAAGTGCCAAAGGCTGTAAAGGAATCTGCGAAGGATAACGGTGAGGACGAAGCGGAGAATAGTACAGATGAAATGCTGGAAGAAGAGAATCAGGAAGCAACGGCAGAAGCAGAAGCCGCTAAGGGAATCCAGTCGGATATAGAAGGTGCCGCACCACAAAGTGAAGAACTTGGAGCAAGCTGGAATTCTTATACCGTTCAGATTAACGGTAAGGTACTGACACTTCCGTGTACGATTGCAGACCTAGAAAGCACTGGACTTACGCTGGATGAAAAAAGCCTTCCGCAGGAGTATGAGATTGAAGCAGGAGATTATCAGAATACATGGTTCAAGGATGCTTCGAAGAATACGATTATGGTGGATTTGATCAATACAGGGAATGATGTGAAAGAAGCGAAGGATTGTCTGGTCGGAGGAATCTATGTGGAACAGTATTCACTGAGAAACGAAGACCTGACAGTAATATTCCCGGGAGGAATCCAATTAGGAACGGCAATTGATGTCGTTCAGGCAGCATATGGAGAAGCATCCCAACATACAGAATCTGAGCTTGTAAATGTATATAACTGGTATGAAGACGGAAGTTTTTATAATAGTTGCGAGATCGATACGAACAGCACGGATGGAACAGTGAGCATGATGGGAATCAGCAGGTTCGAAGTGAAAAATGGTGAGTAACTGTTACATTCTTGAATTGTGATGAAAAAAATAAAAGAAAATTTGTAAAAACACTTGCATTCCACAAAAACATATGGTATTATATAAAACGGTCACGCAAGAAAGTGATCGTTGAGGCCCCGTGGTCAAGCGGTTAAGACATCGCCCTTTCACGGCGGTAACACGGGTTCGATTCCCGTCGGGGTCATTTTACAGAAAGCATTGCTGGATGTAATAAAATTTAAGATATGGCGCAGTAGCCAAGCGGTAAGGCGTGGGTCTGCAACACCCTGATTCACCGGTTCAAATCCGGTCTGCGCCTCTTAGAAAGTTTGGAAATGATTGTTTCCGGACTTTTTTCTTTATGTGAAAATAAGTATTTAGATACGACAAAATCCCCCATGAGAAGAAGTAAAGATTCTGTCTTCCCATGGGGAATTTTACGTGCAATATTATAGGGCTTATCAGTTAATAAACAAAACTTATGAATTCGCAAGTGCTGTCTGTTTTACATCTGGAATTGCAATCAAAATCGGATAAAGTACAGCAGAAAGGATCAGTCCACCGATTCCCTGGACCAGGTTCGCCGGAACGCTTGCGAATGCACCGGCTCCGTAGATAAAGTACTCGCACAGGCAGTAACCGCCGGCAACGAGAATGATATCAGCAACACCGCCGAGGATGACTGCTGTGTAACGGCTTTTGGAATTCTTACCTACTTTACGGTAAAGAAGGGCGGAGCAAAGGGATACCAGTCCTTTGATCACGAATGTGATCGGAACATAGACAAAATATCCTCCGAGCAGGTCTGCCATAGCAGATCCGATACCGCCTGCGAGGAATCCCCATGCAGGTCCGAGAACAACACCAGCAAGGATAACAATCGCATCACCCGGGTGAATATATCCGCTTGTTCCGGGAGTAGGAATCTTGATTGACATCGTAGCAACACAGGCAAGCGCTGCGAACAGTGCAGCCATGACAAGTTTCTTTAATGTTACTGTTGACTTAGAATTCATAACAAAAACCTCTTTCCTTTAAGATTTATCATACTATACAACAGAAGTGGACTATAAAAAAGAGCCACTTTTACAAAAATAAACCATACCAGTTTGAGCGGGAGACAAATTTATAAAATCTTAAGAAATGTAGAGAGTATGCTTTAAGATGTTGATGAAATAATAAAAAAGGTTTACACTAGAAATGTTTGTATCTGTATGGTAACTTTATAGATACTTTGAAAGAAAGTATAGTTTACAACATATGAAAAAGGAGAACTTCAAAGATGGGATATCATTCAATTATATATATATTCCTATTTCTTCCGGTTTGTCTGTTGGCCTATCAGCTTGCACCGGAGAAATGGAGAGGAAGAGTCTTGCTTGCATTCAGCTGGATTTTCTTTTATCTGTTAAGTGGAAAATTGCTGGTTTATCTTTTGGGGACAACGCTTCTGACCCATTGTATTGGCATCTGGCTGACTTTGCTCAAAACAGAAGAAGCAAAAGCCGTGGAAGGCATGGATCGGAAACAAAAGAAAGTAATTAAAGCAGAGTATCAGAAAAAGGGAAGAAGAGTATTAATACTGGGAATCCTGATTTTACTCGGAGTTCTTGGTTATTTAAAATATTTTGATTTCTTTACGACAAACTTGAGTTATTTATTCGGACATCCGGTTTTGGAAGGATGGAGACCGGAAAAGCTATTAATGCCAATTGGAATTTCATTTTATACATTGCAGGCAATTGGTTATATGACAGATGTATACTGGGGAACCATCCAGGCAGAGACAGAAATCTGGAGAACCGCATTGTTTCTTGGATTCTTCCCACAGATCATGGAGGGACCAATCGCAAGATATTCAGATGTGGCAGATACTTTGTATACAGGAAAGCCATTGGAATATAGAAATGTGGTCGATGGTTATGTAAGAATCTTCTGGGGACTCTTTAAAAAGATGGTGATAGCAGACCGTATGGCACTGATGGTAAATCAGGTGTTTGACCATTATGCAGACTATCATGGAGCAGTGATTCTTGCGGCAGCGATCGGTTATGTGATTCAGCTTTATATGGAATTCTCCGGTTGTATGGATATCATTATAGGAAGTGGAAAGCTGTTTGGTATCTGCCTTCCGGAAAACTTCCGACAGCCGTTCTGTGCGAAGAATCCTTCGGAATTCTGGCGCAGATGGCATATTACACTCGGCGCGTGGTTCAAGGCATATATTTTCTATCCGGTATCGGTATCCGGATTGGTTAAGAAATGGAACCAGTATGGAAGAAAGCATTGCGGAAAGCATATTACAAGACTGGTGACTTCTGCAATCGCCCTGTTCCCAGTGTGGGTTGCGAACGGAGTCTGGCATGGCGCACAGTGGAACTATATTTTCTATGGAATGTATTATTTTGTATTGATCATGCTTGGGATTGCTGTGGAGCCGGTTCGAGACCATATTTTAGAAGCGTGTCATATTGATCCGGAGACGAAAATCTGGAGAACAATCCAGATTGCAAAGACATGGGTGATTATTGTAGTTGGAGAGTTATTTTTCCGTGCAAATGGATTGAAGGCCGGATGGTATATGTTCTGTAGTATGATAAAGAATTTTGATGTGGGACAATTAACGGATGGAACACTGTATACACTTGGACTTGAGCGGGCAGATTATCTGGCAGTAATTGTAGGTTGTCTGATCGTGGGAGTGATAGGTTCTATGAAAGAGCGCGGAATCTCTGTACAGAAGAAAATGGGAGAACTGGCTGTACCGGTGCGCTGGGGATTGTATTATGCCTTAGTTATAGGGATTTTGATCTTCGCAGCGTATGGGGATGGATATCAGATTCAGGATCTGATCTATGCTGGTTTCTGAGGTGAGAAGAATGAGTAAGATAAAAAGAGGAATTCTCTTTATTGTAATACTGGCAGTATTTTTGGTGACAAGTTCTGTCGGGATGGAATATTATGTGGTGCATCAGCTGAATGGAGAAGTGACCGGAAGAAACCGCCCATTTGCGGCTCTTACAGTTGAGCCGGAAGATACATTGGATATGCTGGTGGCCGGTGATAGTGAAAGCTATAATTCCGTGTCTACAATGCGGTTGTGGGAAGATAAGGGAATCGCAGCTTATGATTGTGGGCAGGGAGCACAGAGAATACCGGAAACTTATTATATGTTAAAACAGGGATTTAAAGGACAGTCTCCTAAAATAGTTATGCTCGAGACAAATACCTTGTTCCGTGACATCGGTGCAGTGAAAAGTACGCAGGCAATTTTAGAACAGATGGGTCAATATTATCTTCCGGTGTTTCGTTATCATAATTTATGGAAGACAGCGGTGGATGAGCCGAAAATACATACGAATTACAAGGGGTTTGTGATTCGAGATGAGGTTGCCCCATATGAAGGCAAACCGGATTATATGAAGAAAAAGAAAAAATGTGAAACAATGCCAAAGTATGTTAAAATCTATTTGGAGAAAATTGAAGAACTGTGTGAGAAGAATAACGCGCAGTTATTGCTTGTCAGTATGCCGTCACCGAAGAATTGGAATCATAAACGTCATGCGGAGATGCAGCAATACGCAGATGAAAAAGGAATTGCATATCTTGATCTGAATGAGAAGGTAGAAGAACTGGGTTTGAATTGGACTGAAGATACACAAGATAAAGGAGATCATCTGAATGTTTATGGGGCAGAGAAGGTGACTTCATATCTTGGAAATTATTTAGAAGAGAATTATGAGTTGGAAGATCATAGAAATGATCCGGCTTATGAAGCATGGAATCAGCTGGCGGAACAGTACGAGCAAAATCTTGCAAAGATACGAGGAGAAATAGAAGTGGCAAAAGAAACAGGTGTAGAAAAATGATAGCAAAAGAGAAGTTGAATATTTTATGGAGTCTGGAGCAGACAGCGGAAAAGTATGCAAACCGGGTTGCAGTTTCGGATGTGAATCAGGAGCTGACCTGGAAGGAACTTGTGAAGAAAGCTCAGATAATAGGCGCAGAATTAAGTGAAAAAGTTCAACCGGGGAACCCGGTTCCGGTTCTTTTAGAGAAAAGTTCAGAAACACTGGCAGTGATGCTCGGCATCGTTTATGCAGGATGCTTTTATGTGCCGGTGAACCCGATGAATCCAACAGAACGTCTGAGAAAGATTATGGAGAAACTGGATCCTGAAGTGATTATTTCCGATGAAAAAGGGAAGGAACAGCTGGCAGCTATTGGAAATGGACTGGAAAATAAAGTGATGGGTCCGGAGGCACTTAAGACAGCGACAGGAACGGAATTGTCAGAAGAGCAGTACAGTAGACTGGAACAGATCCAGGGGCAGTGGAAAGAGACGGATGTTTTATACGGAATCTTTACATCCGGATCAACAGGAACACCGAAGGCTATCGTGGTAAGTCATGGAGCAGCCAGCCGGTTTATCCGTCATTTTACAGAAATCTTTGAGATTACATCAGCGGATGTAATTGGAAATCAGGCACCGTTTGATTTTGATGTGTCTGTGAAGGATATTTATTCCAGTATCATGACAGGGGCACAGCTTGTTTTGATACCGAAGGAATATTTTTCAACACCGCCGAGACTTCTGGATTATCTTTGCGATAAGAAAGTGACTAATCTGACCTGGGCTGTTTCGGCATTAACACTTGTGTCTGCGTTGAAAGGATTGAATTACAGAGTGCCGGAATCAGTAAAAAGGGTTATGTTCAGCGGAGAAGCAATGCCGGCAAAACAGCTGCGTATCTGGCAGGAAAAACTGCCGGAAGCAAAGTTTGTAAACTTGTATGGACCGACAGAGATTACTTGCAACTGTACGTATTTTCCGATTGAGCGACAGTATGAGGACAGTGAAAAAATACCGGCCGGTAAGGCATTCCCGGGAAGAAGAGTAATCCTTGTAGACGAGGAAGGCAAACAGGTGACAGAACCTGGTGTACAGGGGGAAATCTGCTCGGCAGGAGAATCTTTGGCGAATGGCTATTATAAAGAACCTGAGCAGACAGCGGAGAAGTTTGTGCTGTATCCTGTAGATGGAACAGAACAGAGAATGTATCGAACCGGAGATCTTGGAAGTTATGACGAAGAAGGAAATATCGTATTTGCAGGAAGAAAAGATTTCCAGATCAAACATATGGGACACCGGATTGAGCTGGAGGAAATTGAGCGTTCTATGACAGCACTTGATGGAGTGGAGAAGAGCTGCTGTGTCTTTGATATGGAGAAAAATCGTATTATGGGATTTTATCTTGGAGAGAAAGCAGCCTCAGATGTCAGAAAACAGATGAAGGAAAAACTTCCGGTCTATATGGTTCCGACAAAATTGATTCAGGTAGATGAGATGCCGTTGAACAAAAATGGCAAGACAGACCGTAATTATTTTAAGAATTATGGAAAAAAATAGAATGTGATGTCTTAAAATTAATCACAGGAAAAAGAATAAGGGGAAAGGATAAATGTTATGAGAGAAGAACTGCTTCAAGAGGCGTTTAGAAAGTATGGAACGCCCCTTTATGTGTTTGATCTGGATATCTTAAAAGAACAGACAGAACGTATTCGTGCGGGATTTGGTCCGGAGATCAACCTTTGTTATGCAATGAAGGCGAATCCATTTCTGACAGGATATATGGCTCAGTGGTCAGACCGAATCGAGGTCTGCTCTATGGGAGAATTCCGAATCTGCAGGAAACTGCAAGTTCCACCGGAAAAGTTGTTTATTTCAGGTGTTATGAAAAAACGAGATGATATTCGGGAGATACTTGCATATTGTGGAAATAGATGTGCATATACGGTTGAATCCCCACTGCATTTCCAATATTTTGTGGAATGGAGCGAGGAACATCCGGAGGATGGTATTCTCAGATTGTATCCGCGACTTACAAGTGGAAATCAGTTTGGAATGGACGAAGATACGGTGTTAGAAATTCTGAAAAAGGCAAAGGAACTTCCGGGAATCGAGGCTGAGGGAATCCATTATTTCTCAGGAACACAGAAGAAGAATCTGAAGCGTCATCAGAAAGAACTGACATATCTGGATGAATTTTTAAAGAAGGCGGCAGAAGAACAGATTGATGTGAAATGTCTTGAATATGGCTCTGGAACGGCAGTTCCGTATTTCCGCGATAAAACGGCAGAGACCTTTGAGGAAACTGGTCTAAAGGGGCTTCAGGACGCTGTGAAGGCTATGCAGTGGAAGGGGCATGTAACAGTAGAGCTGGGGCGTGCGCTGGCTGCAATGTGTGGTTATTATTTGACCAAAGTGGAAGATACAAAGACAAGTGATGGAATTCATTATTGCATTGTTGATGGAGGCTGTCATCAGATTAATTACGACGGACAGATTAAGGGAATGTATGAGCCATATGTGAAGGTACTTCCGAAAGAAGTTTCAATGAAGGATGCGGAAGACTCTGAGGACAAGAATACAGAGGAGAAGACATGGAAAGTCTGTGGATCCTTATGTACATTGAATGATGTTCTATGCAATGAAATTACCTTGAGAGGTTTGGAAAAAGGCAGTATCCTTGTGTTTGAGAGAACCGGTGCATATTCAGCGATGGAAGGAATGGCATTATTCTTGAGTCATGAACTTCCGGGAGTTGTACTTTACAGTGAGGAAGAAGGATGGATCCAGGCAAGAGTACAGCAGGAAACTTATGAATTGAACATGGTAGAACAGTTGTCATAAAAAGATATTTGTGATATAACGTAGGATATAATGAAATTCAAAATAATAGAAAAAGAGGAAGAAAAAATGGAAGAATTATTAGAGATTTTAAATGAGATTGATGATAGTATTGACTATGAGAACGAGACAGCTCTGATCGATGATCAGCTTCTTGATTCTTTCGCGATCATCACACTTGTATCAGAGCTGGAGGATGCATTTGATATCAGCATTGAAGCCTCTGAAATGATGCCGGTGAACTTCAATTCAGCAAAGGCGATCTGGGCAATGGTACAGAGACTTCAGGAAGATTAAGATTTCAAAAGTCTGTCAATGATCCGGGAGGCTTCGCTTCTTGTCAGCGTAGTTGTATCCCAGTCAGGTATCAGTTCTTTCTGTTCCGTCAGACGTTCTAAGAGTGCAATCTGCTTTGGTGTGGCAGGCTGCACTTTTTTAATTTTATATTGAAGTTGAAGAGGCTGGAACACTTTCGGATCCTGTGGCTCAAAATAGTGTGCCAGTGTCTGATAAAGCTTTGCGGTTGCGAGTGCATCATAGTATGCGCGGTGAGCAGCAGGATTCTCAATATGATAATAGTCGCATAACGCACCGAGACTTTTAGACTCAAAGTCTTTATGTACTTTGCGGGCAATTTTTAAAGTATCGATCCCCATTTTTTCAAATGTAAGACCTTCTCTGACTGCACTGCATTTTACAAAGCTATAGTCAAACATGACGTTGTGTCCGATCAGCACGTCATCTTCACAAAAGGAGAGAAAATCGTGGATGACTTCCGGGCAGGATCTTGCTCCTGCAACCATATCATTTGTGATATGTGTGATGTTGGTGATCATCGGTGTGATCGGTTTGTCTGGATGGACGAATTCCATAAAACGGTCAACGACCTTTCCTTCCCGGACTTTGAGGGCACCAATCTCTATAATTTCATGTTCCTGAGGACTTAGCCCGGTTGTCTCCAGGTCAAATGCAATATATGATTTCAGCATAGAATGCTCCTTATCTGTAATGTTAATAACTTAATATCACTATACTAACATTACAGATAAGAGAAAGCAAATTTTATAAAAATGATTCTAATTCTCGTATCATTTCTTCTTCTGTTTTGATAATTTTTCTTGCCAGCGCATCGGCAGATTTGTCAGCCCTGTTCAATGTATTGGCACGTTCTCCGAGTGTTTTAATTCCCATGCTGCATCCATCAATCAGAAGTTTTGCAATTTCGGAGTTATCATCATTCAGATTCAGTTTAAGTTCTGTGCTGAACCAGGAAAATGCGGAAGCCATCATTCCCGGAGCTTTAACTTCATTTCCCGAATCAATCAGGTGGTCTTTTGCATTACCGCCTAATCGAGAATGACGATCAATGTATTTTTCAATTAATTGGAATAAGGTCGTATCTTGGGTGAAATCTTTGATTTGCTGCATACTTTCGATTGCCATCTGACATCCGGTGTTGCATTCTTCATATAGTTTTCGTGTTTGTTCATCCATGACGAAATCCTCCTTTTTATGGTGCGTTATTTGTTACGAAATAATATCAAAGATGGAATACGTGCATCAGTTATAAGAAAAGAATGTGGGTTTCTTTATATAGAATGTGGATAAAATACAAAATTATACGGTATTTTGTGAAAAACATAACGGTAAAGGACTTTTCTAAGAATATTTGTTGTGCTAAACTAAAAAAAGAGTTTAACAGAAAGGAAAAATGTACTCATGTTAAAGGGAAAAACTGTACTTCTTGGAGTGACAGGAAGTATTGCAGCATATAAAATTGCGTCACTTGCAAGTGCGCTGAAGAAATTGCATGCAGATGTGCATGTGCTTATGACAGAAAATGCGACAAATTTTATTAATCCGATCACATTTGAGACACTGACAGGAAATAAGTGTCTTGTAGATACATTTGACCGGAATTTTCAATATAGTGTAGAACATGTATCATTAGCGAAGAAAGCGGACGTAGTTATGTTGGCACCGGCAAGTGCGAATGTGATCGGGAAGATTGCTCATGGCATTGCGGATGACATGCTGACAACAACAATCATGGCGTGCAAATGTAAGAAGATCGTTGCTCCTGCAATGAATACGAATATGTTTGAGAATCCAATCGTTCAGGATAACCTGAAGGTACTGGAGCATTATAATTATGAAGTGATCAGCCCGGCGGTTGGTTATCTTGCCTGTGGAGATACAGGAGCAGGGAAAATGCCGGAACCGGAGCTTTTGCTTGAATATATTTTGCGGGAAATCGCAAGAGAAAAGGATATGAAAGGACTGCATGTTCTGGTTACAGCAGGTCCTACACAGGAGTCCGTTGATCCTGTACGCTATATTACGAATCATTCTACCGGAAAGATGGGGTATGCGATTGCAAAGGTATGTATGCAGCGTGGAGCGGATGTTACACTTGTTACAGGACC
>OCHF01000430.1_pt1 | contig 29173 bp, 20 predicted proteins | sample 1538851 | NCBI WGS metagenome assembly OCHF01 (sample SAMN04571730, study PRJEB22368) | human gut metagenome | biome: human gut; material: stool | host: Homo sapiens | place: Luxembourg | collected 2012-12-07
TAACCGGGGTTGGGAACAACGCGGGTCGCATCGGCGCTATCGCCAGCCTGCGCGGAACCGTAGCCGCCCATCACGGTTGTCTTGTCCTGATCCATGCAACGATTCCTTTCCGTCGCGCGTGAGTCTCAAGTTATCCATGCATTCTACCCGCGCAAAAGCCTATGATGGGCAGAGTCCGTCGGTATCTACAAGACATGCGCGGTCCTAAGGATCAAAAAGCCCCGCCGGGCCTTGTGGGCACGGCGGGGCGGCTATGAGCAGCAGGCTTAGAACAGGCCGGTGATGTTGCCGTCGTTGTCGACGTCGATGTTCTCGGCCGCGGGAACCTTGGGCAGGCCGGGCATGGTCAGAACGCTGCCGGTCAGCGCGACCACAAAGTGGGCACCGGCGGAAACCTTGAGCTCGCGCACGGTGATGTGGAAGCCCTCGGGAGCGCCCAGCGCCTTGGCGTTGTCGCTAAAGCTGTACTGCGTCTTGGCCACGCACACCGGCAGGTTGCCAAAGCCGTTCTCGCGCAGCTCGGCGAGCTGGCGCTTGGCAGCCGGCGTAAAGTCGACGCCGTCGGCGCGGTAGACCTTGGTGGCAACGGCCTCGAGGGCGTCGGCCACATCGGCGCCGTCCTCGTAGGCAAACTTGAGCTCGCTCGGCTGCTCAATCAGACGCATGACCTCATCGGCCAGGTCGAGCGCGCCCTCGCCGCCCTTGGCCCAGACCTCGGAAAGCTTAACGCTGACGCCGAGCTTCTGGCACTCGGACTCGATGAGCGCAAGCTCGGCCTCGGTGTCCGTCGGGAAGCGGTTGATGGCGACCACGCAGGGCAGACCATAAACGTTCTGGATGTTGTCGACGTGACGCAGCAGGTTGGGCATGCCAGCCTTGAGTGCTTCGAGGTTCTCCTCGTTGAGGTCGGCCTTGGCGACGCCACCGTTGTACTTAAGCGCACGGGCGGTAGCGACGATCACGACGGCGCTGGGGCGAACGCCCGTCATGCGGCACTTGATGTCGAGGAACTTCTCGGCACCCAGATCGGCACCGAAGCCGGCCTCGGTAATGGCAACATCGCCAAAGCGCATCGCCATACGCGTGGCCATGATGGAGTTGCAGCCGTGGGCGATATTGGCGAAGGGACCGCCGTGGACAAACGCGGGCGTGCCCTCGAGCGTTTGCACCAGGTTGGGCTTGAGCGCGTCCTTAAGCAACGCGGCCATGGCACCCTGGGCCTTGAGGTCGCGGGCACGGACGGGCTCGCCGGCAAAGCTATAGCCGACGACAATCTCACCCAAGCGTTCCTTGAGGTCGCTGATGCTCGTAGACAGGCACAGGATTGCCATGACCTCGGAGGCGACGGTGATATCGAAGCCGTCCTCGCGCGGCACGCCCTGGGCCTTACCGCCAATGCCGTCGATGACGTGGCGCAGCTGACGGTCGTTCATATCGACGACGCGCTTCCAAGTGATGCGCTTAACGTCAATACCGAGCTGATTGCCCTGCTGGATGTGGTTATCAAGCATGGCGGCCAGCAGGTTATTGGCGGCACCGATAGCGTGGAAGTCGCCGGTAAAGTGCAGGTTGATATCCTCCATGGGGATGACCTGAGCCCAGCCGCCGCCGGCAGCACCGCCCTTAACGCCAAAGACGGGGCCGAGCGAAGGCTCGCGCAGGGCAACGGCACTCTTGACGCCGCGACGACGCAGGCCGTCGGCCAGACCGATGGTCGTGGTGGTCTTGCCCTCGCCCGCGGGCGTTGGGTTGATAGCGGTCACGAGGACGAGCTTGGCCTGGTGATCAGTCGGCTCGTTGAGCAGTGAATAGTCGACCTTAGCCTTGTCGAAGCCGTACGGAATAAGGTGCTTAACGTCGACGCCGGCGTTCTTGGCCACCTCGGTAATAGGCAGTGGCGTGACAGAACGTGCGATTTCGATGTCAGTAGGCATGGGCGGTCCTTTCGTTACCGAATGAGAAAAAGACCAATTCAGCATAGCACGGGCGCGCAATAGTAAAACGCCCATAACCGATGAACGGCGATATGTTTACCCGATGCCCAGCGATAGTCCAACAGCCCGCCAAAACAAAGCGCCCTAAACGGTAGGTTCAATCCCCAGGTGCTCAAAGGTGCGAAGGGTTGCCTGACGGCCCTGCGGCGTACGAATCATCAACCCGCACTGCAGCAAATAGGGCTCATAGACATCCTCGAGCGTGCCCGGGTCCTCGCCCACCGCGCTGGCAAGGGTCGTAAGTCCCACGGCACGACCGGAGAACGTCTTAGCGAGCGTCTCCAAAATGCGAATATCCATCCAGTCCAGACCGAGCTCGTCGATCTCGAAGAACTCGAGCGCCTGGCGACAGATATCGAGCTCGATGGGACCGTTGCCGCGCACCTGCGCATAGTCGCGCACGCGCTTGAGCAGGCGGTTGGCAAGACGTGGCGTGCCGCGCGAACGCGAGCCGATCTCGAGTGCACTGGGATGGTCGATCGTCACGCCCAGGATAGTCGCCGAGCGCGTCACAATCTGCGCGAGCTCCTCGACCGTGTAGTAATCCAGGCGATATGAAATGCCAAAGCGGTCGCGCAACGGGCCGGTCAACATACCTGAGCGGGTCGTTGCCGCCACCAGCGTAAACTTGGGGATATCCAGGCGAATCGAGCGCGCCGCCGGACCCTTGCCAATCACGATATCGAGGGCAAAGTCCTCCATCGCGGGGTACAGGACCTCCTCGACCGAACGGTTGAGGCGGTGGATCTCGTCGATAAACAGCACATCGCCCGGCTGCAAGTTAGTAAGGATGGCCGCTAGGTCGCCCGTGCGCGCGATGGCAGGGCCACTCGTGGTCTTGATCTGAGCGCCCAGCTCGTTGGCGATAACGGTGGCCAGCGTGGTCTTGCCCAGGCCCGGAGGGCCCGAGAAGATCACGTGGTCGAGCGTTTCGCCACGGCTCTGCGCCGCCTCGATCAGCACTCGAAGGCTCTGCTTGATATGTTCCTGACCGCAGTAGTCGTCCAGGCGCTGAGGGCGCAGGGTACGGTCGACATCGAGGTCTTCGGGCGTTAGCTCCGAGCCCACCATGCGCTCGCCGTGCGCCATGGATGCCGCCGGCGAGTTACCGGACGTCGCCCACAGGTCCTGAGAGTCATCGGCTTCCCACATCACGCATCCATTCCGAGTCGCTTAAGCGCCGCGCCGAGCAGATCCTCGACACGCATATTCTGCCCATCATACCCGCTCAGGGCAACATCGGTCTCCTGCGGGCTAAAGCCCATGGAAAGGAGCGCCGCACGGGCATCATCGATCGCCGAGGGAGCGGCAGCGGGCACGGGCATCGCAACCTGTCCGGGAATCACGTCGACCGGCACAAAGCCCTTATCCTTGGCAAAGGTGCTCTTGAGTTCCAGGATCAGGCGCTGAGCTGTCTTTTTGCCCACACCGGGTACCTTGGCCATGCCCTTGTCGTCCTCGGCCATCACCAGCGAATACAGCTGCCCCACGGTATAGGTGGAAAGCACGGCAAGCGCCAGGCGCGGGCCAACGCCCGAAACGGACACGAGCCGGTCGAACATCGTGCGCTCATCCTTTGAGGAAAAACCGAAAAGTGTCATGGCGTCCTCGCGCACCTGCATACGCGTGTAGAGGCGGACCTCGCCACCGGGCGTCGGCAACGTGGCCGCAGTGCTGCCCGAAATGCCGAGCTCAAAGCCAACGCCCGACACATCGACGACAGCAGAGCTCATCGTGGCCTCGACAAGCGTTCCGTGGAGCTGGGAAATCATCAGTATCCGGTTCCTCTCTGTTGATAGAACTCGCCACCGGTAAGGGCGCGGGTGCGGCTGAGGTTTACGTGGCAGATGGCGCAAGCCAGGGCATCGGCGGCATGGTCGGGATGCGGGTCGTGGTCGAGCTGCGTTAGCGTGCGTACCATGTAGGCGACCTGCCGCTTGTCCGCGGCGCCGGTGCCCACCACAGCCTGCTTGATCTGCATGGGCGTGTATTCGCCAATCTCGAGCGCGCATTCCGACAGCGCCACGAGTGCAGCCCCGCGGGCATGCGCCGTAGGAATTGCCGAGCGAACGTTAGCACCAAAGTAAATGCTCTCGATAGCAGCGGTATCGGGTCGATAACGCTCCACGACACCCTTGAGGTCGCGGGCGATATGCGACAGGCGCACCGCGAGCGGACTTCCGGCACTGGTCTCGATGCAGCCGTAGGCACGGCAGCGAACCTCGCCGCGCCGCTCCTCGATAATCCCCCAACCCGTATGGGCCAAACCGGGGTCGATACCCAAAATGACCAAGCCGACCTCCCCTCGCCACAAGCACAGCGCAAGACAAGGCCCCGCGCATCATTCACGAACGTCTGTTCTAGAATAACACAACGGGGCCGAAATGCTTAGTTGAAGTATCGGGGCTGGGAGCGAATCCTATCCCATAGTTAGTTCTGCGAGAAAAAGGGGAACTGCCTCGGATCCACCGGCGGATGCGGCATCGGACCACCCTGGGGCCCACCCTGCGGACCGCCCTGACCGCCCATCATCTTATCGATGGCGTCCTGAACCTCGCCCTCGAACTTTTTCATACCCTCATGCAAACGACGCTGGCCATCCTCAGAGCGCAGCTCCTCCATCTGCTCGGGCGAAATACCCAGTAGCTCGCCCAGCACGCCCATCATCTCGTTTCGCACGCGCTCGCTCGTATCCTCGTCAGCAAAACGGCGCACCTCGGCGCGCGCCAGCGAATCGACCGTCATACGCTCCTTGCCGTTAAGCCCCAGGTCGGACCACGCGAGCATATACGGCCAGGCACGCTCGGCAAACGAACGGGCCGAGACGATCGGCGCCATCGGCAACATGCGGCGGGCAGCCTCACCCTGTCGAACGAGCATCAGCAGCAGCGAGCAAGCCTCAGGCTTGCCAGCGGCCATCGGGATGTCGTCGAAAGATCGATTGCGGTCCACGTGCGCCTCGAGCGCGCCATCGACCTCACCCGGCTCAAGCCCGCCGAGCAGCTGTGCCGCGCGGTCGAGCATATCGACCGGACCGTCGAGCGTCGAGAGCGCTTGCGCCAGCACGCGCTCCATACAATCTTCCACCGCGTTGAGCGTCACGAGCTCTTGGGGCACCACGGCAGACGTGCGGTTGCGCACACGCGCCACAAACTCAAGCGTCGACAGGTACACATCGCCAAAGGGCGCGTAATCGCCCTGGTAGCCGCCGCAAAGCGCCGGCGCCGCCAGCGCGTACTCGGTTTTGGACAGCGGGCTCAGCGCCATCGCACCCAGCTCGAGCGCCGTGTCCTCCAGCATGAGGCCCAACGTGCGCGAGCGCAGACGCTCGGCATCGCCCGCCGACACGTCGCGATCGAGCACACGCGCCGCATCCGGTGCATCGCGCTCGACGGTGCGAATGTGCAGACGCTCGGCGATGGCGCGGACGGCGGCACAGCGGGCAGCCTCGGCCTCTTCCTGCGCCGGCGTAAAGATACGGTTGCGCCCCAGCACCAGGCCAATCACATTGCGCGGGCCCAGAGCGTCGACGGCCAGCGCCGCCAGCAGGGACGACGGCAAGTCACCCTCGAGTGTCACCACAGCACGCGACGCACCGTGGGCTCGGGCGTTGTCGCGCACGGCGAGCACCAGCGCCTGCCACAGCCACTCCTCGGAACGGAACTCGGGCAGTTCGTGATCCTCCAGGGCATCGAGCATCACGCCGCGCTGAATCTCCTGAACCAGCAGGCTCTCCTCAAAGCACGGCGCCTGGGCCACCACGCGACCGCAGTCGTCGAGCACAAACGAACCGCCGGTATACACCGACTCGTCATAGGCACCGACCGGCGCCATGCAGGCAAACCACACGCTGCGCTTGGATGCGATCTTGCGGTAGGCGCCGCTGCGAACGGCAGCAATGGCGGCAGTCTCGCGGTCGGTCATGTCAAACGCGTTGAATTGGAAATACGCAATGAGGTCAACACCGGTCGGCAACATCTCGAGTTCGCGGTCCAAGTCAAAAATCACGGCGATGCGCACGCCGTCCACGTCGAACACCGGCGGCGCCCAACGTGTGTCGTTGTTCTCGCCACGCTGCAGGGCAATGGTCGAACGCGCCGGCACCACATTACCGTCCTTGAGCATCATGTAGTCGAGCAGCGGCTGGCCCTCAAACGAAACCGCCGCGGGCACGATGCAGATCATGTCAAGCTCCTGGATACGCTCGGCGACACCAGTCAAACCGGCAAGCACGTCGTGCTCAAAGTCGGCAGCGCCCACCAGGCCACCGGGCATGGCGCCCATAAAGAGCGGAGCCGGAACGCACAGCACGCGCGCCCCGCGCTCGTGGGCCAGACGAGCCTGGTCCTCGATGCGGCCGCAAATGCCCTCAATATCACCCAGGCGCATATCGATCTGTGCAAGCGCGAGCTTCATGGCCCAGCCCTTTCCGTCGTAAACCATCGAAATCGTAGTAAAAGCGCCGGCCGCATAATGCAGCCGGCGCTTGCATGTGCATATGCTAGTTATGATACCCCGAGCGGGGGCGCGCTCCTAGAATGTCGCGGACCACAGCCCGTGCAGGTTGCAGTAGGCATAGACGGTACCGGTCTTGGAGCCGCCCGCGAAAAACGTCGCGGGTTTCATGCCGGGCTCAAGGTAATGAACCTCTAAGCGGCCCTCGGCCTCAAGCGCAATCCACTCAATGTAGTGTTCGGGCAGGCTGGGGTGCTCGACCGAGCCAACGCGTGCACGAATCACGTGACCGTCGCGCTCGGTCTCGACAACAGGCACGTGCTTCTCGTGCGCCGCGTCCTCAGTGTTTGCGGTCAGTTCCGTGCAACCGGCAGGGGTCGCAACGTCGTCGCCAAGGGCAGCGATGAGCTTACCGTCGGGGTCCTTAAAGAATTTCGCCATGATGTTCTCCTTTGCTGATGTGCCAATGTTCTTGATGGTTCTTATGCCCAAAGGCAGACAAACCATCCACGGCATTGCAAATGAACACATAACGGACCAGGCAAGCGGTCGGGCCAAAATGCGTCGACCGTCCTGCCCACTCCAGCAGTCCCACCCCGCGCGCGGCTAGCGCCCGTCGCCGCCGAGCAGCGCCAGAACATCCTCGCGCGTGAACAGTGCCGACGAGATGCCGTCGCCGCCGAGCACGCTGTTGACCAGGTCGCGCTTGGACTCCTGCATCTGCATAATGCGCTCCTCGATCGTGTCCTTGGCGATGAGCTTGTACACGGTCACGGTATGTTGCTGGCCAATACGATGCGCGCGGTCAGTCGCTTGGTCCTGCGCCGCCACGTTCCACCACGGGTCGTAGTGGATTACCACGTCGGCCGCCGTCAGGTTAAGGCCCACGCCGCCCGCCTTGAGCGAGATCAAAAAGACCGGCACCTCGCCCGCCTGGAACTGTGCGACCATCTTGGCGCGGCTCTCTTTAGACGATGCGCCCGTGAGCTTAAGGAAGGCGATATCCTCCTTGGCCAGGCGCTTACCGATAATATCGAGCATACCCGTAAACTGGCTGAACAACAGGATGCGATGTCCGCCGTCGAGTGCGCCGTGCACGAGCTCCATGCACGTATCGAGCTTGGCGCTCCCCGCCTTGTAATCCTCGTAGTGCAGACGCGGGTCGCAGCAGATCTGGCGCAGCTTGGTGAGCTCGGCAAGTACCTTGAGCTTGTCCTTCTTAAACTCCCCGGCCTCGCGGTGCTGCACCTGCTGGGCGATGCGGTCCTGGTTGGCCAGGTAGAGCTTGCGCTGCTCGCCGGTGAGCTGCGCCATGACCGTGTCCTCGATCTTTTCGGGCAGATCGGCCACCACGTCCTCCTTGACACGGCGCAGTACAAACGGCGACACGAGTGCCTGCAGACGAGCGGCGCTGTCGCCCTCGGCGTGCTCGACCGGGCTTTCGAAGCGCTTGGCAAACGACTCGCGCGTGCCAAGCAGGCCCGGCATCAAAAAGTCGAAGATGCTCCAGAGCTCGGACAAGCGGTTTTCGATGGGCGTGCCCGTCAAGGCAAAGCGCACGCCGGCAGGCAGGCGCTTGGCGGCACGCGCTACCTGCGTGAGCGGGTTTTTAATGTACTGGGCCTCGTCGAGCACCACGCGGGCAAAATCCTGCTCGACGTACTCGTCGATATCGCGCCGCATAAGGTCATACGACGTCACGACCACGTTATGCTCGGCAACGCCGGCAATCTGCACGCGACGCTGCGCCTTGGCGCCCACGATGGCGCACACATCGAGCGACGGGGCAAAGCGCTCCAGCTCGGCGGTCCAGTTGTACACAAGCGACGCAGGGCACACCACAAGCGTGGGCTTGGCGTCCCCCGCTTCCACGCGCGCCAGGATATGTGCGATCATCTGCAGCGTTTTGCCCAGGCCCATGTCGTCGGCCAAGATGCCGCCAAGGCCCAGGTGTTCGAGCGAGCCGAGCCACTGGTATCCGTCGACCTGATAGCCGCGCAGTGTGGCCTTGAGCGAGACCGGCACCGTAAAGTCCATCTTGCCGAGCGTATCCAAGCGCTCGACGGTGCGGCGGAACGCGGCGTCACGATCGGCCTCGAGCGCGGGCGTGCGCGCGAGCATGCTATCGACGAATAGGGTACTCGACGCGGGAAGCGACACGCCGTCGAGCAGGTCGACGGCATCGACACCCAGGTCCTCGGCGAGGCCAAACGCGGCTCGGGCGCCCTCGTCCAGGCGAATGATGTCGCCGGACGTGAGACGCGCAAACGTCTGGTGACGCTTGTACGAATCGAGATAGACGGCAAGGTCCGCGGCCGAAAGCCCGCTCGCACCCAGCTCGACATCGAGCAGATTGCTCTTGACGGTCGCACGCACCGAAAGCTTGGGCGCAGGGCGGACCGAGATCTGGCGCAGACGGTCGCTGAGCATGACCTCACCCAGCTCGGACAGGGCGGACAGGCCCTCGGTCAGCAAGCAGAACAGGCTCTCGTCGTCGCGCTCCTCAAACGCCAGGCCGCCCTCGTAAAAGTCGAAATACAGGGCCGCCGTGTCCATAACGCGAAACTCTGCTATCTCGTCGCGCGGCGGCACGCCCGGGCGCTGTTCTTCGAAGGGGCTTCCCGGAGCACCCAGGCTAAAGAGATCTGCCGACCAATCACCGTAGGCAACCGTAATCTTGCAGGTCACGAGCCCGTCGTCGACACCGATTGCCATGGCAAAGCTCGGCTCGGGCGCCACGGTGTCGAGCACGGCGGGAGCGGTGAGGTCAGTGTATTCGCGCAGCACGGGCAGCGCCATGCGGCAGAATTCGCCCACCTGTTCGGCGGCGATATGGACCGGCGTGCGACAGGGCAGCAGACGCGACAGAAACGGTGCGGCATGCTGGGCAAACGCCGCATCGGCGCGGCGCGCGCGGTGCGTGTCGACCAGATAGGCAACGTCGCCCGAGACAAAGCAGTACATATCGGCGGCAAATCGTAGCTGCCACCGGCCGCCGGCGCGATCTTGGCGGCAAGGAGCGGCGGCTGTTTTGCCGAGGCCTCGTCCTCCCCCACCGGCGACAACTCAACCGCCACCTCGTAGGAACGATGCGTCGTCGTTCCCCGCGACCAGGCGGGCTCAAAGGAAATGGTCCGGCCACGCAGCAAGTCCAGCATGTATACGATGTCATGCTCGGACAGCGGCAGTTGACGCTCGGCGACAAAGCCGCTGCGTGCAAAATCGTACGACGCCGAACGCGAACTCGTGATGTCGCTCAGATACACAACCGTTGCCACAACAAGGTCGAGCAGACGCACCGAAACCTCGTCAAAGGCCTCGGGCGTATGGAGGAATGTGAGCTTCTTGCCGTACGAGAACGTGCCGCCGCGCACGTAGGCGGCGGCCATGCCGTCGATGTCCTTGACCACGTAGGACACCGAGCCGCATCGGATGCGAAGCTCGAGCGCCCAGCTAAAGCGGTCGGCGAACAGCGGATTGTAGTACGGCACCAGCGAGGGCTCCAACACCGCCTTGGGGGCATCGGGGTCGACAGTGCCGGCGAGCTTGCGGCGCATGCCCGCCAACTCATCCATGCGAGCGTCCGAAAGATCGGAGAGCGCCTTCATGAGGCTCGGGCTCGTGGGAACTGGCGCCGGGAAGGGAAAGTTGGGATTGACGACCGGCACTTTGGGCGCGGTGCGCGCGGGCTGTTTCGGCTGCGCCGTAAACGTGCGGACCGGCGTGCGCAGCCCCTCGACGGGCTCGGTGCCGCTTGCGTCCAGATACGCAAGAGCCGTGGCGATGGCGTGCTTGCACATGCCGGGGTAGCGATAGGCAGCGGGGCAATCGCAGTCGTAGTCGATCACCTCCTGCTCGTCCATGTCGAGCGCCACGTGCGTCTTGTACAGGTCACCGCGCGAGCCGCGCACTGAGCCCTCAACCGTCACGTTTTTGGAGAAGCGCGAGCCGCTGTCCTCGATCGACAGCACGGCGCCGTTGAGCATGAGCGAACGCCCCTTCATAAAGGTGCCACTCAGCGCCGCCTCTTTCCGGAGCGCCTGCACAAACGTCCCCTGCGCCATCACTTCCTCCAATCTCACCCGGGGTAGCCTAGATAACCGTCACGCGGCCTTGGTTGCCGACGATGGCCTTTGCCTCTGCCAGCAGCGGAATCGAGCGTGCATTGACCTTGGCCGGCACCTCGGCACGCAGCACGCGCCCGTCGACTTGCTCAATAAAGATCTCCACGCGGTCGCCGCCCGGGTTGGTGGTGAGCACCGTGGCCAGGCGCGCCATATTGCCCTGGCTAAATCGGCTGTTGGGCACCATGACCTCAAAGACCTTGGGCTTGTTTTTCTCCTCGCTAAGCTCCAGCGGCACAATCTCCTGCGCAATGATCTGGTCGCCGCGGTCCGAGCGCTCGAGCTTGCCCTTAATGCGCACAAACGCGTCGGACAGCTGCGCGCCGGTCTCGGGATCGACCTCGCCATACAGATACCCCTCGGCCTCCTTGTAGGTCTTGGGGAACACCACGACCGTGGCCTCGCCTTCCATGTCTTCGAGCTGCACGATGCCCATGGGGTCGCCGTTTTTGGTCACGCGCTTGGACACGCTCGAGACCATGCCGGCCCACCACAGCGCCTTGCCCTCGGGAATCTCCTGGTTGATGGTACCGCCCGTAGGATTCTGAACTTCGTAGCCAGTGTCGATCTGCGAGAACGAGAAGTCGCGTGCCTTGGCCAGCGCATACTCAAACGGGCGCAGCGGGTGGTCCGAGACATAGATGCCCAGAACCTCCTTCTCCTGGCTCAACTTAAGGTGGCGGTCCCACTCCTGGCCATCCGGATCGGGCACGCTCACCTCAAAGCCCGAGCCCTCAACATCACCAAACATGTCGAAGAACGACGTCTGGCCGCTCGCACGATCCTTCTGGCGCTTCACCGCGGCATCGATGATGTTCTCAGGGTTGTTCTTATCCACAAAGTGCATCATCTGGCGACGCGGATACCCCGTGGAGTCGAAGGCGCCTGCCTTGATGAGCGATTCGATCACACGGCGGTTGGCCTGGCTCGAGTCCACGCGCTCGACAAAGTCGTGCAGCGTCTTAAACGGACCGCCCGCCTCGCGCTCGGCGATAATCGCCTGCGCCACGCCGGTGCCCACGCCGCGGATGCCGGCCAGACCAAAGCGCACGCCCTCCTTGGTAGCCGTGAACTCAGTACCGGACTCGTTGACATCTGGCGACAGCACGGGGATGCCGTCGTGACGGCACGCCGAGACGTAGTGAACGATCTTGTCGGTCTTGCCCGTATAGGACGTCAGAACGGCCGCCATGTACTCGTGCGGATAGTGCGCCTTGAGCCACGCCGTCTGCATAACCAGGATGGCGTAGCCGGCGGAGTGCGACTTGTTAAAGGCGTAGGACGCGAACTCAAGAACATCGTCCCAAATCTTCTGGGCGACCTCGCGCGTGTAGTTGTTCTTGATAGCGCCGTTCATCCAGTGGTCGTAGGTGGTCTCGTCCGAGCCATCCTCCCAGTGGAGCACCGTCGACGTGAGCAGCTTGATCTTTTTCTTAGCCACGGGCTTACGGATACGCGAGTCCGATTCGCCCTTGGAGAAGCCGCACATCTCGACGGAGATGAGCATAACCTGCTCCTGATAGACCATGGTGCCGTAGGTTTCGCCCAGGATGTCGTCCAGACGGTCGTCGTAGGAGACAGCCGGTTCCTTGCCGTTCATACGGTTGATATAGGACGAAACCATGCCGGCGCCCAGCGGTCCCGGGCGGTACAGAGCGATCAATGCCACGACGTGCTTGTACTCGGTGGGCTTCATGTTCTTGATCGTGGCCGTCATGCCGGCGGACTCGACCTGGAAGACGCCGGCGGTGTGGCCGGAGCCCATGAGCTTAAAGATCTCGGGGTCGTCAAAGGGAATCTCTTCCTCTTTGATGTCGATGCCGAAGTTCTTTTTGATGTTTGCCTTGGCCTTGGAGATAACCGTCAGCGTGCGCAGGCCCAAGAAGTCCATCTTGAGCAGGCCCATGTCGGCAACGGTATGGCCCTCGTACTGGGTAATCTCGACGCCGCCCTTAGTATCGAGCTTGGTGGGCACGTGCTCGTTGACGGGATCGCGGCAGATCAGAACGGCACACGCATGCACGCCCTCGCCACGGGTGAGGCCCTCAATCGAGAGCGCCGTGTCGATGATGCGGCGGGCGTCGTCGTCCTTTTTATAGGCCTCGGCAAAATCGGGGTTAAACAGATCTTCTTTGCCGGGTTGTTTGTCGAGCACCTGCTTGAGCTTGACCTTGGGGTCGCTCGAGACCATCTTGGACAGGCGCTGGCCCATGTAGACCGGATAGTCCAGAACGCGTGCGGCGTCGTTGATGGCCTGCTTGGCCTTAATGGTCGAGTAGGTGATGACGTGGGTGACCTTCTCGGGGCCGTAGAGCTGGCGAACGTGCTCCACGACCTCGAGGCGCCGCTCATCGTCGAAGTCCATATCGATATCGGGCATCTCGGTACGCTGCGGGGACAGGAACCTCTCGAACATCAGGCCGTTCTCGAGCGGGTCGAACGCGGTGATGTTCATGGCGTAGGCGACGATAGCGCCGGCGGCAGAACCACGGCCGGGGCCGACGCCGATGCCGTTGTCCTTGGCCCATTGCACGTACTCGGCAACGATCAAAAAGTAGGCGGCAAAGCCCTTGTCGCAGATGACCTTGTATTCGTACTCAAAGCGCTCTTTGATGTTGACGCCGCCGATCTCGCGCGTGGCCCAGTCGTCACCGTAGTGCTGGCGCAGGCCCTTCTCGCACTCGCGGCGGAACTGGCTCTCGTGCGTCTCGCCGGGATCGAGCAGCGGGAAGCGCGGCAGGATGATGGAGTCCCAGTCGAGCTCGACGTAGCACTTGTCGGCGATCTCGAGCGTGTTGTCGCAGGCCTCGGGGCAATACGGGAACATCGCCCGCATCTCCTCCTCGGTCTTCATGTAAAACTCCGAGCCGGTCATGCGCATGCGGTTGGGGTCGTCGACCTTGGCGTTCATGCCGATGCACATGATGACGTCCTGAACGGGCGCGTCCTCGCGGCGCAGGTAGTGGAAGTCGTTGGTGGCGATGACCTTGACGCCCACCTGTTTGGCAATGTCGATGAGCGTGCGGTCCATCTGCTCGTCGGTCAGGCCGTTATCGGTGGTAATGCCGTGTTCCTGAATCTCGATGTAAAAGTCGCCGGGGTCGAAGGTATCGCGGAAGGTCTCGGCCCACTTGATGGCGCCCTCCATGTCACCGCGGTCGATGTATTTGGGGATGATGCCCGCGATGCAGGCGCTCGTGCAGATCATGCCCTTGGCATGGCGGCGCAGGTTGTCGAGCGTCACACGCGGCTTGTAGTAAAAGCCCTGCACGGCGGCCTCGGAGACCGTCTGCATCAGGTTGACGTAGCCCTCCTGGTCCTTGGCCAGAAGGATCATGTGGTAGAGCTCGGGCTTGTGGTCGCGGGCGAGCGTCTCGTCCGGCGTAAAGTAAACCTCGCAGCCAAAGATGGGCTTGATGACCAGGGGCGGCTTGAGCTCGTCGATGTTGCCCTTCTCGTCCCACATGGCCATGTCTTTGACGTACTGGGCATGCTCGCGCGGGTTTTCCTCGGGATCGGGCTCCACCAGCTCGTCACGACGATCCTTTTCCAAGAAGGCCTTGTCGTGGCTCCACGTCTTGTACTCGGGCGTGTTGTGATTGACGGCGTCGCAGGCCAGCGCCAGGTCGGGTACGCCGTACATGTAACCGTGGTCGGTAATGGCGACGGCGGGCATGCCAAGCTCAACGGCACGGTTGACCATATCCTGGATACGGGTTGCGCCGTCGAGCATGGAGAAAACAGTGTGGTTGTGCAGATGGACGAATGCCATGTGATGAGCTCCGATGCGGGTTCGTGTTCTGACTGAACGATTTTACCCCACGGCACGGACAGCACCCGAACCTAGCCAAACCAACACGGGTAGCTAATTTGGTACCTTCAAAAAGGGGAATGAGGGCATCCAGATACATCGAGTATTACTGGAACCCCGGCGATGCGCGAAATGATTTGTGACGAATAGTCATGTCCATCAAGAAGGCTCGACGCTTCGGATAGCTCGTCAATCGATATATCAATTCTTGGAGACCTGCATTCCTACCATTTTCAATGAAACAACGGCGGTAATTGCTATCGCGATTGCACCAATAATACCGAGCGCCATCTGAATGGGATATAACCCCAACACATGTCCAAATATGGAGAAAAACATTGCGGAAAAGAGAGCCCTTACCAGAGACGCGACGGAAAGGATCGTCGCGCGGAGATCGTCCGCTATCGCGTCTTGGATTAAGTTTTCCGAAGTGATGTACACCACTTCTGGGAGAAAACAAAGCACCATGCTAAGGCCAAACAAACACAGCGGATTTGAAGCGAACCACGGAAGAATCATGAAAAGGCCAGCCTCGATTAGCATCGAGCCGAGCATGGTATTTCTTTTCCCGAAACGCGACGAGAAGAAATCTGCTGCAATGTAGGCCGTCGCATTTACTGCATAGGATGCACCGAAAAAGATTCCTATTATGGAGACGGGAGCATCAAATGCGTCGAATACCAACTGATTCAAGTTGTAATAACTCCCATAGAATCCATCGAGCATGCTTGTGCCGATTAGAAGAAGCAATACCGCAAAAGCGGATTCTCCAACACGCCAGGTTTCGCGTCTGAACATCTTGGCTGTGTCAAACCTTCCCTTTTCAGAGCTTTCAGAACGGGTCGCTTCCGTCCTCTCAATGGGATACAGAAGGAAAAGCTGCAGGAGATAGAAAATGGAGACACATACGTAGAGGGCGCTCCAAGATACTTGGGCAATGAAAGATCCGAGCACAATTGCCATTCCCGTAGCGATTGATTGCGCGGCAAGCAACCGAGCATTGATGGTGAGGAAGCGCTCTCCTTGACCGGCATTCCGGGCAATTTCATATAAAAGCGCTTGTTCGGATCCCGATTGAAGGGAGTAGGCGAGGGAAAGCACGACAAGAAAGGGACCTGAGAGCAACAGCATGCCAGCCGTATGGAAGAAAAGCAGCAGCACGCCCACTTGAATCGAAAACTTCTTTCCAAGGAAATCGCCTATCAACCCTGTTGGCAGCTCGAGGACGACCGTTGCAATGTTAAACAGGGCTTGATAAAGCGCGATTTCCGTGACAGACATTCCTTTCTCCGCAAGGAAAAGTAGAAACACTCCCCGATTTAAAACAAATCCCGCGAGAACGAAAAAGGCGGAATAGATGTGCAGCTGCGTAGTGGCATTCTTATTCATTTGGTACTTCCATCAACTAATTTTGTCGGGCCGCTCGCTACTGGCTCGAAGCCTGAAGTGTTCACAGCTGATGTGAAGAGTGGTAAAGCTTTTGCACAGGGTATCAATGGAATACATCCGAAGCGTTTTCGACAGTATCATCGGCGAAGGCGGGATTAGCCTTTACGCGGCGCTCACCCTCGATGTATTTGACGATTTGATCAATCGTCTGGTTGGCGTGGCTCTTGAGCTTTCGCTCATAGAAGAAGAGGCCAAGCTTGCCGCGCGTGCCAGACGTGTTGCCACCCACACCCTGAAAATCCTCGGTATAGGTGAGCTCGCAGGCACTATCGCCAGCAGGTGCAGCCTCATAGCGCATGGTATTGATGCCCGCCGCATACTGAAAACGGACCTCATAGAGGCACGGGTAGTCAAAGTGCTTGATCTTAACCTTGATCGCCGTGCCCTTGGCCTTGCCTTTTGCGGACTGGGCGCGCTTCTCGTACTTATAGCCGTTGAGCTTGTTGCGGCTGGGACGCTTGCCCGTGGCGTTCTCGATATCCTGCATGATGAACCCCGCCAGAGCGTCAAAAAGCTCCTCCGGCGTCACCTTAAGCATTTTGGTGAGCTGCATGATGGCTCCTTATTCGTTTGAACCGTTCGAGTCATTGTACCGCCCCAGGCTCTCCCATGCGTTGCGGTGAAATACGGACTGTTTGGCGGCTTTTTTGGCCAAAACAGTCCGTATTCCACCGCAAGTTATCTGAGGGCTAGAGATTGTAGGTGACCACCTGAGGTTCGGCGGGTTCGACGAAGATGGTTGGATTCGCCTGCTCCACGCGGACGAACTTGACGGTCACGGCCTCAAAGCCCGCCTTGTGCAGAACATCAGCGTAGACGCGCGCCTGCAGGGCGTGCTTCTCGAGCAGCTGGTCCGGCGTCTCATCCGGCGTGCCACCCGTCTTGTAATCGATGACCAGTGCGCGCGACGGATCGGCCGGGTCGGTGGCCAGTGCATCAATGGCGCCCTCGGCATAGGCACCGTAGCGGGCGATGTCCTCGTCCTCGCAGCCCAGCGAAAAGAACGGCACCTCGGCGCGAACGCACGGCCACGCGAGCAGGTCGGCACGAACAGCCGACTTGAGCCAGCGGTCCAGGGCAACGTCGAAGCGTTCGCGCTGCTCCGGCGTCAAGCGCCACAGGCGCGCCAGTGCATCGGCACGCGCGGCGGGCAGTGCATCGGCACCCATCTCGATGAGCCACTGGCAGGCAGCGTGGAAGGCCGAGCCCAAGGCCATGGGATTGCCGGCGGGCTCGACAGCGGCCACGTCTGCATCCGTCATCTCGGAACCATCCGACTCCGCATCATCGCCGGCCTCGTCCATGGGCACGTGCGCCTCGGCAGCACGGTCCTCGGACTCGGCATGCAGCGCCGCGGCAATTGACGAGTAGCTGTACGAATCGCGCACCGGATACGGGCAGATGCCCATGCGCACGCCCACCGCCTGGGGATACACGAGCTCAAACGCATCGGGCTCGGGGTCGGCAGGACCGGGAACGGCGGCGCGGGCATCTGCACCGGCACCCTCCGGCTCCGCATCGCCACGGACGAGCCTGCCCTCGGCATCCAATGAAGCGTTGGCCTCAAACGTCTGCTCGCCAAAGGTAAAGTTCGCGAGCGAAATGAGCTCGTAGTCGCCCGGCTGGGAGTTGTCGAACACCAGGCGGTCGGCATCGAGCTGCGGCATGTCCAGGCCGTCCGTCGGCAGAATACGACGCAGCACGTCATAGGTCAGATCGGTCTCGACGTCGAAGGTCGGCGCCGTCGCCTTGCCACGGCTCACGCCGGCATCCATCGCCAAGATCACCAGCTCGCGCGCACGCGTCATGGCAACATAGAGCAAGCGGGCCCGCTCCTCGAGCGAGAGCTGCAGGTCGTCGTTGCGCAGGCGAGCAAATGCCTCGGCGGGAGAACCCGTCGCGCAGACATCCTCCATGAGCTCCGGCGGCAACCATAGCGACGTGCCCTTACCCTTAAACGCATGCTCAAACTGCTTTTTAACGTCGTCGCCCTTCACAAAGGTTCCGTCGGCGAGCTTAACGCCGTCGAAGCGTGCCGGCAGCGCCACAACCTGCGCTCCGCCCTCGACACGCCCCATCTGAGCCGCACCGGACGATTTGCGCACGCCAAAGCACTCCGCAACCGCCACGACCGGATACTCCAGGCCCTTGGATGCATGCACGGTCATGATGCGTACCGCGCCGTCGCCCTCCTCATTGAGCGCGCCCGGGGCCTCCTTGCCCGCCAGGAAGCGATCGAAGGCAAGCGCAATGGAGCGCGGCGAGTTGCCGAACTCGGCCTCAGCCTCAGCCACGGCATCGAGCGCCTTGAGCACGTTGGCGGCGATGGCCTTGCCCTCGGGACCACGCTGCGCCAGACGCACGAACCAGCCGGAGGCGTTGACCACGTCACGCGCGATGGCGGCGAACGAATCGCGACCCACACGACGAAGCGCATACCGCAGTACCTCGCGGGCGCGCGTCACGAGCGGCAGGTCTTGCAGGCCCGGTACATCGGAATCGCTCATGATGCCCGCATCGATGTTGCGGCGCGAGGTCTCCCCCGTCTCGCTATCGAGCTTGGTCGCCAGCGCCAAAAACTCCTGGGCGCCCAGCGCAAACATCGGCGAGGCGAGCAGCGGCATAAGGCCCTGCGCCGTATCGGCCGGATTGGCGAGCGCGCAAACCAGGGCGCGCACCGTCTGCACCTCGGCGACTTGGGCAAAGACCGAGCCGCCCGCGATCACGCAGTCGAGCCCCTGGTCACGGAAGGCCTGGGCGTAGACGTCTGCGTTGGTCATGCGGCCCAGCAGCAGCACCATGCCGCCCTGGGGCTGGCCGGCATCGGCAAGCGCGCGGAACCGCTCGGCGATCGCACGGGCCTTGGCCTGTGTGCGCTCCTGCGTGCTGCCGCCGGCAACAAAGAGGGCCTGGCGACGCGAGGCGTCTGCCACCAGCGTGTCCTTGCGGCCGTCGCTCGCCTCAAGATCCAAAAAGCCCTGCATCAGGCCGCCGTTGTCGCCGTCGAAGACGCGTGCCACGTAACGCAGCACCTCGTCATGGCTGCGGAAGTTGCGCACGAGTTTGACGAGCTCGCCAGCAGGGGCGTCGGCCACGGCAGTCGCCTCGGGCGCGGCAGACGAGCCCACCTTGCGCTCCTGGCGACGGAACACCTCGACCTCGGCGCCGCGGAAGCGATAGATCGACTGCTGTGCATCGCCCACGGTACACAGTGCACGCTCACCCGCGCCGGTCAGGTAACGGATCAGGTCGACCTGCATCTGGTCGGTATCCTGGAACTCGTCGATCATGACCATCTTAAAGCGGCCCTCGTATGCCGCTCGGATGGCCGGGTAATCGCGCAGGGCCTCGTAGGCCATGCGGAGCAGGTCGTTATTATCGAGGGCGGACTGGGCAGCCTTCAGCGCGCGATACTCGGCCTCCACGGAACGGGCCAGACCCACCAGCGCATCGAGCGCCGGAGCACCGCAGGCAAGCACGATATTGATAAACGCATCGGCGGCCTCGGCCTTGAGCAGCTCGACCTGCTCCTTAGGGAATGCCTTGCTCGCGCGCGGCATGGCGCACGACATCATGAGTCGCGCCGCATCGGCCATGGTTTTGCCGCTCGCCTCGAACGCGTCGATGGCATCGAGTGCCACCTGCGCCTTCTCGGTCGTGGCCTTGCTTGCGCCCAGCGCCGCGCGATAGGCATCGGCGAGTGCCGAGGTATCGGCCTGGCCGCGCGCCACGCGCACGTCGTCCATACCGCCCGGCAGCTGGCTCGACAGCTCCAGCAGCTCGCGCACCAGGCCTTTGATGGTGGTGCCGGCGCCAAAGGGGCCTCCCTCGCCCGCCATGGGATACCAGGCGTAGAGGGCCTTGAGCGATGCCGCGAGCTCGGGGGCGGCATCGGGTGCCGTCGCGCGGGCCAGCACATGCTCAACAGCCTGGTCCATGAGCTCGTCGGTATCGGTGAGCACCGTGAACTCGGGGTCGATGCCCAGCTCCAACGCGTGTGCGCGCAGGATACGCGAGCACATGCCGTGAATGGTCGAGATCCACGCATCGTCGACGGTCAGGGCTTCCTCGTCCATGCCCTCGTCGATGAGCGCGCGGCGCACGCGGTCACGGATCTCGGCCGCGGCGTCTTTGGTAAAGGTAATGGCGAGCACCTGGTCCAGATGCTCAACGAACGGACCGGATTCGGGCGAGAGCGCGTAGACGATGCGGCGCGTGAGGGTAAAGGTCTTGCCCGAACCGGCGCCCGCCGAGACAAACAGCGGACGGTCGAGCGTTTTGACGATCTGCAGCTGTTGCGGCATCAAAGTCGAAAGATCCATGGTCTACGCGTCCCTCCTTACAAACGTTCCTTCATGGTTATACGAGCAGCGCGCATGCGCGGCCTGCGTCGACGTCGGGTCGACGGCGGCAACGTTGCCTGCCTCGAGCTCGCGCAGGCGCTCGGCGATGCCGGCCTCCACGCGATCGAGCAGGGCGTCGAAGTCCATGCTGCCACCCTCGCCGGGAAAGCCTTTCTTAAGGCCCGGGATGCGACCGTCGCCGCGCTCCTCCTCGAGCAGCTCGGCGCTCGCGGCACCGCGCAACGCCGGCTTGCCGCCCTTGGTCGAAAAATAGAGCGCCGCGCGGGTGTCCAAATCCAGCGCCCGGCGCATGGCCTGGGCGTAGATGAGCGTTTGGGTATGTGGCGGCAACCAGCGCGGATCGTCGATGGGGGCCGTGCCCGATTCCTCATCGCGCACCGTAGGGTCGGCGAGCTTAAACTCCTCAACGCCCGTGCGGTGCTTGTAGTCGATCACCACGGCACGATTCTCGGCGTCCACGTCCACGCGGTCGATGCGCCCGCCAAGCGGCCAACCGGCATACTCGACCTTGAGCTCGTTGAAGGCGAACTCCAGGTAGCGCGGGGCAAAGGGGGCAAGTGCCTCGGACTCGTAGGCAAGCACGCCCTCCAGCTGCGGCAAGATTTCGGCCACCTGGCGCTCCTCCACCGCGGAGAGCGGCACCAGCGGGCCCTCCGTGCCTCGCTTGCCGGCGTGCTCGGCCAACGTCTCGTCAAAGACCTCGCGCAGCAGCTCCTGAGCGCGCGGCAGATTCTCGGGCGTCACGCGCTCCATGCCCCCCTGGGGCAGACGGGCGTGCAGGTGCTCCAGCACATCGTGGACAAAGTTGCCCTTCTCCATATTTCCAAAGCCCGCGTCGATGGACTGGGGCTTCACGCGATACGACACGAACCAGCACAGCGGGCACGTCGAGTACGCCTCGATCTGCGAGGCGGACGTCAGGCGCGGCACGAGCGGCGCGTTCTCGCCCTCGCCATCGCGGCGACGCAGGACCAGGTACGGCACAGCCGCCTCGCTCAAATGCTGAGGAGCCTCGCACGCGACACGCTTGCACTCGATGCCCTCGCCGGCCGCTGGATCAAAATCGGCGACGATACCGCCCTCGCCCACGCATGCAACCTTGGCGGCGCCAGCGGCCTCGGCGTGCGCCCGCAACTCGGTCCACGCGGCAGCCGGATAGCACTCGCGTGCCTGGCGATCGTGGGTCACGCGGGCGAGCACAACGGGGCCGCGCGCCGCCCGCATCGCACGGCCAAAGCGCACGCGCAACAAGGCGGCAGGCTCAAGCGTCACACCGCAGCGGTCTAACTCTGCCGTCAGCGTGGCCAGCGGGCCCTCCTCATGTGAGAGCGGATAACTGTCCAAGTCGACGTCGGCAAACAGCACGGCATCGTAGCTGTCGGGGCGCAGGGCTACCGCATCGGCAAGCGACGTAAAGCGCACCTGGGCGCGCGGCGCGCGGTCGACCTCGTAGGTCTCGTAATCGTATGCGGTGCTGCGCGTGTCCACCTTGGTACGAACGTCGTCGAGCACGGGCACGGTCGCGGCCTGCGACACGTCGAGCGCACGAGCATCGTTCATGAGGATGTCGATGGCATGTCGCAGCAGGGCGGTCTCCGCCTGGCGACGAGCCTGACCGTCAAGGCCTCCAAGGGCGCGATCGGGCAACGCCTCGGCGACGGCAAGCATTGCCTTAAGCGCCGTCACGGGTTTGTCGCGCCACAGCGCTTGGAACACGTCCGAGACCACGCACGGCACGCTCTTAAACCAGTTCTCATCGCTGGCGGCCTTGCGCGTGCCCCTGACCTGGCCCTGCACGCTCTGCAGCAGGCTCTTGACGCCCGCAGCGGTCTTGCTGCGCGACAAGCGCATGTTCTTGTCGAAGCCGCGGGCGCTCGCGGCGTCGGCACCCGAAAGCGGACTGTAGATCCAGTCGGTAAGCTCCGGCGCGGGCCACCACTCGGTCTTTGACGCCATGCCCTCATCGGCGGCCTTCATGCGCTCGATCAGGCCGGCAAGCGCCGCAAACTGCCTGCCCGCAATGGATTGGGAAAACGCCGTGAACTCAGTTGTCTCGGCAGCGATATGACGAGCCGCCAGACGAGAGGCGAGCTCACCGAACAGCTGGGATGCCCGGGCAGAAACGGCAAGCACACGCACAGGGTCGGCAGAGGCGGCGGCGACCTCGGAACCCCGGCACGTTTTTACCAGATCATCAATTGCGTCCGCATAAGCATGAGCACGGGCATGGGGGCCAGCGACCTCAATAAAGGCAGGCTGAGCGGCGGTCCCGTAAGCGGCATCAGACGCGCCGACACCCTCCCCTAGCGGCGCGATCTCAAACAACACATCGCGGGCATCAAATGCCGCGGCAAGCTCCTCGCGCATCGCCGCCTGCTCGTGGGCAAGCAGCACGACGACCTCTCCCCCATTGTTCGCCACGGCAGTCAGCAGCTCGAGCAGACCGTGCGTAAACGACGTGATACCGCGCACGCATACGGCGCGAGTGCACGCCGGCAGGCTATCGGCCAGGGCACCGGCCATAATGTCAGCTGCCTCGCAGGACTCGACCATATCTCGACGGTCCAAACCGCTCGCATAGGCGCGCAAAAGCTCGAACACACGAGCCTCGGCATCGCTTTTTGGCTCAGGCTGGCAGTTGTCGCCACGGCATCGTTCGGCACCCGTCCCCGCAACGCCCGGCAACACGTCGCGGGCCATGCGCGCGAGCATGCGCACTGTGCCCTGGCTGCGCGAAAGCGGCTGCAGGTCGGCATCGTCGAGACGCGTGACCATGTCCGAGAACAGCATCTGGCGCTGCAGGTTGTCGACGAAACCGCGCCCGTCGCCCATAAGCTCCCAAAGCGAGCGAAGCCACGATGTAGGCGTCTTGTAGTCAATGCCCAGCGAAATCCCGGCTTCCGCCGCATCATGACGGCACAGGTCGAGCTCGGCAAACGTAGGTGCCAGCAGAACGGCACGTCCGTGGCAGTCAACAAGGTCGGCAAGCAGCGCCGACTCGGCATCACTCAAATCCGTGCCGGCATTGGTGGTATAGATTCGAACAGGCATGGTCCTCCGCTCAAACTGTTCGCAATAATCAATGCATCCATCCTACCCGCCCAAGCGGACACATTGCCACCGCAGCTCCATCTTTTGGTACAAAGCAACCTGACCCCAACGCACCAGCCGATTGCGGGCATATAAAAACCGCCCCCGGAGGAGCGGTTTTGTACAATTCGTTTTTGGCGCAGCTTATTCGCCATCCTCCAGTTTAATGAGGATCTTGCGGTAGCCACCGTACTCGCCGTTGAGCGCCTTTGAAACGCGGCTCACCGTAGTGGACGAAGCACCGGTGCGGGCCTGAACCTCAACATAAGGCTCGCCCTCGTCCAGGTAACGCGCGACCTGCAGACGCTGCGATAGATCGCAAATCTCGCGCGGCGTGCAGATATCGGTCAAAAACGCTTGGATATCTTTCTCGTCATCCAAAAGACTAAATGCGTGGACCAGCTGCTTGACATCAGGCTTGTCAAACATGTTCTCGATATTCATCGATCACCGCCAAACCCGCCAAAAGGCATCGAAGTTGATACTGACATCGGGCATCGTTCGCCCGTTCTATGCAATAGGGCAACGCCTGTGGCTTTTGCCCGTAGCAGTGTAGCACACCACCAAACTAAAGCGACAAGACTCTCTGCCAGCGGCGCGTTTTTCAGGACGAACGCCGTTTAGAAACCGAATGCGCACGTAAGCTCCACGAATATTTGAGACAATGGGCGCCCAAACACCGCGGCGCGCCCGCGCAACCATCCAGGTCGCCGCCGTAAGCCGCTTCACGCGACGCCAGCAACCCCGGCGCAAGAAAGGATTCACGCCATGCGCTTTATGCTTAACTGGCTCTTTACTTCGATCGCCATCGCGATCGCCACGTTCCTCGTCCCCGGCATCCAACCCTTCGGTTTCGCCGAGGCCTGGGTCTGTTTCGCCTTTGTGGGACTGTTCCTCAACATCGTCGACTCGCTCGTCAAGCCGTTCCTCACGGTTATCTCGCTACCGCTCACGATCATTACGCTGGGCATTTTCCAGCTTGTCGTCAACAGCTTTATGCTCGAGCTGGCCAGCTACCTGTCGGTCAATCTGCTGGGCGCTGGTATCTCCATCGCCGGCTTTGGATCGGCCTTTATGGGCAGCATCCTGGTATCCATCATGCGCAGCATTCTGGACAGCATCGCCGAGGGCTAAAACGGCCATTCCGGCCGTGCCCGTCTCAACAGCCTAAAACGAAGGCCGCCCATCGCAAAAATGGGCGGCCTTCTTATTTGTCAAGTCTCAAAGGACGAGAGAATCTACCATTTCTACCCCGTCCCCAAATGCAGGTGTGGGTTAGATGACGTAGTCGTAGCCATGGTTGGGAGCGACAAGTTGATCGAGCGTCACACCGTCGAGGTAGTCGTTGATGAGCTTGTCCAGGTTCTTCCACACGTCGAGCGTGGGGCACTCGTCCGAACGCGAACAGCCCTTGCAGTCGCCGTCCAGGCATGCGACCGGTGCTAGGCTGCCCTCGGTCAGACGCAAGATCTCGCCCACCGTGTACTGCTCGGGCGGGCGCGTGAGCACATAGCCGCCGCCCTTGCCACGCATACCCGAGAGCATGTTGGCACGTACGAGCGTAGCCAAGATGTTCTCGAGATATTTCTCGGAAATCCCCTGTCGCGCCGCGATCTCTTTGAGCGGGATGCGACCGGCCGCCTGGTGCTCGGCCAGATCGACCATAACGCGCAGGGCATATCTGCCCTTAGTAGAAACCAACATGTATAGTGCTACCTTTCGGTCATTTTGTCCGTAGAAATTCTAGCCGAAAAATTGGTTTTGAAAATACCCATTCCCGTCAAGATGGTTAATCGACTCGTAATAATCTTCTATTTCCTATTGCGTTACTAGGCTTTAGTGTCTACTATGCTTGCCAACAGCAAAACGAACAACCTATACGGTTTGTGGGTTTCGCTGCTACACACACCGTAAAACCACACGGTATCCAGTCATTTGAACACTTTGGAGGTTCATCATGAGCAAGGTTTACACGTCCATCGATCAGCTTATCGGCCACACTCCGCTTCTGGAGCTCACTCACTTTGAGGCCGATGAGGACCTCAAGGCCCGCGTGCTCGTCAAGCTGGAATACTTCAACCCCGCCGGCTCCGTCAAAGACCGCGTCGCCAAGAACATGATCGACGAGGCCGAGAAGGCCGGCAAGCTCGTGCGCGGCGGCGACTACACCATCATCGAGCCCACGAGCGGCAACACCGGCGTCGGCATCGCCTCGGTGGCGGCTGCCCGCGGCTACAAGGTGATCATCACCATGCCCGAGACCATGTCCGTCGAGCGCCGTAAGCTTATGCAGGCATACGGCGCACAGCTCGTGCTCACCGACGGCTCCAAGGGCATGAAGGGCGCCATCGCCAAGGCCGAGGAGCTGCAGAAGGAGACCCCCAACAGCATTATCGCCGGCCAGTTTGTGAACCCCGCCAACCCCGCCATCCACAAGGCCACGACCGGCCCCGAGATCTGGGATGACACCGACGGCAAGGTCGACATCTTCGTCGCCGGCGTCGGCACCGGTGGTACCGTGACCGGCGTGGGCGAGTTCCTCAAGGAGCAGAACCCCGAGATTCAGGTTGTCGCCGTCGAGCCCGCCACTTCCCCGGTGCTCTCTAAGGGTCAGGCCGGCCCGCACAAGATCCAGGGTATCGGCGCCGGTTTTGTGCCCGACGTCCTCGACACCCAGGTCTATGACGAGATCATCCCCGTCGAGAACGACGACGCCTTTGCCACCGGCCGCGCCGTGGGCCACAAGGAGGGCGTGCTCGTGGGCATTTCGTCCGGCGCCGCCGTGTGGGCCGCACTGCAGCTGGCCAAGCGCCCCGAGAACGAGGGTAAGACCATCGTGGCGCTGCTCGCCGACACCGGCGAGCGCTACCTGTCCACGGCGCTCTTCCAGGACTAGAGCTTCTCGTTCTTAGAACGAGTCCAAGGCACGCCGGCCTCCCCTCTCTTCTGGCAGCCTGGGCTCATCCCAACAGGGTGTCCCACGAGACGTCCGAACTTGCTACAATGTCTGCGGCGCGGAACCAGCCTCCCGCGCCGCTTTTCTTTTTTGGCCACATGCCACCAAGGAGAACCTCCCCATGCACAACAAGCGCGTGCTCGTCGCCATGAGCGGCGGCGTCGATTCCAGCGTGACCGCGTATCTGCTCAAAAGTCAGGGTTACGAATGTGTCGGTGCCACCATGCGCCTCACCTGTCCCGCACCCGATCCCGTCACGGACATGAGTAAGGTCGACCGTGACATCGCCGATGCAAAGGCCGTCGCCGATCGCCTGGGGATACCTCACCATGTGCTCGACCTGCAGCAGGCCTTCGACCGCAACGTGATCGAGCGCTTCGTGACTGCCTATCAGGAGGGGCTGACGCCCAACCCGTGCATCATCTGCAACCGCCATATTAAGTTTGGCGCGTTGCTCGATGCAGCGCTCGATATGGGCTGCGACTACATCGCCACAGGTCACTACGCCAAAACGAGCCAAACGTCCGACGGCACCTGGCAGCTGTACTGTGGCGAGGACCCAAAGAAGGACCAAAGCTACTTTTTGTATTCGCTTACGCAGGAGCGCTTGGCACGCACAATCTTTCCGCTGGCAGGCCTGGACAAGGAGCACGACGTGCGCCGCATCGCCGCCGAACAGGGCTTCATCAACGCCAAGAAAGCCGAAAGCGAGGATATCTGCTTTATTCCAGACGGTGACTACGCGGGCTATATCGAGCGCCGCTGCGGACATCCCGCTGCACCGGGCGACATCGTATGGCGCGACGGCAGCGTGGTAGGGCGCCACAACGGCGCGCTGCGCTATACCATCGGCCAGCGCAAGGGCTTGGGCGTAGCGATGGCGCATCCCGTATACGTGACAGGCGTCGACGCCGTCAACAACACCGTGCGTCTGGGCGAGGCCGAGGACCTAACCGCCGCTGCCCTCACGGCCGATGAGTGGATCTGGAGCGCGCCGGACACGCGCATGGAGGCCGAGCTGGATGCCGGCGGCATTCGCGTGGGCGCCAAGTACCGCTACCGTCAGAAAGACCAGGCAGCGACCCTTACGCGCGGCGAAGACGGGCAAATGCTGCTGACTTTTGACGAGCCGCAGCGAGCCATCGCCCCCGGCCAAGCCGTTGTAGTCTACCGCGGCGACATCGTCCTCGGCGGCGGTACCGTCACGGCAGCCATCAAGTAGCCCCATCCCCTTCATAAGTTGCGGTGAAATAGGGACTGTTTAAGCGTTTAAAACCGCCAAACAGTCCCTATTTCACCGCAACTTAGAGAGGACGGCCTCGGTCGGTACTGCTGTGCCAGCCGAGGCCGCCGCATCGTTAGCGCTGAACGTAGGCGCGAACCAGCTCGTAGGTATTGCGCACGCCGTCGATGTGGCTGCGCTCGTAGTTGTGGCTCGCATACACGCCGGGGCCGATCAGACCATGACGAATGTCATAGCCGGCCGAGAGCGTGGCCTCGACGTCCGAACCATAGTGCGGGTACACATCGATGGCGTAATCGAGCTCCAGCTCGCGCGCGATATTGGACAGCGTGGTCACCAGGTCGTAGTTGTACGGACCGCCCGAATCCTTGGCGCAAATCGACACCATGCGCTCGGTGCAGCCCAGGTCGTCGCCCACGCAGCCCATGTCAACGCTAATCATCTCGCGCGTGTCGGCCGGCACGAAGGCACCGCCATGGCCGACCTCCTCGTACACGGTAAAGAGTAGCGAAACCTTGCGCGAAAGCGTCACCTCGCCAGCGGCGACGGCACGCGCCAAGCCCAGCAGGATTGCCGCGGACAGCTTGTCGTCCAGAAAGCGGCTCTTAATGTAGCCGCTCTCCGTCACCGTGGTACGCGGATCCATAGCAATGATGTCGCCGGTCTGAATGCCCAGCTCAAGCACGTCGTCCTTGCTGTCGACATTCTCATCGAGCAGGATTTCCATGTTCTTCTCGATGGTCTTGACCGGCTCGTCGGCCACGTGCGCCGAAGGCTCGATATTGAGGACCACACCCGTGTACACATTGCCGTCACGCGTGTAGACGGTGCAGTTCTCGCCATCGGCCGTAGACCACTGGTGCCCACCAAGCGTCGTGGGACGCAGGCGACCATTGTCCTTAATGGAACGTACCATGGCACCAAGCGTGTCAACATGGCTCGCCAACACGAGCGGCTCACCCTCGCCACCAAGCTCAACGAGCACATTACCCTTATTAGAACGCTCAGGCCCAAACCCCATATCGCGCAGGGTCTCCATCAGATAATCAGTCGCCGCACGAGTAAACCCCGTAGGCGAAGCAATAGAAGTCAGCGTCTTAAGCTGTCCTGCGATATAGGAGAGCGTCTCCTCTAGAGAAGCATCAATATTAGAAGTCATATGCATCCTTCCAAGTAAAACTAAGACCGAGTCCCGATTTTAGCCGTTCTGCACGTGCAATGCCCCAGGAGCCGAGCCGTCTCCAGACGTCCCCGCACCGGTTTTGTGCACGTGCACGGTTTACAATCTCAATCTTGCATAAATCCTAACGGTATTTGCATAGAAATGAGGCATCTTTTTGCTTCGTCTCAGGGTGCCCCACCTTGGACCGTGCAAAAAACGGAGTATTCAGCACTGTGGGCCCCAACGGCCCCATCACAAACGACAAAACGACGCGGTTACAGCAGTGTTGCAGGTCGTCGCAAAGCAGAAACTCAGTAACAACCCCTCCCCACTCATCGATAGCCCGCCCACAATGGCTGTCGATGGGCGCCTGCGGGTCACTACCGCCCATTCACAACGTTATGCATTTTTAAGAGCTTGCTGAATACTCCCAAAAATGCACGCAGGGAAGTGCACCACCTATCCGCAGCGGGCAGTACGCCTTGGTTTCGTCCGTCTCAGGGCATCGACGCAGCATAAAAAGCC
>OCHF01000432.1_pt1 | contig 29104 bp, 27 predicted proteins | sample 1538851 | NCBI WGS metagenome assembly OCHF01 (sample SAMN04571730, study PRJEB22368) | human gut metagenome | biome: human gut; material: stool | host: Homo sapiens | place: Luxembourg | collected 2012-12-07
TTTTCCTCTACTAGATACTATGGTATCTAACTCCCAATGTCCAAAAGTTTTTCTACTTTTTACCTCTTTTGGTCTAGTTGTGATACTATTTCCTATTAAGAATTTACCACGTGTTTCCTTTTTTCTACGTTTTCCTTTATGTCGTAAATTCTTAAGTGAAATACCTTTTAATTTACCAATATAAATCCAATTATAAATAGTTTTAAAAGAAAGTTTACCATTTAAAAGTGCATTAGAAATCTGTTCTGGAGACCAGTTTTCATGTAATTTTTCAGAAATAAGATTAGAAAGAACATCATTGTATTTACTAGAGCAAGAAGAATTTTTACGACGTTCAAGATATTTATTGTGAGCAGATGAAGAGATATATTCATTTTCAATTTTATTACGAGATAGTTCTCGAGCAATAATAGAATGATGACGATGCAAAATTTAGCAATAAAACGAGTAGAGTAACCTAAGATAGAAAGAACCTCTATACGAATACGTTCAGATATGGTAAGATGATGATAGCTCATTATGAATTTTCCTTTCGTGTAGGTTTTGTGTGGTAACTTTATTTTACACGAAAATTCATAATGAGTTTTTTATTTTTCTAGGTGTCGCACTTCATTATACAATCCATCATTTAATAAACTAAGTCTTTTTATTTTTTATTAATCATTTTTGAAAATTTAATTGAATTATTAGAATAAAACGAATATACTTTAAATAGTACATTAGTTTATACTTAGACAAAAACAAAATAAATATCCCTTTTTCTAACAAATCTCTTAAGACTATTAATAAATTTCAAAGGAGTGTATATACACAAAGATTAATTAAATAAATATTTCACTAAAATGACAATTAAACATATTATTTTCAAGCTAACTAATGTACTAATCAAGAAGCTAATCATTTAGAGAAAATTTTAATTATTAATGTTGATAAATCATCAAATATAAATTATTTGCAATTAATCATTCTCTATTAAATTCTAGTGATATTCTATTTTATTAATCTAAATAATATTACGCTAAGCTTCCAATGAAATTTACTAAAAAGTTATGAAAAGAGATGAATATTATCATGAAGAACTCTAACAAACAAGCACCAAACTTTTTAACTAAAAAATTAATCAATTTCGGTGATACTCACAAAAAACAAACAGATTTATATCTTGCTAATATAAAACAAGATAAATTTTATAAAAAAGATTCATTTATCATCATTACATGGCTTTTATTTTATCCACTAGGTATCTTCTTAATGTATAAATATAGTCTCAAGCTAAGAAAATTTAGACATTTATTCAATATTTTACCTCTAATTGTAATTGCTCTAGCTAACAAAACCATAGCTATGATTTTAGGTTTATGTATACCTTTTATCTTCATTCCTATTTTTACCATCAGCCTTTTTTATTGCTTAGTTAGAAAAAGATATTTCATGCCTTCTTGTGCAGGTATTATTGCAAGTTGTATCGGATTTTTAGTATTTACATTCTTTCATATTTAATAATTAACAAATAAAAAAGCTATTTGAGCATATATCCATTTTTTAGGATAATCTCAAATAGCTTTTTTATTAATCTTTAATCATTTTATTTATCAATCATCATTGCCAAACATAGCCATAATCATCTGTAAAAGTCTTAAAATCTCGATATAGAGCCATACAAGAGTTAAGAGTAAACCAAAAGCACAGAAGTATTCATAGTACTTCGGAGCCCCATAAGCTACAGCTTGTTCAATATTATCAAAGTCTAAAAGCAAATTAAATGCTGCTACACCTGCGATAATAAAGCCAATCGCTATACCAAAAATACCACTTGTTGGCATCATATGAAAACCAAATAAACTTGCAATGATATTCACGAAATAGAAAATCGCTACAGCACCTGTCATGGAAATAATCACAGAACGTACTGTTTCTGTAACTTTTATAATACGTGTTTTCCATAAAACAAGCATTAAAATCATTGTAGCCAAAGTAATTCCTACTGCAATAGCAGAAATACCAAAATACATTCTTTCAAATTGAGCAGAAATAATACCAAGCACTGCACCTTCAAAAACGGCATAGCCAGGTGTTGTCATTGGTGCTAAATGTGGTTTAAAGCAAGTAACAAGCGTTAAAACTACACCCACAATCATACCTAATATCAATACACCATAAGCAGCTGAGCTATTGGCCAAAAATACACCTGAAGCAATTGCTGATGCAATAGTAACAAGTGTCAAACCAAATGCCTTTGTAATCGTGCCTTTCAAAGTGGCAGGAGAATCTACATATTCTGTAGACGCCTTGCCTATTATTTTCATAGCTGGATTTGCCATTAAAATCCTCTCCTTAAACATACATAAATTCTTTCTTTTTATTATATCATACTATTTTATAGTAGAATAGGTAAGATTTATTAAATCTATATTAAATTTAAATCAAAAATTCATGCATATCTATTCAGGAAAATTATATATTAGTTAAGTATCTTTAGGTATACTCAATTTTTTAACTTATAGTTTTTGTACTACTTCTAACAATCAATTTAGGTTCTAAAATAATAATTTTACTATCTATATTTTCCTCACTATTTACTAATTGATTAATTACTGCTGTTGCCTTTTGCCCAATTGCATCTATCGGTTGACGAACCGTTGTCAAAGGAACTTCCAATAATGACGCAAACGCAATATCATCATAACCCACAATAGAAATATCTCTAGGTACTATTAAATTATGTTCTTTAATACTAGCTAATGCCCCCATAGCCGAGAAATCATTTGCTGCAAATACTGCCGTTATATTTTTCGCTAATAAATTATCACAGCCTATTTTCCCTTTTTCAAAAGAATAATCTCCTTCAAAAATTAGATTTTCATCTATTTTTATACCATTATCCTTCAATGCTTGTTTATAGCCTGCTAGTCTTTGTCGTGCATCATCTAAAATTAAAGGCCCTGTTATACAGCCTATTTTTTTATGCCCTAATTTTATCAAATGTTCTGTCGCTAAATATGCACCTTGCAAATGGTCAACACTGATTTTATATTTACCGATATCAAACATATCACGGTCAATTAGACAATATGGTATCTTATTATCCTCTAAAAAATTTATGCTTTCTTCAACTTCTTTTTCCGTGCTATTAGCTGCCATACTTAAAAAGATACCATCGACCATATAATCACAGAGCATTTTTAAATGCTTTAGCTCTTGTTTATGATTATTATCTGAATTACAAATCAATAAATTCCAGTCGTATTTATGACACTCATCTTCTAAAACTTTAGCTGTATATGAAAAAAACTGATTTCTAATATCCGGTAATACAAAACCAATAATATTGCTTTGCTTTTTTACTAAGCCTACAGCCATCTTATTTGGTCTATATCCCATTTCTTTTACAGCTTTAGCAATGATTAATTTTGTTTCTCGAGGAATATGATTTGCTTTATCATTTAATACCAAAGAAATTGTTGTAACTGAAAAACCTGTTTTTTGTGCTATATCCTTGATAGTAACACGTGACTTCATATTTATTCAAACCTTTATTATTTATTTATAAATATTATAGAAAAAATGTTTTTTCAGTTCAATCCACTTCTGCAATTTTAGGAATAGAAATGCTTGCTCCTTTTCTTGATACTGTAATTGAAGATGCTTTGCTTGCTTTTTGTAAACTTTCTTCAATGGATTTACCTTGTTGTCTTAAAGCAATGAAATACCCTGTAAAAGTATCTCCAGCAGCTGTTGTATCTACAGCATCAACTTTATATGCAGGTTGGAAAATATTTATATCTTTATGACGATAATATGCACCTTTATCACCAAAAGTTAAAATAATTTCTAATTCAGGATATTTGCTAGCTAAACTATCTAATATATCTTCAACTTTTTCTTTACCAGCTAAATATGCCCCTTCATGTTCATTAATAAAAATTCCATCTATTGCCTGCATATTATATTTATTAAGGTTTTCATTGATTGGTGAAGGATTTAGATAAATTTTCATTTGTTTAGCTTTTGCTACTTCAATAATATAATCAATATTGGAAATTTCATTTTGTAAAATTAAAATATCACCTTGTACAAAATCTTGCATCACTTCATCAATATAAGCTTTATCCACTTCATAATTAGCTCCATGGAATAAAATAATGCAATTTTGTCCATGTTTATCAACTTGAATAATAGCCTGTCCACTTGCTGTTTCTACTGTTTTAATCAAAGATGTATCTACATTATTATCTTTTAAAGCCTGTAATAAAATCTCTCCATCTTTACCAACACAACCAGCATGCATGATATTTCCGCCAGCTTTAGCTACGGCAATTGACTGATTTAAACCTTTACCGCCTACACTTTCACTAAAACTTACGGAGTCGATAGTTTCTCCACCTTTTACAATTTCTTCAACAGCATAAACCTTATCAATATTTAACGAACCGAAATTTAAAATCTTCATAAATAACTTCTCCTTTATTTTTATCTATTTTAATAAAACGTTTTACTTGATTTTTAAAAACTATAATTATAATACAATCATTTTTTCAATTAGTCAATATTATCTAAAAATAAAAAATTATTTATAAGAAAAAAGCTTTCTACATAGATAAAAAATCTTGTAGAAAGCCTTTTTTATTTTACAAGCTCTATTAATTTTTGTTTTACTGCTGGTAAAAAGAATTTACAATTTCTCATCTGTGTTTCACTGATACCAAAAGTTTCGCCATCTTCAATCAAAGCGATTAAATTATCCACAGCACCAGCCATTACACAAAGTTCTTTAAATGTAAAATCATTTACATGATTAGTAAATTTATCTAAAGATAAATGTGCTAAATCTTTTGCTTTTTCTTCTTCTTTTTTCGAAGTCAATCCTGCAAAGTCAGTCTGTAAAAAAATACTTAAAGCAAATCTTATTACATTTGCTTCTTCTCCAGAAAATAAAGCCTTTTGAGAATTTAATGGTAACATTTTAAAACCTCGCTATTTATGTATTATACTAAATATCAATGTTTTTCATTATACCATAAATTTTATTGTTAATATATTATTATTTTGTCAAAGTGACTGTATCTATCTGTGTATTATCTGGCAAATAACAATTAAAAGTCAAACTATTTTCATCAGCTTCTAAAACTAAATAATTATTAGTTTCTGGCTGTGGTGGTACATATTCATCAAGTGGATTTTTATGCCATAAACTTGGATAACGTACATTACCTGCTACGCCTGTGAGTATATACAATGTTCCCTGTTCATTTTGTGCAAAATCTCTGATTAAAGCTCTGCGTCTATAAGTGTGTAAATGTGCTGTTAATACTGCATCAACATCATATTTATCAAATATCGGCATATAGATTTCACCATGTCTGGAAAAGCTTATTTCATCACCTAGTGGTTTTACATCTCTGCCATAATTTAAAATATCTCTATGCATTAATACAACTTTCCATTTTTTATCTGTAGTAGCTAAATCATTTTCTAGCCATTTAAGCTGTTCATTCAATAAATCTGGCTCAAATTCTGCCATTTCATCATCTTGAGTATTAATCACAGTAAAATGAACATCACCATAATCAAATGAATAATATTGATTTTGATATTTATCATTGTCATTTGTTGGTAATTTAAACATTTCTAAGTACACATTCGGCATAGCTACTTGCCAATCAGTAGTATAAGTCTCATGATTTCCTTGCACTGGTGCTACTGGTATATTATTTACCATTGGTTCTACGCCATCAAACCAGCCATTCCACTGCACTAAATCATATCCATTATCTACTAAATCGCCCATATTTATAAAGAAATCACTATCTTGATTATTTTGCCATGCAGTCATTGCCAGTGATTTCCATTCAGTATAATCATTTGATTGAGAGTCAGGGAAAATTAAAACTTTGAATTTATTATTGTTTTCTTTTGCTGTTTTTAATTTATACCAATCACTGCGATTATTTTCAAAGCCTAATCTATAATCATAGACCATATCAGCTTTTAAATTTTCTAAAGTTACAGCATAAATATAAATCTTCTTATTATCGATATCTAAAACACTTTTCTGTGGTTTAGCTTGTAAAATTTCATCTTCATTTTCTTGCTTATACTCTAAAATAAAATCTTCTCTATCATTCAAAGATTGCCACATAATAGTTCTACTATTAACACTATCTTTTGTAATTACTTGATGTAAATTCATATATTCTTCACTATTTAGTAAATTATATACTTTTGTAGCAAAAAATATCTGTTCTATTTTATTTCTAAGTGGTGAATATGACATTATTCCTACTGTACAGATAATTATTAATAACAATACACTAATAATTATTCTTTTTTTCATTAAATCACCTCATATTTTTTTATCAAACATTTTTCCCCATTTCATATGCTTCTTTCATAGCTTTAGTGCCTTTTATTTCTCCTTTTTGCCAAGCACCCACACCATAAATAATACCTTTTTCAGTTGGATTTTCTAAACAATCTAATAAGCCTCTAAAGCATTCAATACTTCTTTCCATCATATTTAAGTCAGTTTCTGCTGCTGTGATTATAAAATAAAAATCTTTATTGCTTAAATTTGTATATTGGGGCACAATTCTATCAATTAAAGTCTTCATCTGAGCATTAATTGTATAAAAATAAACAGGACTAGCCATGACGATAACATCAGCTTTGAGTAATTTAACTAAAATCTCTTTCATATCATCTTTTTGCACACATTCATGTGTAGTATTGCAAACACCACAACCTGTACAATATTTAATATTTTTATCTGCTAAAAAAATTTTTTCTACATCATGACCAGCTTCAGTAGCACCTTTCATAAATTCATCACATAAAATATCAGAATTTCCATTTCTTCTTGGACTAGCTGACAATATAACAACATTCTTTTTCATTGTAATCTCTCCTCTAAATAATACATTTCTTTTGTTATTTATACTATAAACCTTAGAATAAACTTCATGTCAATAAAAAAATGCTTAAGTATTTATTAATTCATAATAAATACTTAAGCATTTTATTTCTTATTTCCAAATTAACTGCATCAAATTTTTATACTCATTATTCAAATGTTTTATAATCACATCAAACATAGTATAAATCAAGTTACCTTCTTTTTCTATTTCATTGAGAAGAATACAGCAATCTAAAATCAAATTATCTTCATTGTCAAAATAATATTTAAATGATTTATACGTTTTATTTAATTCATTTATCCCTATTCTTAATTCATTTTCATTATCTTTATTTAAAACTTTTGGTGCTATAAAAACTCTTATCATGCCATAAATACTATCATCTAAAATAACTAATGTTGATAATTGTTGTCCCTTAATATCAATATTAGAACGAAAAACTACTGTATTAAACTTATCGTCTTTAATTTCATTAATAGCAAAACATTTTATTTCATTTTCATCTAAAAATTTCTTGAAATTTTCTGCTCTATTGTTCATATTAAACACCTCTAAAAATTTAATAATTAATTTATATTTTATCACTAAATATTAATATTTAAAATATAAATTTTTATACTTTTTTATTTCACAATTTCATATGGCCAATTTACAATGCCACCAAAATTATAAACATTTACATAACCCATCTTAGCTAATTTAATTGAAGCATCTGTAGCTCTTCTACCACTTCTACAATAAACTAATATCATTTGTTCTTTATCAGATAATAATTCGTCTAATAGTTTATTATCAGGGCTAATTTCTTCATTTGGCAAAGATATAGCATTTTTAATATGACCATCTTCATATTCTGGTTTAATTCTTACATCTAAAATCACATAATTTGCTTCACTGTCCATAAACTGTTTTGCTTGTTCAGGATCAATTTGTCGAAGGCTGATATTTTCACCTACATCTACAACTTCATTATCAGCTTTTACTATTTGATTAAAAGCTATTAAACCCATACCTAATACCATAACTACTAATATATACTTCACATATTTAAACATAATTACACCTCATCAACGTTTAAACAATTCATTTTCTACTACTTCTGGATGATGATATTGCTTATCCTTTAAATTATAATTGCCAAAATTAATCGCCTGCATTGGACACCACTGAATACACGCTAAACAGTATATACAATTATTTTTTGACTTAAACTTTATTTTTCCTGCTTCTTCAATGATATTGTTTGTAGGACAAAGTTTTACACATTGCTTACAATGAATACAATTCTTTTTGACTGTCTTCTTTTGTAAACATTTCTTTATAAACAACCATGAAATATATTTCTTTATTACATACCACCATGATTTTTTCACTAAAACATTATTGTTAGTCTTACGTTGATTTAATTCTTCTGCAATTTTTAATACTTTATCTTTATACGTATTCAATAAGTTATAATTATATTTTTTACCCCAAAAACTTAAGATATTGTCTGGTAAATATACCTCATTTCTATATGCTAAATCTATATTTTTAGCTTTTAATAAATCTTGCATTGTTATAAAAGTATTTCCTACTTTACCGCCATAAGTAACTACAGCATAACAATATATTTTCTTATCGCTTTTTATCTCTAATTTTTTTATAAAATCCTGCATTAAATCTAAAACATCATAACAATGTACAGGAAAAACAAATCCCATTACACTATCATCATGATTATAATCTTTTACAGTGCTGATATCTTGCATTTTATCTTGTGTTAAATATGTCAATAATTTCGCCACTTGATACGAATTTCCAGTTCCTGAAAAATAATATATCATTACTTATTAAATTCTCCATTTCTTTTATTCCTTAAATAGATTTTATAAATTCCTATAATACGCTCCCCATTTATTCATCAAGTTTATTATAGGCTCTATTGTTTTGCCTATTTCCGTCAAGGAATATTCCACTTTAGGTGGAACTACAGCATAGACTTTGCGAGATATGATTTTATCTTTTTCCAATTCACGTAAATTAAATGTTAATACTTTTTGTGTACAAGGAATAGCTCTATTTAATTCTGAAAATCTTTTTGTTCCTTTTAACAATTCTTTAACTACTAATATTTTTATCTTTGTCCCAAAAATTTGTAAAGATACAGCTACATCACAAGGTAATAATTCTTTTTCCATATTGCTCCTCTTCCATTTCTTTACTATCTTTGAAGAAACTATAATACTTTAAAGTACCTTCTTCATAAACATTTTTATCCATGATATTATTATAACAAATTTATAAATCTATATCAGAAAGGATTTTTATGATGAAAATTCAACAAATACGCAATGCAACTTTAATCATAACTTATGCCAATAAAAATTTTCTAATTGATCCAATGTTTGCACCTAAAAATTTTTATCCACCAATACCAAAATGTTTTAATCCCAATACTAAATGGCCTCTTGTAGATTTACCTTTTACCATTTCCAAAATCATCGATAATATTGATGCTGTAATTTTAACACATTACCATATCGACCATTTTGATGAATTTGCAGTTCAGGCACTACCTAAAGACTTAAAAATCTACGTTCAAGATAATATTGATAAACAATTATTGATAAATCATGACTTTACTAATATCGAAGTTTTAACAAAAGAAGGCAATTCATTTGATGATATCAAGCTCTATAAAGTTGATTGTCAACATGGTATAAAAGCTCTAACAGTGCCGTATTTTGAATTTACAAGTAATTATTTTAATATGAGTGTCCGCTATGAAGCCATGGGCGTTATTTTCCAACATAAAGACGAAGAAACTTTATATCTAGCTGGCGACACTATATTTTGTGATTTTGTCGAAAATGCTATTGCTCAATATGCACCTACTAAAATTATCATCAACTGTGCAGATGCCCAATTTGAACATAGTGGTTCTATCATCATGGGAACTGATGATATTTTAAAACTTCATCAATATGCTCCTGATTTAAAAATAATAGCTAGTCATTTAGATACTGTAGGTCATGCCACTTTAAACCGTCAACAATTAAGCAAATTTATCACTCAACATAAATTAACCGATTATATCTTTGTGCCAAAAGATGGAGAAATTATCTAAATGAAAATACATTTATCAGAAAAATCCCTTTAAATATTGAAATTAATTATCATTTTTATTATACTTGATATATAAATTATATATCCTAAAGAAAAGAAGTGATATTCTTGCAAAAAGAACATTTTGATATCACAGGTATGACATGTTCGGCTTGCTCTAGTAGAGTAGAAAAAGCTGTCGGTAAATTACCTGGTATAATCAATCACTCGGTGAATTTACTAAAAAATTCTATGGTTGTGGAATTTGATGAAAAATTATTATCCACAAATGAAATCATTCAAGCTGTAGAAAAAGCTGGCTATGGTGCTTCTTTGCATTATAATCAGTCTTTGGACAAACAAAGTCCTATAAAAATTGAAAATAAAGCAGAAGATATTCATACACAAATGAAAAAGCGTTTGTTTATCTCTATCATTTTTATGTTACCTCTATTTTATATTTCTATGGGACATATGTTTTCCTTACCTATGCCCTCTTTACTTCTAAGTACAGAAAATGCACTTTCGTTTGCTTTTACTCAATTTTTATTATTAATTCCTATAGCATTCGTCAATTTCAAATATTATAGCGTAGGCTTCAAAACATTATTTCAACTTTCGCCTAATATGGATTCTTTGATTGCTCTTGGCTCAAGTGCTGCCATTGTCTATGGTATTTATGCCATTTATAAAATAAGTTTTGCCTTAGGTCATGGAGATTTATCTACAGCTCATCATTTCAGTATGGATTTATATTTTGAATCAGCAGGTATGATTTTGACCTTGATTACTTTAGGGAAATTTCTCGAAAGTAGAGCTAAAAATAAAACATCTGATGCTATCACCAAATTGATGAATTTAGCACCGAAAACAGCTCTTCGCTTAGAAAATAATCAAGAACAAGAAATTTCTATTGATGATGTAAAATTAAATGACATTCTAATCGTCAAAGCAGGTGCAAGTATTCCTACAGATGGTATTATTATTGAAGGTCATGGCGTTATTGATGAATCTTCACTCACTGGTGAACCTATTCCTTGTGATAAAACTATTGACCAAACTGTAATCGGTGGTACAATCAATAAATCAGGCTATTTTAAAATGCGTGTTACTAAAGTTGGCGAAAATACTACTTTAGCTCAAATCATAAATTTAGTAGATGATGCCACTAGTTCCAAAGCACCTATTGCCAAAATCGCTGATAAAATCAGTGCTATCTTTGTTCCTATTGTAATAACACTCGCTATTATTGCCACTATCATCTGGCTATTTAAGGGCGAAAATTTAGAATTTGCTTTATCTATTGGTATCTGTGTATTGGTTATTTCTTGTCCTTGTGCTTTAGGACTTGCTACACCTACAGCTATTATGGTAGGCACAGGTAAAGGTGCAAGTTTAGGTATTTTATCCAAATCAGCCCAAGCTTTAGAAACTCTTCACAATATCAATACAGTTGTTCTCGATAAGACAGGCACAATAACTCAAGGCAAACCTCAAGTAACAGATATTTATACTTCAAAAGAAATAATACTTCAACAATTATTGACCATTGCCTCTTCATTAGAAAAATTATCTGAACACCCTTTAGGCGAAGCTATTCTTCAAGTAGCAGATAAGCACAATATATCAACTTTAGCTGTAGAAAATTTCAAACAAATAGCAGGGCAAGGATTATCTGGCATTATTGACAATTCCATTTGTCTTGCAGGTAATCAAAAATTATTAATCGCTCATGATATTGAAAATGAACATCTATTTTTCCTAGGTAATAAATTAGCCCAGCAGGGAAAAACACCTTTATACTTCACTAAAGATGATAAAATCCTTGGCTTAATAGCTATCGCTGATACAATTAAAGCAACAAGTCCTCAAGCCATTCAAGAATTAAAAAATCTCGGTATCAATATCTATATGTTAACTGGTGATAATCAAATCACAGCAAATCAGATAGCTAAGCAAATAAATCTTGAAGAAAATAATATAATTTCTGATGTATTACCTCAAGATAAAGAAGCCAAAATTCGTCAACTTCAAAATCAAGGGCAAAAAGTAGCTATGGTAGGTGATGGCATAAACGATGCACCTGCACTTGCTCGTGCTGATGTTGGTATTGCTATCGGTGCCGGTACAGATATTGCTATTGACTCCGCTGATATTATTTTGATGAAAAACAATTTACTAGATGTAGTAACTGCTATAAAATTAAGTAAAGCCGTTATCAAAAATATCCGTGAAAATCTCTTTTGGGCATTTATCTATAATATCATAGGTATTCCTATTGCTATGGGATTATTCTATACTGCTTTTGGTTTAAAACTAAATCCTATGATTGGTGCCCTAGCCATGAGTTTTAGCTCCGTTTTTGTCGTAACTAATGCCCTTCGTTTGCGTTTTTTCCAAAATAATTATCAAACTTCATCCATAAATAAAGATAATTCATCTACTGCCATAAATATTCAAGCAATAGATTTAAATACATCAAAAGGAGACGATAATATGGGATTATTAAATAATTTATTCCACAAAAATAGTGAAAAACAAACTGAAAAAATTATATCTATTGAAGGTATGATGTGCCAACACTGTGTAAAACATGCCACAGAAGCACTGGAAAAAATAGATGGTGTCAATGATGTAAAAGTAAGTCTTGAAAATAAAAATGCTGTTATTCATATAAATCAAAATGTTACAGATGAGCAAATAACTAATGCCATTGTTGAAGCAGGCTATGAAGTTACTGCTATAAAATAAATAATATAAAATAATTAAAAATCCTTTCTATAATCTATTGAAAATTTTTAAGTCTATGTTATAATCTTAAAAATCATATTTTATAGAAAGGATTTTTTTATGTTTAAAACACTTGTAAAAATCATCTGCGTTATAACAATTTGTTTATTCACTACAAATTGCACCTCTGCTGAAAATTCAACTTCATCAAGCAATCAAAACACTTCCATGCAAACAACTCAAACAACAAAAAATTCCATTGATTTATCTTCTTATTTTTTAAATATTAATGGTACGGCTGTATTTTATACACCTGATACAAATACATATAATATTTACAATGATGAGCTAAGCACCAAACAATCTTCTCCTTGCTCTACCTTCAAAATTTTCTCCACTTATGTAGCTTTAGACAATAAGACTATTGACGTTAATAATTCTCTTCGAAAGTGGAATGGCACTATTTACTGGTATGATGCATGGAATAAAGATATCGATTTAGATACAGCATTTAAAACATCTTGTGTTTGGTATTATCGCCAAGTCATTGATGAAATTGGACAAGATACTATGCAAAAATATATCGATAAATTCGATTATGGCAATAAAGATATTTCTGATTGGGACGGAAAAACAGATTTAGATGATGACCCTAGAGATTTAAAAGGATTTTGGTTGGAAACTTCTTTAAAGATTTCACCATTAGAACAAGTACAATTATTAAATCGCCTATTTTCTGCCAATGAAAATCCTATGGCTTTAGCTAAACTAAAAGAATTAATGTTAGTTTATGAAGATAATAACACTGGTCTAAAAATTTATGGCAAAACTGGTTTTGGTAAAGTAAACGGTGAAAATACTGATGCTTGGTTCACTGGTTTTTATGAAATAAATAATCAACGAACATATTATTCTGTACGTTTAGATGACCCTAAAAATCCTCAAGCATTAAGTTCTACCGCCAAAGAAATCTCTATTAATATCATTAAAAATCTAAACAAATAACAAAAGGCTTTTCTTAGTATCATTTTTCCTACTAAGAAAAGCCTTCTTTATTATTTATTTAACATACGCATTGCTCTTGCAATTACTTCTTTATACTCTCTTTTTATTCTACTTGCTAATAAATAACTTATGATTGTAGCCAAAATAGCAAATACCCCACCTGTGATACCTACGCTGTTTAATCCTGCTAAATCAACAGATAATGAACCTGCAAAAGAACCTACTGCAATACCTACATTATATGAAGATGATGTAAGTGAACCAGCTAATGCTAAAGTTCCTGGATAGAATTTCTTGGACACTTGTAAATAATACATCTGTGTTGGTGTATTTAATAAATACATCAATACACCTAAACAGCAAATAACCACACTGCCTAAAATAAATGATTCCATAGTAAATGTTAATAAAATAGAAAATATTGCTTGTCCTGCAAATATCATCCATAAAATACGCATACCGCCCCAATAATTGAGCATAGGAGATAACAAATTACTAATCATTGCTGCTACACCAAAGATAACAAATGCTAAAGTCAATAAATTAGCAGATAAGCCCATTTTATCTAATAAAATTGGAGATAAATAAGTATAGAAACAATATGCAGAAGAACCACTTAAAATCATCGCACTTACTGCCATAATAATACGTCTATCTTTTAATAATACTAATTGTTCCATAATATTATTAGTTGGTGGTAAGTTTTTCGTTGGTAAAAATTTAACCATTAATAATAACAATAGAATACTAACAACAACGATAAAGGCAAATGCTACACGCCAACTTGCAAATTGTACGATAAACATACTAAATGGCACACCAAATACTGAAGCAATATTGAAGCCAGCAAAAATCCAAGATATTACTGAAGACGTGTATTTTCTTGGTGCAACATCTGGAGCAAATGTCATTGACATTGAAATTAAAGCACTAGATACAGCTGCCAAAAATATTCGTGAAGCCAACATTACAGGATAATTAGGTGCTAACATACAAGCCACATTACCTAGTGTAAATAAAAACATTAAGCTTAAAACCGTACGATATCTAGGAAATCTTGATAGATATGCCGTAATCAAAGGTGCACCCACTGAATAAACTATGGCAAATGCAGAAATCAATAAACCTGTTTGCGTGATTGATACATTCAAATCTTCTGCAATATTCGGCAAAATACCAATAACCACATATTCACAAGTACCCAATACAAAACTAAGCATAATCAACATGATTACTCTGATATTAAACATAATGTTATGATCTCCTTTACTATTTTTTTATTTATATTCCCTGTACTTATTATTAGTAATAATAAGTAATTTAACTCGTTAAACGTTTACTATTATATATATTTTTTTTTATAAATACTATGCTTTCATATATTAAAAACATTGCTAAATGTCTTTTCTTTTTTACACAATAAACACAAAATTAAAAGAGCAGATTCTAAAATCTACTCTTTTTCTCAAAATCATTTAATTTTATTTATTAATTTACCGATTGGAGGAATTTCACAAACTACTTCATCTCCAGATTTTAACCATTTTCCTGGTTTATATCCCATGCCCACACCTGATGGCGTACCTGTAGCAATGATATCTCCTGCTTCTAAAGTCATTCCTTGTGATAATTCTGATACTACTTTTGGTATATCATTTAAAAATAATTTTGTATTTGAATTTTGACGAAGTTCCCCATTTACACTGCATTTTATATCCACTTCTACAGGAAATGGCAAAGCTGATTTATGCAAAATAACAGGGCCCATAGCACTATAAGTATCTAGAGATTTCCCCTTAAACCATTGCATATGTTTTAATTGCAATCTACGTGAAGAAAAATCATTGAAAATGCTATAACCAAAAATATAATCTTCTACTTTATCCACAGGTATATTTTTGCCAGTTTTGCCTATGATTACCGCCAATTCCACTTCATAATCTAAAGCATTATCTATATCTAAACAAGCTTGTACATCTTCATTTGTACCGATTATTTTAATAGCACGCTTGCCAAAATAAACTGCATCATTACTTGTTTTCTTGAAATTTTTTGCGCGTTCACTAGCTTCTTCTAAATGAGCTTGATAATTTACACCCACACATAAAATATCATGTATTGGTCTTTCTATTGGTGATAATAATTTAACTTCACTCAATTTATAGCTCTTAAAATTATTATTTTCATCATCTAATTTTGTCTGTATATCTTTTATATCATCTTCATTTAATTGTTCAATCACATCTTGCATACGGCAAAAAGTTTTATCTGCATATAAATCATTAAGTGCTATTATCTTATCTTCATCATTTGCTAAAACACCTATCAATTTCTTATCTTCTATTTTAAAATTTACAAACTTCATTATTCTTCATTCCTTTCCTCACATACTAACTAAAATATATATTATACATTTTCAATCTAAAATCCTTCTATTTTATAATCCTATTCAACAAATAGGTTTTAAAGAAAATAATTTTATATAGTTCTTTTACCAAACTAAATTTATTATTGTATTTACTCTAATAAATTATTTTATATTCATCTTGACATTATATACTATTCATACTAAAATAATAGTAAATAAAATATAAATTTCTTTTATTCTTTTAATTTATAAATATATTTTAAATCTATATATAAACAAGTAATTATCATATTTTCACAAACTTTAAACCTACTATAAAAGTAGGATAGGAGGATATATTTCATGACTAAATCTTTTTTAAATATTACGGACTTATACGCTAGTGCTGAACATAAAACAATTTTACAAAATTTAAATTTAAATATAAATAAAGGTGAAACTCATATTTTAATGGGCCCTAATGGTGCAGGAAAATCTACATTAGGCAATGTTATTATGGGCAATTCTCAATATAAAGTAGACCGCGGAAGTATATTTTTCGAAGATGAAGATATTACTTCTGCTAGAACTGATGAACGTGCTCAAAGAGGATTATTCTTATCTTTCCAAAGCCCTATAGAAATCCCTGGTGTTTCTATCTCTCAATTTATCCGTACTGCTATGGAAACAAAAGAAAAAATCCGCCTAAAAGCTTTTCGCGATAAATTAAAAACTGTTACTAAGACACTCGGTATCAATGAACAATGGATCAATCGTGAATTAAATGTAGGATTTTCTGGTGGCGAACGCAAAAAAATTGAAATGCTTCAATTATTAATGCTAAATCCTAAATTAGCTATCTTAGATGAAACAGACTCTGGTCTTGATGTTGACGCTGTAAAAACTGTTTCTCGCGGTATACAGACATTCCAACAAGATGAGCAAAAATCTTTATTAATTATCACTCACAATAGCAAAATCCTTGAATATCTCCATATTGATTATGTTCATATCTTAATCAATGGAAAAATCATCAAAACAGGAGATGCTTCTTTAATAAAAATCATTAACGAACAAGGCTACGAACCTTTTATCACTGGACAAGGAGAATAAAATCATGAATGAAGCAGAAAAAAGACAAAATGAATATATAAATCAAACTGCTGAACGTGTAGAAAATCGTTATGATTTTAAAAAAGCAGAAAAAGATGCTTATCGTCTCAAAAAAGGTCTCACGCCTGAAATCGTAGAAGAATTATCTGCTAAAAAAAATGATCCTGAATGGATGCGTGAATTTCGCTTGCGTTCTTTAGAAATCTACCACAGCTTAGATGTACCACCATGGGGACCATCTATTGATGATTTAAATATCGACAATATCGTAACTTATGTAAAACCAAATACTGATATGCAAGGTTCATGGAAAAATGTACCTGAAGATATCAAAGATACTTTCGATAAATTAGGTATTCCTCAAGCTGAACAAAAATCCTTAGCTGGTGTCGGTGCTCAATACGACTCTGAAGTCGTTTATCACAATCTCAAAGAAGAAGTTGCCAAACTAGGTGTAATTTATACCGATATCGAAACTGCTCTCAAAGGCCCTTATGAACCTATGATACGTGAGCATTTCATGAAACTTGTAACACCTCGCGATCATAAATTTGCAGCCTTACATGGTGCAGTTTGGTCTGGTGGCTCTTTCGTATATGTACCACCTGGAGTAAAAGTGGACATTCCACTTCAATCTTATTTCCGCCTAAATGCAGCAGGTGCAGGGCAATTTGAACATACTTTGATTATCGTAGATAAAGGAGCTGACCTTCACTTCATCGAAGGCTGTTCTGCTCCTAAATATAATGTAGCTAATCTGCATGCTGGCTGTGTAGAATTATTCGTCGCTGATGATGCAAAATTGCGTTACTCCACAATCGAAAACTGGTCAAAAAATATGTATAACCTCAATACAAAAAGAGCAAAAGTAGGTAAAAATGCTACTATGGAATGGATTTCTGGCTCATTTGGCTCTCATATCTCTTACCTTTATCCAATGACAATTCTTGCAGGTGAAAATGCCAAAGCAGAATTTACAGGAATTACATTTGCTGGTAAAGGACAAAACCTCGATACAGGAGCTAAGATGGTGCATAATGCTCCTCATACATCTTCTTTAATCAACACAAAATCGATTTCTAAAGATGGTGGTGCTAGTACATTTAGAAGTTCTGTCGTTGTAGCCAAACAAGCCCAGCACAGTAAAGCCCTAGTTTCTTGCCAATCTTTAATGCTTGATAATATTTCTCGTTCAGATACAATTCCAGCAATGGACGTGCGTACAAATAAAGCCAGTGTTGGACACGAAGCCAAAATCGGTCGCATTAGTGATCAAGCTGTATTTTATCTCATGAGTAGAGGTCTAAGTGAAGCCGCTGCTCGTGCTATGATTGTAAACGGATTTGCTAATCCAATATCCAAAGAATTACCAGTAGAATATGCTGTAGAAATGAATCATTTAATTCAATTAGAAATGGAAGGTGCCATTGGCTAAAAGGAGATATGACTATGAATATAAAAATTGAACATGCAAATAGTTTACCAATGCCAACATGGCGTTGGTTAAAATTAAATGATACAACTATATCTTATGATAATATAGATAAACTAACTTCCCTCAAACCTCAAATTATCAATTCCACGGAAAATATTTCCCTATCTTCACAAAAAGATATAGCTTTTACCGATTTTCCTCATACCACTACTGGTATCGGCTCAGATGCTGATAATTTTGTAGTAAATAATGCTAGTAACAAAAACTATTTCACTATCAAAGCAAATACGATTACCCAAAAACCTTTAATCTTCATTTATGATTTAACCGATAATCTTGATTTGATTGATGATAATTATATTTACGCTCAAGAAAATAGCCAAGCTACTATAATTATCGTTTACAATTCTCCTTATCATAATCAAGGTTTTCATGCGAGCAGTACAAAAATTTTCGCTGAAAAAAATGCTCAGATTAAAATAATTCAACTGCAAACACTCGGCAAAGATTATTTTAATTTCGATGATATTGGCACACTTGCCCAAGAAAATGCTCGTATATCCATTCAACAAATTGCTTTAGGTGCAAATAAAAATTATCTAGGTGCAAATATTGATTTACTACAAAATAATGCACAACTAGATTTCCAAACAGATTATTTAACTACTAAAAATCAAATGCTCGATATGAACTATATTGTCAATATCCTAGGTCAAAAGACCAAAACTAATTTAACAACAAATGGTATCTTAATGCATAACGCTCAAAAAACACATCGTGCAACTTTAGATTTTAAACAAGGTTGCAAAGGTTCTATAGGTACAGAAGCAGAAAATGTATTATTACTTGATGAAGATATCCACAATAAATCCATTCCTCTAATTCTCTGCGGTGAAGATGATATCGAAGGCAATCACTCCGCTTCTATCGGTGAAATGGATAAGGAACAATTATTTTACCTGCAAACTCGTGGCTTAAATGAAAGACAAATTCGCCAAATGCAAATTGACTCCAAACTTCAATTAATCACAACAAATTTACCTGAAGAACTTCACGCTTATATTTCCACTTATCAACAGGAGACTTTCTATCATGAAAACTAATTTTCGCCAAGATTTCCCTATATTAAATGATGAAGCAAACCCTGTCGTTTATTTAGATAGTGCTGCTACTACGCAAAAACCACTAAGTGTGATAAAATCCCTAGAAAATTATTACACATCTCAAAATGCAAATCCCCTTCGTGGTCTTTATAAATTGAGTGCTACTGCTACAAGTGAATACGAACAAGCTCGCCACAGCGTAGCACAATTCATCAATGCTAATGAAGATTGTGAGATTATCTTCACTAGAAATACTACTGAATCCTTAAATCTCATCGCCTACACTTACGGCATGGAAAATATCCAAGAAGGCGATGAAATCGTAATCTCCATTCTTGAACATCATAGCAATATACTACCATGGCAAATGATAGCAAAATTAAAAAAAGCTACATTAAAATATATGTATATAAATGATGAAGGCATTATTTCTGATGAAGAAATTCAAACAAAAATCACACCTAAAACAAAGATAGTTTCTATCACTCAAGTTTCAAATGTCTTAGGCGTTGCCACTCCTTTAAAAGCTATAATAAAAAAAGCTCATGAAGTAGGTGCTATCGCCATTGTTGATGGTGCTCAAGGTGCTCCTCATATGGCAACAGACGTCCAAGATTTAGATTGCGATTTTTACGCATTCTCCGGTCATAAAATGTTAGCACCTATGGGAATTGGCGTCTTATATGGAAAAAAATCCATACTTGAGCAAATGCCTCCATTCTTACGCGGTGGCGAAATGATCGAAACAGTATCCGAACAAGATGCTACATTTGCTCCACTTCCAGAAAAATTTGAAGCTGGTACACCTAACGTATCTGGAGCAATAGCATTAAAAACCGCTATCGAATATATAAATCAAGTAGGATTTTCCTACATTAAACAACAAGAAGAAAAATTAATGAAAATCGCCATGGAAGAATTATCTAAATTGCCTTATATCACCATTTATGGCTCACCAGATTATAAAAAACATAAAGGCGTATTGAGCTTTAATATTCAAGATATTCACCCTCATGATGTATCTTCACTTGTCGATTATCATGGAAATATTGCCCTTCGTGCAGGCAATCATTGTGCTCACCCATTATTAAAATATCTAAATGCACAATCAACAAATCGCATAAGCTTTTATTTCTATAATACAAAAGAAGATGTTTATCAATTCATTGAACAAATAAAAAAAGTAAGGAGTTATTTAGGATACGATGTTTAATCTCTATAATGAAATCTTAACTGAACACAACCTTCACCCTAATAATAAATGTTCACTAGCAGATGCTACACATCACCAACACGGTATCAATCCTAATTGCGGTGATGAAATCACGCTCTCCTTAAAACTCAATAATAATATTATTGAAGATGCTAGTTTCCAAGGTTCAGGTTGTGCTATTTCCCAAGCTTCCACAGATATCATGATTGATTTAATGCTCGATCAACCAATCGATAAAGCTAAAGAATTATGTCGTTTATTCATCGGCATGGTTCAAGGTACAATCACTGATGAAAAAGAGCTTGCCCCTTTAGATGAAGCTCTTACCTTTAAAAATATATCCAAAATGCCAGCTCGTGTAAAATGTGCCGTACTCAGCTGGCATACTATGGAAACAATCCTAGACAAAGCCCTCCAAAACTCTCAATAAATAAAAAGTATCATCTTGATTTAAATAGTTCAAAACTAAAATTAAGATGATACTTTTTTTATCTAAAAATTTACCAACCAAAATCAAGAAAAATCCCGCTAATCCTTGATAAATAAACATTTTCACTAAATCCCTTCAAATCTCATTATCGCTGGTAAAAAATAACTAAAATCCTTGTTTATCAATACTTTTAATAGTATAATAAAAACCATAAGGATTAATTTTTCTAAAATTTAACTTTAACAAGAGTTGTATTTGAATATTAATAAAGCAGTTCGTTATTTCATTAAGGCTAAAATTTAACTTTAACAAATGTTGTATTTGAATTAATTTATACGCTGAAGTTTTTCTATTTCCTTAAGAATTTAACTTTAACAAGTGTTGTATTTAAATTAACTCTCTAGCATTAGTATAACAATGAAAAAAGCCTTAGGAACTGACCATTCCTAAGGCTTTTGTGCGTCATCATGAGTTTGATTTCGTCTATATTTAATATAATAGATTACATAGATTTTGCAACACAAAATTTATTATTATCGTGCAAATTAGAAAAATAAACTTATATCTTTAATTCTTCTATATCAGCTAAAAACTTATCTAATTTTTCTACTATACGCTTTTGTTCTGCTAACGGTGGTAATGGTACTACAATATTTTTTAAAACCTCAAAAGGTAAAATATTTTTTATTGCAGATCCTTTTAACCTTATTGAACTCAATTTAATAACATAATTAAATAAAATAGAATAAAATCTTTTATTTATTGGTTTATAAATGCGTATACGCATTAATGCTTGATTTATAATTCCAATTCTAGCTTCACTTGGTATGAAATATTGCTCTCCTATTGTACCAGCACAAGACACTATTAAATCATCATTTAATACAGTAAATCCTTTCATTTTTTCTTCATAGTATTTTTTATCTATGAAATAATTACCTAATTTCCAATCTTTTTTTATTGCATTTTTTTGTTCATAAACTTTCACAGCTTCATGACTATCTGCTATAAACATACTTTTAGTTAAAGCACTACCAAATGGACCTTTTTTATAATCACCTAATTCGCCTAGTCGTACCCATTTCCAACTTTCAGGTATAGCAAATGGTATTTCTTCTTCTGTTATCTCTGGCAATGGTTTTTGTTTTTTTATCTTCTTTTCTTTGATTAAGCGTTCTTTTTCTTCTTTTATCGCTTGTAATAAATCTTCTACATTATCATCTGTAGCTAACTGCTCTGTCAATTTCCCTTGTATAGCTGATTGCAATATAGATTTTTTTAATTTATCAGGGAAATTCTTTTGTAATATAGATAATTTTTCTTCATTAGCTTTTAATTCGTCTATATTAGCTAAAACATTATCAAGCTTTTCTACTATACGCTTTTGTTCTGCTAATGGTGGTAATGGTATTAAATAATTCAAAATCATTTCTCTACTAATACCAGGTATAATACTTTTTCCCATTGATTTTAATTTATCTATTTGTGAAATTATATACCATTTAATATATTCTATATTACCTTGTAATAATCGTATAGACATTATCTGTCTTGCTATATGCACTTTATTTTCTTTTAATACTGCTATTTCTCCTATTGTACCTTTACATGTTAATAAAATATCATTCTTTATTGCTATAGATGTTGCCTCATTTGTCCATCTATCAATAATCAAGTTGTTATTATTAAAATTACTAGCACCAGTAATATATGGTATCCCTTCACAATTATTATTATATTTATCTTTTACTAAATCCCTTCCAGATATCAACTCTATTACTTCGCCTAATCTTACCCATTTCCAATTTTCAGGTATAGCAAATGGTATTTCATCTTCTGTTATCTTTGGCAATGGTTTTTGTTTTTTTATCTTCTTTTCTTTGATTAAAAGTTCTTTTTCTTTTTTTATCGCTTGTAATAAATCTTCTACATTGTCATCTGTAGCTAATTGCTCTGTCAATTTACCTTGTATAGCTGATTGCAATACTGATTTTCTTAATTTATCTGCTAACATAATTTTACCCCTAAAATATTTTCTATTTCTTGGAGCTTCTTATCTATCTTGGCATTCAAAGTAGCTCTTTTTTCTTTATACTCTAAAATAGTTTCTTCTGGAGATAAGACTTCTTCTTCCACTGTAGGATAACCGCATAAATCTATATCATAATTACGATTTACGATTTCTTCTAATGTATAAACTTTAGCCTTATAAGTATCAGTATCCTCATCTTGAATATCGCATCTATCATTCCACCATTTTATACAATCAGCAAAATGTTCTAATTTCATTGGTTTTGTCTTAGAAAAATGTTTATATTCTTCTGGCATATCCAAACGATAAAAATAAGTTTCTTTCGTAGTTCCTGTATTATCAAAAAAAATAATATTTGTAGTAATAGATGTATATGGAGCAAACACAGAAGCAGGCAGGCGAATAATCGTATGCACATTAAATTCACTAAATAATTTTTTCTTGATAGCCACTTTGGCATTATCTAAACCAAACAAAAATCCATCTGGTATGATAACTGCTGCTCTACCATTTTCTTTCAAACGATACATAATTAAAGATATGAATAAGTCTGCTGTTTCACTACTGCGTAAATCTGCTGGGAAATTGTTTTTTATCTGCTCTCCTTCAGCTCCACCATAAGGCGGGTTCATCAAAATAACTTCAAATTTTTCATTATCTTTATATTCTCTTACATTACGTTCTAAAGAATTAGCATTATAAATAGCAGGATTATCTATATCATGCACTAACATATTTGTTACACATAATAAATGCGGTAGAGGCTTTTTCTCTATACCATAGATAGCATTATTATACTGTGTTCTATCTTCTGTATTTTTCATATTTTTTTCTAAATGATTTAATGTAGAAGTCAAAAATCCACCTGTCCCACAAGCAAAATCAGCTACAGTTTCGCCAAGCTTTGGATTTACCATTTCTACGATAAAATCAGTTACTGCCCTAGGTGTATAAAATTCCCCTGCATTTCCTGCACTTTGCAAACTTTTCAAGATGGTTTCATAAATTTCGCCAAAAGCGTGCAATTCTTTGATATTATCAAAATCTATTTTATTGATTTCATTGATTAATTGACGTAGTAAAACACCATCTTTCATATATTGATTGGTGCTTACAAATACATCTCTTAAAATCTTATGCTTCATAGGAGCATCTGCTGACAATTTTATTTCTTTTAACTGTTTAAATAACTTTTCGTTGACAAATTCTAATAACTTATCTCCTGTTAAAGACTTACCATCTGCATCATCTACTGCCCAGCTTTCCCATTTACATTCTTCTGGCAATATAGATTTATAATTCTCATCAAAAAGTTCCCAGTCTTCTTCCTTCTTGGCATAAATTTTTAAAAATAATAGCCATGTTAATTGCTCGATACGCTGTGCATCACCATTTACACCGCTATCCCCACGCATTATATTTTGAATGTTTTTTACAAATGCTCCTAAACTCATAGTTTAATTCATGTACTCCTTTTATAGATTATATATATTATTTCCTTGATTTGCGGATATTTCATTATTATAGATTAAACTTGTGAGTTCATCTACTGCCTGAAAATATTTTTCTTTACCGCCAAACATTTTTACAATTTTTGGTGCAGTTCCCCATTTAGCAAAATTTTTATTGCGTAAAACTTGAAGATTTTGTATTTCTCTTATGCCTTCATTCTTATATTGTTCCATCAAAGCATCTAATACTTCTCTACAAACTGGCGAATACTTAGCAAAATAATCTCTTTTTTTCACATTATTAATACGTTCTTTTCTCGTCAATGGTTTTTGATCATAAACAATATGCAAAATTAAATCAAATTCATCTATATCATTTTTACCTGTAGCCTTATATAGTTCATCTATAGAAACATTATGCTTTGCTAATTCTTCAAGAATAACTTGCTTTTTCGCTGTACTGCTCCAAGCATTAATAAATTCATCTAAAGAAGCATATTCCTTGCGAACATTTTTCTTAGTGAAATCAACGACGCTTTCTGTTATTAATTTTCCATTAGCATCAAGATATTGTACACGTTCATTTACTATATTTACATCTACATTATCCACATGATATTTTACTTTTCCTTCATGCACCATTGGTGGTGTAAATATATCACCATCTTCACTTGCTATATCTTCGCCTGTTTCTTCTGTAGTATTCGTACTTGTATTTTCATCTTTTCCATCATCTTCAATGATAACTATAGGCTCGCCATCAAAATTAGGATCTGCAAATAATCTCGTTACTCCCCTAAAATCCATAATAGTAAAATAATTTTTATCATAATCTGGATTTAAGCGAGTGCCACGTCCAATAATTTGTTTAAACTCAATAATAGAATTTATATTATTTTCTAATACAATTAATTTACAAGTCTTAGCATCTACACCTGTAGTCATTAACTTTGATGTAGTAACTATTGTCGGATATTTTTCACTAGGATCAATGAAATAATCTAGCATAGCTTTTCCTTCTTTATTATCACCTGTTATTCGCATAATATAATTAGGATTAGCCTTCATGATATCGCTATTTTCATTTATAAGTGCTTGCCTCATTCTTTCAGCATGTTCTATATCCACACAAAAAACAATAGTTTTACTATATCTGCCATTTTCTTTTAGCCATTTTGTAATACGCTTTGCTACTTCTTGGGTACGTTCATCAATAATTAAATTTTTATCAAAATCTTTTCCTAAATATAATTTATCCTCGATTTGCAGACCATTTTTATCGAATTGTCCTTTATACGGTCTCCAGCCTTCACTATCTCTATCTATATTCACACGAATAACTTTATATGGTGCTAAAAAGCCATCAGCTATACCTTGTTTTAAACTATAAGTATATATAGGTTCACCAAAATAAGCTAGATTACTTATTTCCTTAGTTTCCTTCGGTGTCGCTGTAAGACCTATTTGTACTGCACTATTAAAATATTCCAAAATAGTTCGCCACTGTGAATCTTCTTTGGCACTACCACGATGACATTCATCTACAATGATTAAATCAAAAAATTCTGGTTTAAATGCACGAAAAATTTCTTCACCATTCTCACCAACAAGTTGTTGATATAAACTCATATAAATTTCATAGGAACTATCTAAATGTCTATTTTTTACTTTCGTTATGACTTTTTCAAATGGTTTAAAATCTTGTACAATAGTCTGATCTATCAAGATATTTCTATCAGCCAAATAAAGTACACGATTTACCTTTTTCGCTTTAGTAAGTCTATATACAATCTGAAATGCTGTATATGTTTTTCCCGTACCTGTTGCCATCACTAACAAAATACGTTTTTGATTTTTAGCAACAGCTTCAACAGTTCTATCAATAGCTACTTGTTGATAATATCTAGGCTTTTTATTTGCCAGTGGATCAACATAATATGCTTCTTGTACAACGCTAAGCATATCTTTATCCAATTTTTCACCCTCAATATAACGCTTCCATAATTGTTCAGGTGTTGGAAATTCTTCTAATTTTATCTCTCTTGTTTTCCCTGTGAAAAAATCATATTCAATAAAACCCTTTCCATTTGAAGAATAAGCAAATTTTACATCTAACATTTGAGCATACTCCATAGCTTGTGGCATACCATGCCCTATAGAATAATTCATTTTCTTCGCTTCTATAATCGCCAATGGTTTTTTATTCACACCATAAGTCAGTACATAATCTGCTTTTTTGCGTTTCCCTCGTGTTACCTTATCACCTCGTACTTGCACAGCTCCATTTGTTATATAGTATTCATAAAATACATTATCTTTATCCCAACCAACATTTTCTATTGCTGGTGTTATATATTTAAATTTTATATCTTCCTCTGTCAATTCAACTATCATAAAATACACTCCCATATAAAAATTAGCGTATTACTATACTTATAATAAAGTTTACAACATTAATATTTTATTATCAATTAATCTAAATATATATTATCCCTTTGAAACTACATAATCCTTATAAATTAAGCATTGATAAATTTATATATTCAAAAATACAAATAAAAATTGTATAATTTATATTGATAAAAACTTAAAAACCACTCTTATAATATTGCTAACAGAACAATCTTCCCAAATATGTACAGAAAACAAAAGCTAATTTACAAACTCAAAATATATTTGGCTTAATTGATGGGAAAGTCGTTGTTTATATCCCTTTAAAAAATTTAACTAATCAAAATATAACTATAAACAATATCCAGATACAATTTATAGATAATAATAATAATATTGTTTATGAAAAAACTATTACCGACAATATAGTAATGCAACCTAATCAAGAAAATATTATAACTTCAAATTTTGAATTAAACCCATTTATAGATAAAGATAAAAACTTAATAAAAGTATTTTCCAATACTACAACTAATGTAATAATAACTAATATACAAACACCTGATAAAAATATCAAATATCAAACAGAATTATAATAATAGGTGATACCATGAAAAAAATATGTATAATATGTATCTTAAATTTAATGATATTTATATCTACAGCTTTTGCTCAAAATATAAATGAAAATAGATGGTTTTGGATATCTTCTGATAATGAATATACAACATATATAGATAAAGAAACCATTAAATACAATCCTGTAACAGATAGTACAGATTTATGGATTTGTTTGATTAGACCAGCAAAAAATATATTTATGTTAGAACATATAGAAATTTTCTATAAAGATAATCAATATTCTGCTCATGAATATGCTATTTATGAAAATAATCATTCAATACCCACAGCTAGTGGTAATGAGCATAAAATAAAAGAAATAATCATGCCTTCAACTTTAGGAGAAACAATACGTGATAGAAGTTCAGAACTTGTAGGACGTGATAAAAAATTAGCTGAATATAAAGAACAAAAAGCAATAAAGAATACAACCCAAAATAAATAAAACAGCTCATCAAAGAGCTATTACTAATAAGGTTCTTAGTTCATTAGAAAGTTTATTTTAATAAGAGGTGACTAATATGAGTAATCTTGCATATACTGATGATTATAAGGAACGTTTTGAACTAATTGACGGAAAAATTATTATGATGTCGCCACGTCCTAGAATAGCTCATAGCAGAGCATTAGGTAATATTTTTAGAGAATTTAGTATATATTTAAAAGGTAAAAAATGTGAAGCTTTTGCCGATGGTGTAGATGTATATTTAGATGAAAAAAATCATTTTATTCCTGATGTAATGATTATATGTAATAAAGATATTATCACTGACTTAAATATACAAGGTGCTCCAGATTTAGTAGTAGAAGTCTTGTCTCCATCTACAGCCAAAAATGACAAAGGAATAAAAAAAGATATTTATGAAAAATTTGGCGTAAAAGAATACTGGATAGTAAATACTGTAGATAAATCTGTAGAAGTATATTTAAATAATAATGGTCGATTTTACTTAGACAATGTTTATGCATATTTCACAGATGAAGAAATAGCTGAAAATGATGCTTTAGCAAATGACGATAAAAATAAGCTTACTATTTACACTGACATAAAAGTATCAGTTTGTGATAATTTAGTGATTAAAATAAAAGATATATTTGAAAATATATAGATTTAGCTTTTATACCTATTATTATATATATGATGGATTGTATAATGAAGTGCGACACCTAAAAAATAAAAAAACTCATTATGAATTTTCGTGTAAAATAAAGTTACCACACAAAACCTACAC
>OCHF01000489.1_pt1 | contig 26104 bp, 22 predicted proteins | sample 1538851 | NCBI WGS metagenome assembly OCHF01 (sample SAMN04571730, study PRJEB22368) | human gut metagenome | biome: human gut; material: stool | host: Homo sapiens | place: Luxembourg | collected 2012-12-07
ACATCTTTCTGCGTCCTACCGGAGAGTGGTCTGTATTGCCTCATGCCGGACAAATCTATCGCTATACCGGAGCGGAAGCACTGTTCGCAGGAACTGAAGCTACCGTAGATGTTGATTTTCTGCGTAACTTCAATTATCGGATTTCCGCTGAATACGTTTACACCTATAATTGTGATGAACATATTCCATTGAGTTTCTCGCCGCCACCTGTTATGCGCAATACATTAACCTGGCAAAAGAACCGGTATATGTTGTATGCAGAATGGCAGAGCATTGCTCGGCAAAATAGAGTGGACCGTAACGAAGACCGTACAGCCGGAGCAAATCTCTTCCATTTGGGCGGATCTTTAAACATTCCGATAGGTGGAAATAATGAAATTGAAATTACCCTGACCGCCCGGAATATATTCAATACCCGATATTACAATCATCTTAGTTTTTACAGGAAAGTTGAGATTCCCGAACCGGGACGTAACTTCCAAATATTAATCAAAGTTCCATTTAAAAAATTACTGAAATGAAAAATAAATTTTATCTCCCAATGGTTAGCCTTTTGGCAACAGTTACTTTCATGTTTTCCTCTTGTGATAATGATGACTCCAGCGATACGATCAAACCTTTGATTGAACTTCATGAACCGGAAGAAGGTCAGGCATTGGAGATCGGAAACGAACATGGAGTTCATTTTGAAATGGATTTGTCGGATGATGTCATGCTGAAATCCTATAAGATCGAAATTCATAGCAATTTCGACCATCATTCACACGGCGGTAATAGTAGGGCTGTGCAGGAAACAGTAGATTTTAGTTTTAACAGATCGTATGATGTGTCAGGACAGAAAACAGCACATATTCATCATCACGATATTGTAATACCAGCCAATGCGACTGCAGGGGATTATCATTTGATGGTTTATTGCACAGATGCCGCAGGCAACGAATCTTATATCGCGCGCAATATTAAATTGAGCAATGAGGTGGAAGATGAAGACCACCATCATAATGAATAGACAACTATATAAAGGAACTGGAATATCTGTTGGCTACAGGACGATAGATAGGCTGTTTTTTGTATAAAGAGTATTTTTTCTTTCGAAAGGTGTAATAGATATTACACCTTTTTTGTTTCCAATCCTTTACTTTTGTGAAAAATTCTATTTCGTATGATGAAGTTTCCAATAATAAATCGACTCTTTCCTTCTTATAAATGGAAGGTAGCGGCTGTCATCATTGGCGGTGTTATTGTGGGGGGAGGGGCATTGTTTATGTACATGCTCCGGGCGCATACCTATCTTGGAGATGACCCGGCTGCCTGTGTGAACTGTCATATTATGACTCCTTACTATGCAACTTGGTTTCATAGCTCACATGCCCGGAATGCTACCTGCAATGATTGTCATGTACCGCATGAAAATGCTGTGAAAAAATGGACCTTTAAAGGGGGGGACGGTATGAAACACGTGGCTGCATTTCTTACCAAAAGCGAGCCGCAGGTGATTCAGGCTCATGAAGCCAGTTCCGAAGTGATAATGAATAATTGTATTCGCTGTCATACACAACTCAATACGGAATTTGTGAAGACGGGGAAGATTGATTATATGATGTCACAAGTAGGAGAGGGGAAGGCTTGCTGGGATTGCCATCGTGATGTTCCTCATGGTGGAAAAAACTCTCTGTCCGGCACTCCGGGAGCTATTGTTCCTCTTCCGGAATCGCCCGTTCCCGAATGGCTCCGGAAGATGGTGAATCAGAAAGATAAATAGGAAATGAAATACGTAATAAAATAATAAAACCGATATACAATGGAAAAGAAATTAAAATCATGGCAAGGATGGCTATTGTTCGGAGGTTCAATGGTCGTTGTTTTTGTTTTAGGATTATGTGTTTCTGCGTTGATGGAACGGAGGGCGGAAGTCGCCAGTATCTTTAATAACCGTAAAACTGTCATCAAAGGAATTGAAGCACGCAACGAACTGTTTAAAGATGATTTTCCCCGTGAATATCAGACTTGGACAGAAACGGCTAAGACTGATTTTGAAAGTGAATTCAATGGAAATATAGCTGTCGACGCTTTGGAAAAACGTCCGGAGATGGTTATTCTGTGGGCAGGATATGCATTCTCAAAAGACTATTCTACTCCGCGCGGGCACATGCATGCTATCGAAGATATCACCGCATCACTTCGTACCGGTTCGCCGGTCCGCACGATGGACCTCAGCCGTCTACCTGTTGGACCTGTAAGAGCCCGGATGTCCCTCGCATGATGGAAGCATTGGGAGTAGATTCTTTCTATAATAATAAATGGGCTGCTTTTGGTGATGAAATCGTGAACCCGATTGGTTGTTCCGACTGTCACGATCCTGAGACAATGAATCTTCATATCAGCCGTCCGGCTTTGATTGAAGCTTTCCAACGCCAAGGGATATCACTAAAGCTACTCCACAGGAAATGCGTTCATTGGTTTGTGCGCAGTGCCACGTAGAATATTACTTCAAGGGTGATGGCAAATATTTGACTTTCCCGTGGGATAAAGGTTTCACTGTGGAAGATATGGAAGCATATTATGATGAAGCTGGTTTCTATGATTATATTCATAAGCTGAGCCGCACTCCGATTCTGAAAGCGCAGCATCCTGATTATGAAATAGCACAGATGGGCATTCATGGTCAAAGAGGTGTTTCTTGTGCCGACTGTCACATGCCTTATAAGAGTGAGGGCGGCGTGAAGTTCAGTGACCATCATATTCAGAGTCCGTTGGCAATGATTGACCGTACTTGTCAAACTTGCCACCGTGAGAGTGAAGAAACCTTACGTAATAATGTTTACGAACGTCAGCGCAAAGCAAATGAAATCCGTAACCGTCTGGAACAGGAACTGGCGAAAGCGCATATCGAAGCAAAATTTGCTTGGGATAAGGGAGCTACGGAAGATCAGATGAAAGATGTACTTGCATTGATTCGTCAGGCACAATGGCGTTGGGATTTCGGTGTGGCATCTCATGGAGGTTCTTTTCATGCACCGCAGGAGATTCAGCGGATTCTTTCCCACGGTCTGGACCGCGCTATGCAGGCTCGTCTGGCTGTATCTAAGGTTTTAGCAAAACATGGATATACGGAAGACGTTCCGATGCCGGACATTTCGACAAAGGCAAAAGCAGAGGAATATATCGGTCTTGATATGGACGCTGAAAGGGCGGCTAAGGAGAAATTCCTGAAAACGACTGTTCCGGCATGGTTGGAGAAAGCAAAGGCTAACGGACGTCTGGCACAAAAATAAAAAAGGTGATATATGTGGAGCAAACCGTGGAGTTATAAAGAAGGACTGGTGATTGGTGCAGGATTGCTGGTGATAGGTGCTTTGCTGCAAATGTCAGTGGGAACTATCAATTGGAGTCTGTTTGCTTGTCCGGTTAATGTAATTGTGTTGGTGGTTTACCTCATTGCCTTGATAGCCATGCACCTCCTTCGTAAACGTATCTATCTGTTTGGATGGTTGAGTCATTATTCTGCCGCTGTTTCTTCCTTGGTATGGGTAGTCGGTATGACAGTGATAATGGGAGTAATCCGGCAGGCTCCTTCCGGCCATGCTTCGAATGATATGCTGGGATTTTCACAAATGATTTCGTCCTGGCCTTTTGTCTTGCTTTACTTCTGGATGGTTACAGCATTGGGATTAACGATACTTCGTGCCGGTTTCCCTTTCAGAATTGGCAGACTTTCGTTTCTTCTCAATCATACCGGATTGTTTGTCGCATTGATTACGGCTACTTTGGGAAATGCCGATATGCAACGGTTGAAGATGACCACCCGGATGGGAAATGCAGAATGGCGGGCTACGGATGATAAAGGGAAGTTAATAGAACTTCCGCTGGCTATCGAACTGAAAGATTTCACGATTGACGAATATCCTCCGAAACTGATGTTGATTGATAATGAAACCGGTGGAGTACTTCCCGCAAAGTCTCCTGTGCATTTATTGCTTGAGGAAGGAGTTTCCGATGGTCATTTGCTCGATTGGGAACTGTCTGTCGAACAGTCTATTCCAATGGCTGCTTCCGTGACTACTGAAGACACACTGAAGTTTACGGATTTTCATTCGATGGGAGCAACATATGCAGTATATCTGAAAGCTGTCAACCGGAAAAATCAACAGACGAAGGAAGGCTGGGTGAGTTGTGGGAGTTTTCTCTTTCCTTATAAAGCATTGCGTCTTGACTCTTTGACGAGTCTGGTGATGCCGGAACGGGAACCGCAGCGCTTTGCGTCGGAAGTAAAAGTCTATACACAGGAAGGAACGATAACAGAAGGTACGATTGAAGTGAACCGTCCGATGGAGATAGAAGGATGGAAAATCTATCAACTTAGTTATGATGAGTCGAAAGGGCGATGGAGTGATATCAGTGTCTTTGAACTGGTTCGTGACCCATGGTTACCTGTTGTTTATGCGGGAATTATCATGATGATGCTCGGAGCTGTCTGTTTGTTTGTCAATGCACAAAAGAGAAAAGGGGAGGATAAGGAATGAGCTGGGAACATTTTATACTGTTTGCGATAGCCGCATTGATTTGCTGGGGCTTGGGAGCTTTTACTGCCTGGAAAGGCAAGAAGCTGGCATGGACTTATGGTTTTACTTTGTTGGGACTGGCCATCTTCTTCAGTTTTATACTTGGCATGTGGATTTCGTTGGAACGTCCTCCGATGCGGACGATGGGAGAGACGCGGTTATGGTATTCCTTCTTTCTTCCGTTGGCAGGATTGATAACGTATGTGCGTTGGAAATATAAATGGATTCTTAGTTTCAGTTGCATTCTCTCTTTGGTATTTATTTGCATCAATCTTTTTAAACCGGAGATTCACAATAAAACATTGATGCCTGCATTGCAGAGCCCGTGGTTTGCTCCTCACGTCATTGTGTATATGTTTGCTTATGCGATGCTGGGAGCTGCGGTGGTAATGGCTGTTTATCTGCTTTGGTTCAAAAAGAAAGAGATTGAACGGAAAGAAATGGATTTATGTGATAACCTCACTTATGTAGGTTTGGCGTTTATGACATTGGGAATGCTGACAGGGGCTATTTGGGCGAAAGAGGCTTGGGGACATTACTGGGCCTGGGACCCCAAAGAAACATGGGCGGCAGCTACCTGGTTCTCTTATCTGGTGTATATCCATTTCAGATTGGGCAGACCGTTGAAGAGTCGTCCGGCATTAATCATTCTGTTAGTATCATTTGTCTTATTACAAATGTGCTGGTATGGAATCAATTATCTTCCATCAGCACAGGGAGTTAGTGTACATACTTATAACTTAAATTGAAATATCAATGAAAACATTTTATTGGTCACTCGTTCTTATGCTATTGCCAAGCATGGCATACACACAAACTACAGAGAAGGAAAACGAATTTTCGATGTCTATGCAAATCAGACCTCGTGCGGAGTATCGGAATGGTGCCTTGTTTCCTCGTCTTGAAGGGCAGGAAGCTGCATCATTTATTAATAACCGTGCCCGGCTGTCGATGGATTACAAACGTTCGGATTTAGAAATAAAGATGTCGGCGCAACATGTCGGAGTCTGGGGACAAGACCCGCAGATTGATAAAAATGGGCGATTTATATTGAATGAGGCATGGGCAAAACTGGATTTTGGAAAAGGTTTCTTCGCTCAGTTAGGTCGTCAGACCTTATCTTATGATGACGAACGAATCTTGGGTGGGCTGGATTGGAATGTAGCCGGACGTTATCATGATGCGTTGAAGTTGGGGTATGCCAATAAGAAGAATGAAGTACATGTTATTCTTGCTTTCAATCAGAATGATGAGAAAACGGCAGGTGGTACTTATTATTATTCAGATGCCGCTACAGGTCAGCCTTATAAGAATATGCAGACGGTCTGGTATCACTATAAAGCAGACAATGTTCCTTTCGGAGCTTCTTTGTTGTTTATGAATTTGGGATTGGAGACAGGAGACAAGTCCACGCAGGACTCTCACACCCGTTATTTGCAAACAATGGGAACTTACCTTACTTATAAGAATAGCAGTTGGAATTTCGATGGTGCTTTTTATTATCAGATGGGTAAGAATAAGAATGCTCAGAAAGTTTCAGCCTTCATGGTTAGTGCTACGGCTGCTTATGCGTTCAATAAGACTTGGGGTGCAGTGGTTGGTTTTGATTATCTGAGTGGTGATAAAGGTGGTGGTGACAAATTTAAGGCGTTTGACCCTCTTTATGGTACGCATCATAAGTTCTATGGAGCAATGGACTATTTTTATGCTTCTGCTTTCAAATATGGAGCTCCCGGATTGATAGACGGTCGTCTTGGCATTCGTTTACGTCCCTCTTCCAAAGTGGATATGGAACTCAATTACCACTATTTTGCTACGGCTGCCGATATGGACATTAATGAGGATTTGAAGATGGTATTAGGTTCGGAAGTCGATTACCAGATCAATTGGACAATAATGAAAGATGTGAAACTTTCTGCAGGATACTCTTTCATGCTCGGTACGAAGATGATGGATTTTGTGAAAGGGGGCAATCATAATAGTTGGCAAGATTGGGGATGGGTATCGATAAATATCAATCCGAAAGTATTCTTTGCAAAATGGTAATTGAAAGTTAGTCAGGGTTCTGATTAAACCATTGGTAGAAATAAGAAAGTGACACCGCATTGAAGTTGAGGCTGTGTCACTTTCTTTTTATTATAAGTATTTCTCCAAAGCCATTTTATTCAGAATCTCGATTTTTTTTCCTTCCATTGTGATAAGTCCTTCTTTGATTATTTTATTAATTTCTTTAGATAAAGCAGGACGTGACACATTCAGATATTCGGCAAGTTGAGATTGAGTATGCATGATTTCCACTGTCAGAGAGTCTGTCTTTTTATACTCGAATAAGTAAACAATAAACCTTTCACGTACAGTCTTGCGTGACAGAGGTTTCAGACGTGACACGGTGCATATATTACAATTTCCGGCGATACAAAGAAAGTTGTGTAATACCTGAGGGTCCTGACTGATGACTTTAAAAGTGGAATCTTTGGTTGCCATAAGTACTACACTGTCTTCCAAAGCTGTGAAAGTAGCAGGTAAAGTATTGTTAGAACTGAAAAGGTGGGGAGTGGCAAAGGTACGAGGTGCAATGATATACTCAATCATCACTTCATTTCCTAGTCCATCGATGATATCTGTACGTAGTTTTCCTTCCAATAACACATATAGTTTGTTACAAGGTGTGCCTTGTGTAACAACTATTTCTTTTTTATCTGCTGCATAGATGACGAATTCCAGTTTATCTAACAGAGATTCCTTAATATTCAGGGGTAAATCCCGAAATAAAGGGATTTGAAATAGCTTTTCTTTATGTGAGTTGGTCAGCTGTATTTTTTTCATTGTACTATGTTGTTCGTATCATGGACAAAGATATAAATTATAAATTAGTAGAAAAAAAATACGGGAAGTATTGTTTGTAAGGTGGATAAGATAATGCAGAAAGTAAAATCAGTAATTAGGGTACATATCTCTGTAATTTATCTACATTCATTATATTATTATTTGTCTATTTTTGCAGAGTTAAAAAACTGACTAATAAAATACTAAAGATAAAAGTAATAAAGTTATGTCTAAAAAAGTTCTGATTATTTCGTCCAGTCCGCGAAAGGGCGGTAATTCTGATTTGCTTTGTGACGGATTTGAGAAAGGCGCCCTCGAAGCTGGTAATGAAGTGGAAAAGATTTTTCTGAAAGACAAAACGGTTCATCCTTGTACGGGATGCAGTGTTTGTAGTATGTATGGTAAGTCATGTCCGCAGAAGGATGATGCAGCCGAAATTGTAGAGAAAATGATTGTGGCTGATGTCATTGTAATGGCAGCTCCGGTTTATTTCTATACGATGTGCGGACAGATGAAGATTATGATTGACCGCTGCTGTGCACGTTATACAGAAATTACGAATAAGGAGTTCTATTTTATTATTGCAGCAGCAGAGAATGATAAGTCGATGATGGAACGTACTATTGATGGTTTTCGCGGTTTCCTTGATTGTCTGGAGAATCCACAGGAGAAAGGAGTGATCTATGGAATAGGTGCATGGAAGGTGGGAGAAATAAAAGATACTCCCTATCTGCAGGAAGCTTATGAAATGGGGAAATTGGTGTAAACGTTAGTTTTAGATACGCATTTTCTGTATCATATAACAGACTTTCGGGATGGTGTCACTATACTGATCATATAGTGACGCTATACCTGTAGGATAGTGACGCTATAGTAATGGGATAGCGACACTATCTTTTTGATATATATTTGTATAAAGAAATCAGTTTAATTACCCTGATTATAATCATCTTCTTTCGTTCGATTCCAGCTCCAATAATGTCTTTTTGGCTGTAAGACCACCTGCATATCCGGTCAATTTATGGTCACTGCCGATCACTCTGTGACAAGGAATAAGTATTGAAATCGAATTTGCTCCATTAGAAGAGGCTACCGCACGGATAGCTTTCGGATTGTTCAGCCTCTGTGATAATTGAGCATACGATATCGTTGTTCCATAGGGAATATTTTGCAGTTCATTCCACACACTTTTCTGAAATTCCGTCCCGACAAGAAGCAGAGGAACATCGAATGCTATTCTTTGGCGGGAAAAATATTCATCTAACTGGCTAATCGTTTTTGCGATTACTTCAGAGTTTTCTGTTACATATTGAGCGTTCAGGGCTTTTTGTATCCGTTTGTCAATTGCAGCTCTGCGTTTTTCACTCACCACCCAGTCACACATACAGAGTTTGTCTTCAAAAGAACCGAGTATCAATTTCCCGCATGGAGATTGATAGTACTGTATCTGAACTATTTTTGCTTTACCTTTTTCCTCTTTCTCCATTTTGATTCTTTATTTAAAGGGTTAAATATGGATGTAAAAGTAATTATTTACATTCAAACTACAAAATGAATCATTCGGCAGTGAAAGCCTGAAACAATAGATTTTACCCCTACAATGGATTTAAATCGGTTGATTGCTTGTTCTGCCATAGAATTATTCTAATTTTGTAGCAGAACTTTTTATTTCGTATTATTTGATTAATAACCAAGCTACATGAACTATAAAATAACGACTCTTGTAGAAAATTGTGTCTATGGACGTAAATTGCAGGCAGAACACGGGCTTTCACTCTATATTGAGACTCCGGAAAATAGATTACTTTTTGATACGGGAGCTTCCGATTTATTTATCCGTAATGCCCGTTTATTACATATTGATCTGCAAAAGGTGGATTATCTGGTATTATCTCATGGTCACAGTGACCATACAGGCGGATTGCGTTATTTTATGGAATTGAATACAAAAGCGACAGTTGTCTGCAAACGCGAAGTGTTTTTACCTAAGTTTAAAGATGAACGTGAAAATGGAATAAAGCATACCCATTCGTTTGATCTTTCCCGATTCCATTTTATTGATGATTTGACTGAGCTGGTTCCCGGAGTATTTCTTTTCCCTTCTGTGGATATTATAGACCGGAGAGATACCCATTTTGAACGGTTTTGGATTCAAAAAGAAGACGGTTCTAAAATGCCGGATACTTTTTCTGACGAATTAGCTATGGCATTGGTTGCGCCTGAAGGACTTTCTGTTTTAAGTGCTTGTTCTCATCGTGGTATTACCAATATATTGCGGACTGTACGAACCGTATTTCCGGAACTACCCTGCAATTTACTTTTAGGTGGTTTTCATATTCATAAAGCAGAAGAATTTAAATATAAAATTATTGCTGATTATCTGCATGAATATTTACCTCAAAAGATGGGTGTCTGCCACTGTACGGGAGTAGATAAATATGCTTTCTTTTATAAGGAGTTTGGTGATAGAGTATTTTATAATCACACAGGGAATTTGATTCAGACGAATTCGTTGATATAATTATCTAAGATGATTTGACAGAATGTAAAAAATGAACCGGATGAACTTTAAAGACTGCATAGATTCTTATCCCTTTATACTGATGGAAGGTGCTTTAGGAGAGCGACTAAAGAGGGAGTTTGATTTGGATATCAGTGGTACCGTTGCAATGGCTGACCTAATTTATCAGCAAAAAGGCAGGATGGCATTAAAAATGCTATGGAATGAATATATGGATATTGCACATAGATATCAGTTGCCATTTCTTGCAACAACTCCAACAAGAAGGGCCAACAAAGAGCGGGTCTATATGGCTGGATACAATGAATCCATCATCGCAGACAATGTGGATTTTCTTCGTACAATAAAAGAAACGGCGAATGTGAACATGTATATCGGTGGTTTGATGGGATGTAAGGGAGATGCATATACAGGTGAAAAAGCTCTAAACCAAGAAGAGGCAATAGCCTTTCACAGTTGGCAAGCCATTCTGTTCAAATCCGTTGGAGTTGATTTTTTATATGCGGGTATAATGCCTGTATTGTCGGAGGCTATCGGAATGGCAGTCGCTATGTCTGATACAGATATTCCATATATTATCAGTTTTACCATTCAAAGAAACGGAAAATTGATAGACGGCGATACAATTAATGATGCTATATATTACATTGATAATCATGTATCAAACAAGCCAGTGTGCTATATGACAAATTGCGTTCATCCTGATATCGTTTACGAAGCACTTTCTCATAAGTTCAATCAAACACAGATAGTAAAAAATCGCTTTTGGGGTATACAGGCAAATACTTCTAGACTTTCATATAAGGAATTGGATGGAGCAAAGAATTTGCATACTTCTTCGGCAGTCGATCTGGGTAAGGCTATTTTAAAGTTAAAATCAGATTATCATCTTAAAATATTTGGTGGGTGTTGTGGAACAGACAGCAGGCACATGGAAGAAATCGCTGGAATATCAAAAGTGGTTTAAAGCAGCTTTAAATATAGTCTTCTTGTGAAATTTAGAATATAAATTAAATATATAAACATACAATAATATGAAGAAACTTATAACTTTTTTAGCATTGGTACTGGTTGCATTATCCAGCTATGCTATTACCCCTCTGTGGATGCGTGATGCACGTATTTCACCGGATGGATCGGAAATCGTCTTTTGTTATAAAGGTGATATCTACAAAGTTCCTGCACAGGGAGGAGCTGCTGTTCAGTTAACGACACAAGCCTCTTATGAGGCTAATCCTGTTTGGTCGCCTGACGGAAAACAAATAGCCTTTGCCAGCGACCGAAATGGTAATTTCGACCTCTTTATTATGTCGGCTGACGGTGGAACAGCACGTAGATTGACCTTTCATTCCGCTTCGGAGATTCCTTCAGCTTTTACTCCCGACGGTAAATTTGTACTTTTCTCTGCATCTATTCAGGATCCGGCGAACAGTGCCCTGTTTCCTACCGGAGCAATGACGGAGTTGTATAAAGTTCCGGTTTCCGGAGGACGTACCGAACAGGTGCTGGCTACTCCTGCCGAATGGGTGTGCTTTGATAAAGCGGGGAAAAATTTCCTTTATCAGGATCGTAAAGGTTTTGAAGATGAATGGAGGAAGCATCACACATCTTCTATAACAAGAGATATCTGGTTATATGATAACCAAACCGGGAAACATACCAATCTGACCAACCGGGGAGGGGAGGATCGTAACCCGGTATATGCACCGGACGGCACTTCTGTTTATTTTTTAAGTGAGCGTAACAACGGTTCATTCAATGTATATAACTTTGATTTGAACGCTCCGCAAGAAGTGAAAGCTATTACTACTTTCCGCACGCATCCGGTACGTTTCTTGTCCATCAGTGACAAAGGAACATTGTGTTATACGTATGACGGAGAGCTTTATACGCAGGAGCCCAACGCCCGTCCGAAGAAAGTGAGCGTTGACCTTGTACGTGATGATGAAAAAGAGATGGCTGCTCTTCGATTTTCTCAGGGGGCAACTTCCGCTTCTGTGTCTCCGGATGGTAAACAGGTGGCTTTTATTGTACGTGGTGATGTTTTTGTGACTTCAACTGATTATGCTACCACCAAGCAAATAACTCCGGCAAAGGAAGCCAGTGTATCTTTTGCTCCCGACAATCGTACACTTGTATATGCAAGCGAACGGACTGGTAACTGGCAACTTTATACCGCTAAGATAGCTCGTAAAGAGGAGGCAAACTTTCCCAATGCAACTCTTATTGAGGAAGAGGTGCTGCTTCCTTCTAAGACCGTAGAGCGCGCTTATCCGCAATATTCTCCGGATGGGAAGGAGATTGCCTTTATCGAAGACCGCAACCGGTTGATGGTACTTGATCTGAAAACAAAGAAAGTGCGTCAGGTGACAGACGGTTCTACTTGGTACAACACCGGTGGCGGATTCGACTACGAATGGTCACCCGATGGCAAGTGGTTTACGCTTGAATTTATCGGCAATCGTCACGATCCTTATTCCGATATCGGTATTGTCAGCGCGCAGGGAGGTACTATCATTAATTTGACTAATAGTGGTTATATTAGCGGTTCTCCACGTTGGGTGCTGGATGGAAATGCCATTCTGTTCCAGACGGAGCGTTATGGTATGCGTGCGCATGCTTCCTGGGGTTCTCAGCAGGATGTGATGATGGTGTTTTTGAATCAGGATGCTTACGACCGTTACCGTTTGAGCAAAGAGGATTTTGAACTGCTCAAAGAATTTGAAAAGGAACAGAAGAAAGCAAAGGAGAAAGACGATAATAAGAAAAAAGACGGAAACAAGTCTAAAAAGGAAAAGGCAGATAAAGAAAAAGATAAGGCAGACAAAGCGGGAGATGAAGAGGAGTTGGAGGATAAGAATGACATTATTGTAGAACTCAATGGCATTGAAGACCGTATTGTACGCTTGACTCCCAACTCTTCTGATCTGGGTAGTGCCATCCTCTCAAAGGATGGGGAGAATCTGTATTATTTCTCTGCCTTTGAGGAAGGCTATGACCTTTGGAAAATGAATCTTCGTGAAAAGGATACGAAGCGTCTCCATAAACTTAATTCCGGCTGGGCATCGCTGATGCTGGACAAAAAAGGAGATATCTTTTTACTGGGAAGCAGAAATATGCAGAAAATGGATGCTAAATCGGATGCTCTGAAATCTATCAGTTATCAGGCTGAAATGAAAATGGATTTAGCTGCTGAACGTGAGGCGATGTTCGACCATGTGTATAAACAGCATCAAAAGCGTTTTTATAATCTTAATATGCATGGAATAGACTGGGATGCTATGACGGCTGCCTATCGCAAATTTTTGCCGCATATAGATAATAACTACGACTTTGCAGAGCTGTTAAGCGAATGGTTGGGTGAACTGAATGTTTCGCATACCGGAGGTCGCTATTCTCCGAGAAGCAATGGAGATGTGACTTCTAATCTGGGATTACTGTTTGACTGGAATTATCAGGGAAAGGGCATGCAGATTGCTGAAATAATAGAGAAAGGTCCGTTCGATCATTCTCGCACCAAGGTAAAGGCAGGATGCATTATCGAGAAAATCAACGGAGACGAAATAGCTCCGGATAAAGACATCACTGCTCTCTTGAATAATAAGGCAGGAAAGAAAACGCTGATTTCGCTGTACGACCCACAGAACAAGGAGCGCTGGGAAGAAGTGGTTAAGCCTATCACAAGCGGACAGCTCAATGGCCTGCTGTATAAACGTTGGGTAAAGCAACGTGCTGCAGATGTGGAGAAATGGTCTGGCGGTCGTTTAGGATACGTTCATATTCAATCGATGGGAGATGGAAGTTTCCGTACTGTTTATTCGGATATTCTGGGAAAATATAATAACTGTGATGGAATTGTGATCGACACTCGCTTTAATGGGGGTGGTCGCCTGCATGAAGATATTGAAATACTTTTTAGTGGTCAGAAATATTTTACTCAGGTGGTACGCGGACGTGAAGCCTGCGATATGCCAAGCCGCCGCTGGAATAAACCTTCTATTATGTTGCAGTGTGAAGCCAATTATTCGAATGCTCATGGTACTCCGTGGGTGTATAAGCATCGGAATATTGGAAAGCTTGTGGGAATGCCTGTTCCGGGAACAATGACAAGTGTGTCTTGGGAAACATTACAAGACCCTTCATTGGTATTCGGAATTCCTATCATCGGTTATCGTTTGCCTGACGGCAGCTATCTGGAAAATACTCAACTGGAACCTGATATTAAAGTTGCCAATAGCCCGGAAACAGTGGTGAAAGGTGAGGATACACAACTGAAAATGGCTGTGGATGAATTGCTTAAAGAGATAGACAGCCAGAAGAAGTAGATATCTTCGTTTGTGTTAAAAGAATCGAAAAGAACACTCCTGTTGAAATGATGTATCAAAGTTATTTCTACTTTTATGTTTGACAATAGTGTCAAGCTAAGGGGACATAGTGTAGAACATGATTAAAATAGGAATTGACGTAGGTTCAACAACTGTGAAGTTAGTTGCTATCGATGAAAATGATAATTTATTATTTTCGAAGTACGAGAGACACAATGCGAAAGCAAAAGAGACAATTTTATCATTCCTGAAAGAGCTGTTATCCGAAATTGGAGATAAAGATATCTCCTTAAGAATAACAGGCTCTATCGGAATGGGAATTTCCGAGAAATGTTCATTGCCATTTGTACAGGAAGTTGTTGCAGCGGCGAAAGCGATACAAAAGGATTATTCTCATGTGACTTCCATGATAGACATCGGAGGGGAAGATGCGAAAGTTGTCTTCTTCAAAGATGGCGAAGCGACTGATTTGCGCATGAACGGAAATTGCGCAGGAGGAACAGGTGCTTTTATTGATCAGATGTCGATCATACTGGGGGTGAATATTGATGAATTGAATCATCTTGCCATGAATGCGAAACAGGTGTATCCGATTGCCTCCTGTTGCGGTGTTTTCTGTAAAACAGATATTCAGAATCTGATTGCTAAAAATGTAAGTCGTGAGAATATTGCGGCTTCTATCTTTCGTGCAGTAGCTGTTCAGACAGTCGTGACACTGGCACATGGCTGTGATATAACAACTCCCGTATTGTTTTGCGGTGGTCCGTTGACTTTCATTCTGGCACTGAGAAAAGCCTTTATTGATTATTTATCTTTTGATGAACAAGAGATAATACTGCCTGCCAACGGTACTTTACTTCCTGCATTGGGGGCTGCTTTATTTCATATCGAGGGTGAGGATTATTATAAACTGTCTCATTTGATCGATAAGATCGACACTACTTTAAACTGTGCAGGAAATCTTACTGCAACAGGGCTGAACCCCATTTTTACGAGTAGTGAGGAATATGAAATATGGAAAGAGAGAATATCTCGTCATAAGATGATGTCTTCCGGTTTGAAAGCCGGAAAACAAGATGTTTTTATTGGCATTGATTCCGGTTCTACCATGACAAAGATTGTTGTATTGGATGGAGATTCAAGAGTATTGTATTCTTACTATAATATGAATGGAGGAAATCCGATAAAGGCCGTAGAGGATGGTTTGAATCGGTTGAGCGAAGAATGTTTGAAGCAGGGCGCTGTACTCGATATAAAAGGAAGTTGCTCTACCGGATATGGTGAAGACCTTATAAAATCGGCCTTTCAGCTTCATTCGGGAATTATCGAAACGATTGCTCATTATATGGCAGCACACTATCTGAATAAGAATGTGTCTTTCATCCTCGATATCGGAGGACAGGATATGAAAGCCATTTTTGTGAATAATGGAGTGATTGACCGGATGGAGATTAATGAAGCGTGCTCATCCGGATGTGGTTCATTTCTTGAAACATTTGCTAAGTCTTTGGGGTATTCAGCGCAAGAATTTTCATTGGCAGCCTGCCGCTCGGAAGCACCGTGCGATTTGGGAACAAGGTGCACTGTTTTCATGAACTCAAAAGTGAAACAGGTGCTCAGGGAGGGAGCAACTATCAATGATATTGCCGCCGGACTGGCATATTCTGTTGTTAAGAATTGCTTGTATAAGGTACTAAAACTGAAAGATATATCTGTTTTGGGGAACGATATTGTTGTACAGGGGGGGACCATGCGCAATGATGCGGTGGTCCGTGCTATTGAACTTCTCACAGGAGCAGAAGTTGCAAGATGTGATACTCCTGAGTTGATGGGAGCCTTCGGATGTGCATTATATGCGATGAAGCATCAGGGGGAATCCGTATCATTGAATGAGATTATAAATAAAGCTCAATATTCGGCACGTTCTCTGTATTGTAAAGGTTGTGATAACCGCTGTCTGGTCATTCGTTATCAGTTCGAAAGCGGTAAAAGTTACTATTCGGGAAACAGATGTGAGAAAGTTTTCACGAATGGGGAGAGCAGTAATCGAAAAGGTCTGAATGTTTATCGACAAAAAGAAGAACTTTTGTTTCACCGCAGTGTGGAGATTGCAGTTCCTAAACAGATCATCGGTATCCCCCGATGCCTGAATATGTACGAGGAATATCCTTTCTGGCATACTCTCTTCACTTCCTGTGATATACAAGTCTGCTTGTCTGATCCATCCAATTTCAGGAAGTATGAGCATAGTGCACGGATGGTGATGTCGGACAATATCTGTTTTCCGGCTAAGTTGGTACATAGCCATGTACAGAACCTGATAGAAAAGAAGGTGGACCGGATATTTATGCCTTTTGTCATCTTTGAAAGAAAAGGGAAGGAACAAAACAGTTATAATTGTCCTATTGTAACAGGGTATTCGGAGGTTATCAAGAGTGTACAGTCCGAAGGTATACCCATTGACTCTCCTGCAATAACTTTCAAAGACCGGAGGCTGCTATTTAAGCAATGCCGTGAATATCTGAGCAGTTTGAATGTGGATGATAAAATGATTCAGCAGGCATTCAATAAGGCGGAAAGCGAACAGATTTCTTTTATTAATACATTGGTTGAGTATAATAAAAATATATTGAAGCATGCAGGGGGAGGGGAGACGCTGACTGTCATGCTTGCCGGACGCCCTTATCATACCGATTCTCTGATACAGCATAAAGTGTCGGATATGCTTTCGGATATGGGAGTGAATGTGATAACGGATGATTGGGTGCGTCATTTGGATATTCCGGTGGATGATGCGCATTTTGTTGCTCAATGGGCCTATACGAATCGTATTTTAAAAGCAGCGAAATGGTGCGCAACACAAGGACAGAATGTTCAGTTTGTAGAAATGACGTCATTCGGGTGTGGTCCGGATGCCTTTCTGGTAGATGAAGTGAGAGATTTGCTGATGCGTCATAATAAATCGCTGACCTTATTGAAGCTGGATGATATCAATAATATCGGTTCAATGAAGTTGAGGGTACGTTCAATGATCGAAAGCCTCAAACTTGCGAATATGAATGAAACAGAAGATATCGGTGTAAAAGACTTTGCGACTGTCCCTGTTTATGATGAGTTTTACCGTGACCGTAAAATATTAGTTCCTTACTTTACTCCATTTATTTCACCTTTGATTCCTGCTATAATGAAAGTAGCCGGTTATGATGCGGAAAATCTTCCTCTCAGTGATAGTGATTCAAGTGAATGGGGATTGAAGTATGCCAATAATGAGGTCTGTTATCCGGCTACTTTGATAGTTGGTGATATCCTGAAAGCGCTTAAAAGTGGAAAATATGATGTAGCCAAAATAGCAGTGGCAATCACTCAAACGGGAGGGCAATGCCGTGCTAGTAACTATATTTCTTTGATAAAAAAGGCACTGGTGGATGCCGGATATACGGATATTCCTGTAATCTCTATTTCTGTGGGCAGTGAAATAGATAATAATCAACCTGCCTTCAAGGTCAACTGGATGAAAGTAATTCCGATTACTTTTCATGCTGTTTTGTATAGTGACTGCATTGCAAAGTTTTATTATGCGTCGGTAGTACGTGAGAAAGAGGCAGGTGTATCGGCTAGGTTACGTGATAAATATTTGCAGCTTGCATCTGAAGTGATACTGAGAAGAGATATAAAAGGACTTCATTCTTTGTTGCAATCGGCTATCGCTGAATTTAATAGTATATGTAAGGCTGTTGATACCCCTAAAGTTGGAATTGTAGGAGAAATTTTTTTGAAATTCAATCCTTTTGCTCAAAAAGAGATCATTGATTGGCTGATAGACCGGAAGATAGAAGTGGTTCCACCGATTTTAGTTGACTTTTTTATGCAGGGATTTGTGAATAGGAAGATCAATACGGACTCTTATGTAAAAAACAGGCAATTGCCTGAGTTTATTTACGATTGGATTTACAGGTTTGTAAAAAAACAGATTGATAAAATAAACAAGACTGCAAATCAGTTCCGTTACTTTGTCCCCTTCAATGATATTTTTGAAGAGGCGGAGGGAGCTAAAAATATTATTTCCTTGAATGCTCAATTCGGTGAAGGTTGGTTATTACCGGCTGAAATCGTGTCTTACGCCCGGCAAGGAGTGAAAAATGTCGTGAGTTTGCAACCTTTTGGCTGCATAGCAAATCACATCGTATCCAGAGGAGTCGAAAAACGTATAAAAAGTTTCTATCCGGATATAAATTTACTATCTTTAGACTTTGATAGTGGTGTGAGCGACGTAAACATAACAAACCGTATGCTTTTATTTATTGATAATCTGAAAAATGCGACAATGAATTATGACAACAACTAATAACAATGAAGATGTGGAGAAAAAGATAGTTGAGGCTGCCAAGGAACTATTTATAGAGAATGGTTTTGCGGAAACCAGTATGAGTGATATTGCTGCTAAAGTTGGTATCAACAGACCGGTGCTTCATTATTATTTCAGAACGAAGGATAAGATGTTCCAGGCCGTTTTTGGCAACATCATACTTTCTTTTATTCCCCGAATACATGATATCATCATTCAGCAGGACAAACCTGTTTCCGAGAGTATTGGTGAAATTGTAGATGCTTATTATAAAGTATTTACCGAAAACCCATGTTTACCATTGTTTATGGTGAGAGAAATGCATCGTGATATGGACCATTTAAGTACTACGATCAAAGAGTTACGTTTGGAACAATATCTCCATAAGATTATGGATGTTTTGCAGGAAGAAATGAATGGTGGGAGACTTAAAACAGTTCCTCTGCCATTTGTGTTTTATACTTTTTATAGCGCATTGACAGTACCCTTTCTGACAAAAAATCTTAGTGCTTCTTTCTTTTTGGAGAAGGAGGATACTTTTGAGGATATACTTGTTCAGTGGAAACCTTATATAGTCAGGCAGATGGAAGCGTTACTGGTAGTAGGTTAGAGAAATAAAAACTTATTTCTCTAACAGTTTACTCTTATGCAATTTACTTCAATGCGGGTAATAACTTGTAGAGAGTCTTCCTTGTCATTATTTTCTGATTCAGGAAACTGACGATATATCCTGTGATACAGGCGGCGATAAGAGAGCCCTCGCGAACACCTTCGATACATTGAGAAAGCAGAAGAGAGAGTATGACTGCCAGAGTGACCAGCGTAACATCAAAACAGACTTTGAACTTTCCAAACTCTTTGTTGTAGCGTCGGGAGGCATACTTCACAAAAGCCTCTGCACTCATCATAGCTACTTTAGGTTTGAGTTCGAGTACTACTCCTATGGATTGTATCATACATCCTGTGAGTAATAAGGCTATTGACATCCCGTAATTGTCGGGATGTAGATCACTGGTGAGTGCCATATTGAAATCAATGAATGCTGAAAAGATAAGGGAGAACGGCAATTGAAGAAGTATTTCAATGGTATCCTGTTTGGTATTATTTTTTCTGATTAACCAAAACTGTCCCATAATAAGCAGCATATTGATGAGAAATGTACAAGTCCCTAATGACAAGGGACTGTTCAGACTTAATACATAATTGACGCTGGATATAGGTGTCGTTCCCAACGCGGAACGCACGATCAATACTATTCCGGCAGCCAGAAAATACAATCCGATAACAAATACTAGATACCTTTTAAAAACGTCCTTCATTTCCATGTCTTTATACTCTATATGATTGGTTTCTTCTCCATTCTGTAAAGAAGAGTATGCAAAGGTCCCGTTTTTTTGCCTGAAATGAGTTATCCAATTCCACACAGTTTTTGTCATATCCGAAACAAATTGTATTTTTACGTCGAAAAGGAGGAGGCATAAATGGTAAAATCCCGTATTTTTGATAATAGGCAGTTGCTAAAGGAACATCCGGAAATTCCTCATTATAAAGAGGAAGTAGTCTGCTTTATGAGTGAATATAAAGATAGAAGTTATCCGGAAAATGAACGTTACTTTAACCGTGAACTTTATATGATCCTCGTTCTTGAAGGTCGTTCCGAGATTTTGCTGAATGGTGAGTTTATTGCGATAGAGCCTGATATGCTACTTGTTCATGGAGCGAATTATCTCACTGATCATCTTTATTCGAGTCCGGATATAAAGTTTATCACCCTCTCTATTTCCGAATCCATGCGGACAGACGATTCTTATCTTACCCAGATAACAGCCATCCTGTTGGCTACGATGAGGCAGGATAGGCAATACACCATACAACTGACTGCGTACGAAGCTCAAATTATCCGCAATGAATTGGAAGTGCTGATGCATCTGCTGAATATAGAACATCAGTTTCTTTTCCGGAGAATACAGGCGGCATGTAATGCTTTGTTTCTGGATATAGCCGATTTTCTTTCCCGGAAAACCATTATCAGAAAGCAGGTCAGCCATAAAGACCACGTTTTACAGGAGTTTCATGCGCTTGTTACCCGAAATTTCAGAGAGGAACATTTTGTCAGTTTCTATGCGGATAAGCTGGCTATCAGTGAACAATATCTTGCACGTATCGTTCGTGCCGGAACAGGAAAAAGTGTGAATACTATTATTAATGAATTGTTGGTAATGGAAGCCCGTACCTTGTTAAGTTCCACTAAACTCACGGTAGGGGATATTGCCTCCCGGCTAGGTTTTAGTGATGCTGCCGGTTTCTGTAAATTTTTCAAGAGAAATACAGGACGGACTCCACTCAGCTATCGGAAAGGATTATTGATTTGATTGAAAAAAAGTAGGTTGATGTAGTCTCATAACGAGCGGATACATCAACCTGCATGAAATTATATAGTGAACCGGTTTTGACTCATTAGCCAACCAAGGATATGATATCTTCTACAATCTGTTTATCTGTCAGGTGATTGGAGCGGAGCAATTCTTGTACGTCGTAACGGTCTACAAATTCCTTTTTGACTCCGTAGTTGAGAACTTTCATATCCGTCGCTCCATAATAACGGGCAATCTTTTCACCAAAACCGCCATCCAGCACTCCGTCTTCCAGTGTAATTACTAATTCGTGGTCAGCTTTCAGTTCATCCATTAATTCGCTGTCTACGCCTGTGATATAACGAGGATTGATAAGGGTGGCATCAATATTGGCTTTATTTTTCAGCAATGACAGAACTGACTGACCTAATCCAAAGAAGGAACCTAATGCAACGATAGCTACTTTGGAACCGCGGTGGACAACTTTATAACGATTGAGATTGCTATAGTCAGACTCTGCCGGTTCGCCGTAACTGATAACCTCTGTGGCAGGTACACGGATAGCAACCGGATGTTCATTCTGGCGGATACTCCATTCCAGCATGGCAAGATATTCCTCTTTGCAGGTGGGTGCCAAGTAAACCATATTGGGGATATTGCTGATCAGTGGAATATCGAAGAAGCAGAGGTGAGTAACATCATTCATGCCGGATAATGTTCCCCAAAATACCAACAGAACTGCCGGATTGTTATTGATGCAAAGATCTTGCGAGAGTTGGTCGTATGAACGTTGTATAAATGTACTGTATACTCCGTAAACCGGTTTTCCACCATTGGCTGCAATGCCAGAAGCAAGAGCTACTGCGTGTTCTTCGGCAATGCCGACATCTACAAACTGCTTGCCTGCTTCCTGGCGACGGGCAGGAGTAAATCCCAAAACAGCAGGAGTACCGGAAGTAATAGTAACCACCCTTTTATCTTCTTTCATCTTTTTCAGCAGATATTGAGCGGTCACTTCACTATAGTCTTCTGCATCATCGTTTACTTTCGATTCTCCAGTTACTATATCAAACGGTGTACGCCAGTGATATTTTTCCTTATTTTGTTCCGCAGGCTCGTAACCTTTGCCTTTTAATGTATTAATGTGGATTACGATCGGATGCAGGATGTCTTTTACTTTAGAGAAAGCTTCAATCAGTGCTTCTACATTATTGCCGTCATTCACATACATATAGTCCAGTCCCATCGCTTTGAAAAAGTTACATTCACATTGGCCGTTGCTGTCGCGTAAGTCTTTTAAATTCTTATATAAGCCTCCATGATTCTCGGCAATAGACATCTGATTGTCATTGACAATAATAATCATGTTAGTACCCATTTCTGCAACATAATCCAATCCTTCGAATGCTTCGCCTCCGCTTAATGAGCCGTCGCCTATTACAGCGATGATGTTTTCGTTGCCACCTGTCAGATCACGTCCTTTAGCTAATCCACTTGCCAGACTGACAGAAGTAGAAGTATGACCGATCACAAAGAAATCATGTTCACTTTCCTGTGGTTCCGAGTAGCCGGATACATTGTCATATTCAGCCGGATACAGGAAAGCATCTTTACGACCGGTCAGCATTTTATGTACGTAACTCTGATGTGATACATCATATACAATTTTATCTTTCGGTGAATTGAAGACATAGTGCAAAGCAATAGTTGCCTCCACCATTCCAAAGTTAGGACCGAAGTGCCCGCCGTGTTCACTCAACTTTTGGAGAAGTGATGCGCGTATTTCGGTGCTCAATTCATTAAGTTCTTTAATCGATAGTTTCTTAACGTCTGCAGGAGAATAAATATTTTCTAAATACATATCAATTTGATTTTATGTTTATACCTATATTTTTATTTCACTGCAAAGATACTGCCCGATTTGAAATCAGTTTGTATATGAATTACGGATTCTTTTACCCATATTACAGTTCTGCTAAAGTTGAGTTGGATTTTCACGTAAAGGCTTGATCTTGATATTCGTTGAAGGGTTCAATCGCTTCTGATTGATAACAAAGATACAGATAGTCTGATCTTTATAGGTTCGTGTACATAAACTTGTTTCCTAATCTGGACTCATAATCTGTAATTGGGGTTATTATCTCCGTAATTTGTCTACAACGAATCACTTTCTTCCGTTGTATTTTTGCAATGTAAATAATTCAATTCATTAATTACTAAAACATGGAGAGATATGAAACGAATATTATTATTACCTACTGTATTTATTATGATGCTTGGAACAAATTTGTCTTTCGCACAGGTTGATGCGGATAACTTTTATAAAAGTGATTTGGTAAATGTGGAAAAGGTTTCTTTTTCTAATCAGTATAAGATGAAAGTAGTTGGTAACCTGTTTTTGCCAAAGAACATGAAAGAGGGAGAGAAATATCCTGCCATTATTGTCGGACATCCGATGGGAGCAGTCAAAGAACAGAGCGCGAACCTGTATGCTACCAAGATGGCTGAACGTGGTTTTGTAACGCTGTCTATTGATTTGTCTTTTTGGGGTGGGAGTGAAGGTGAGCCGCGCAATGCTGTTTTGCCCGAAATGTATGCGGAGGATTTTAGTGCTGCAACCGATTTTCTGGGTACACGTCCTTTTGTTGACCGTAATCGTATCGGAGTAATCGGCATTTGTGGAAGCGGAAGTTTCGCTATCAGTGCGGCAAAGATTGACCCTCGTTTGAAAGCTATCGCAACGGTGAGTATGTATAATATGGGTAACGCTAATCGCCACGGGCTTAAACATGCGTTGACGTTGGAGCAGCGTAAACAGATTATAGCAGATACGGCGGAACAGCGTTATGTAGAGTTTTTGGGTGGAGAAACCCAATACATAAGCGGTACTGTACATGAACTGACTGAAAAATCAAGCCCGATAGAGCGTGAGTTTTATGAGTTTTATCGTACACCGCGTGGTGAAGTAACTCCTGAAGGGGCAACTCCTTTGACCACTACACATCCTACATTTACCAGTAACGTGAAATTCATGAATTTCTATCCTTTTGCAGATATTGAGACTGTTTCTCCCCGGGCTATGCTTTTCATTACCGGAGAGAATGCACACTCGCGTGAATTCAGTGAAGATGCCTATCGGCTGGCTGCCGATCCTAAAGAACTATACATTGTACCCGGTGCGGGGCATGTAGACCTTTACGACCGGGTAGGTCTTATACCATTCGATAAACTGGAATCTTTCTTTAAGGAATACCTGAAGAAATAAGTATGGATAGGAAAAGCCCCGAAACTGATTAAATATAATAAAAAGACAATTGAATGATGAAACAAATTAAAAATACACATTACGAAGGCGAACGTCCTTTGTTCGCGTCTCATGGACTTTATCTGGAAGAAGTAACCATTCATGCCGGCGAATCGGCATTGAAAGAATGTAGTGATATAGAAGCGGTAAACTGCCGTTTCGAAGGGAAATATCCGTTTTGGCATAATGATGGCTTTGTGGTCAGGAATTGCCTCTTTACCGAAGGAGCACGTGCCGCGCTCTGGTACTCCAGAAATCTGAAGATGAAGGATACTCTGGTGGAAGCACCGAAGATGTTTCGTGAAATGGACGGAATCGAATTAGAAAATGTACAGTTGCCCAATGCTTTGGAAACACTTTGGTATTGCCGGAATGTAGAATTGAATAATGTGAAGATCGATAAAGGAGATTATCTCTTTATACACGGAGAAGATATTTGAATTAAGAATTTTGTGTTGAATGGCAACTACTCCTTCCAATATTGTAAGAATGTAGAAATCCGTCATGCTGAGATTCACTCGAAGGATGCATTCTGGAATACGGAGAATGTGACGGTTTACGACTCTGTGCTGGACGGAGAATATTTGGGATGGCATTCAAAGAACTTGCGTCTGGTGAATTGTCATATTTCAGGTACTCAGCCACTTTGCTATGCGCGTAGTTTGGTGATGGAAAATTGTACAATGGCAGATAATGCTGATCTTGCTTTTGAACATAGCAGTGTACAGGCAACGGTTAAAAGTCCTGTTCATAGCGTGAAGAATCCGCGTACGGGATGTATTGTTGCTGAAAGTTTCGGAACGATTATTCTGGATGAGAATTTGAAATCTCCAGGAGATTGTGAACTGAAACTCTGGGATAGTCTGACCTGTTTTGATTGAGATATGAAGTATAATTTCGATGAAGTTGTTCCACGTAGAGGTACGAACTCCTATAAATGGGATTCTGCCGGAGATGCGGATGTGTTACCGATGTGGGTGGCTGATATGGATTTCCGTACAGCTCCTCCTGTTGTGGAAGCACTGAAGAAACGGGTAGAACATGGTATTTTCGGATATGTGCGTGTACCCGATGCTTATTATGAGACGGTGGCAGGATGGTTTGCCGGACGTCATAACTGGCAGATCGAAAAAGAATGGATTATTTATACTACCGGAGTAGTACCGGCCCTGTCGGCTGTAATCAAGGCACTGACCACTTCCGGTGATAAGGTAGTGGTGCAGACCCCCGTATATAACTGCTTTTTTTCTTCTATCCGCAACAACGGATGTGAGGTGATTACCAGTCCTTTGGTTTATGAGAATGGAACTTATCAGATGGACTTTATAGATTTAGAACAGAAAGTGGCTGATCTGGGTGTAAAAGTGCTGTTATTGTGCAATCCGCATAATCCTGCCGGAAGAGTCTGGACAAAGCAGGAACTAACTCGTTTGGGCGAAATATGTCTCCGAAATGATGTATGGGTAGTATCAGATGAAATTCATTGTGAACTTGTTTTTCCGGGACATACGTATATTCCTTTTGCTTCTGTCTCGGAAGAGTTTCAGATGCATTCCATTACCTGCACTTCGCCCAGTAAAGCTTTTAATCTCGCGGGGATTCAGATTGCCAATATTGTTTCTGCCGACGCTGATATCCGTATGAAAATAGATAAGGCAATTAATATAAATGAAGTCTGCGATGTAAATCCGTTCGGTATAGAGGCGTTGATGGCTGCCTACACTGACGGTGTGGAATGGCTGGAAGAGCTCAATCGATATCTATTTGCCAATTACCATTATTTGAGAGCTTATTTTGATGAATATCTTCCCGAATTTTCAGTAGTGTCATTGGAAGGTACATATTTGGTATGGGTCGATTGTTCGGT
>OCHF01000492.1_pt1 | contig 26037 bp, 34 predicted proteins | sample 1538851 | NCBI WGS metagenome assembly OCHF01 (sample SAMN04571730, study PRJEB22368) | human gut metagenome | biome: human gut; material: stool | host: Homo sapiens | place: Luxembourg | collected 2012-12-07
ATACAAAAAATCATTGGATAAGTATTGTTGCAACGAAATAGCTAATTTCCAGTTTTACGAAATAAAGAAATTGTAGGAGGAATATATATGGTTGGAAGAATTTATCATGTAGGGTTAACTGTTTCTGATTTGGATCGCTCAATTGCGTTCTATAGAGATATTCTTGGACTTGCGTTTCAAGGAGAGATTTTTATGGAAGGCAAAGAAACCGATAAAATGTTTCGCAAGTCGAATTGCAAAGCAAGGGTCGCTTATTTGAACAGTTCTAAAGCGATTGAAACGCCACCGGTCGAGCTGATTCAGTTCGTAGATAGCGAGATTCATAAAGAACAATCAGACTTGTTTACGACATCCATCTCGGAAGTATGTTTCTATACGGATGACATTGATTCTGTCTATAATATCCTTATCGAAAATCATGTGGAGTGCTTATCTGAACCGCAGTATTTCGACTTTAGAGCAAATGGATTTGGGGAGAGCCGAGCTTTTTATTTCAGAGACCCAGATGGCATTATCCTTGAAATGATGCAGCCTCTTTGATAAGAAATTATAGGTATAGGAAATTGCCAACTTCCAGTTTATAAAGCATTATCTCTTCGGTAGTGCTTTTCTTTTACCCTATTTTAGAAAGGATGGTGATGTGATTGACTAATTTTAAATCTTCGGATGAGAAAACCAAACAAGCCTTTGAGGTGATTGAACAAGGTGTGAAAGATGTGTATTCTTCTAATTCTTTTAAACAATATTTATCTTGCCTAAGTAAGTTTCATAATTATTCATTGAATAACACTTTACTGATATTAGCTCAAAAACCGAATGCAAGTTTGGTTGCTGGATATCGTTCATGGCAGATAAACTTCAATCGTCATGTGGATAAAGGTGAAAAAGGATTGATGATCCTTGCTCCTGTTACGTACAAAGAGGATCGATTAATGAATAAAGTGGATGAAAATGGAAATGTTGAATTGGATGAATCAGGTTCACCTATCCAAGAACAACGACAAGTAAATATTACTCGATTTAAGACAACTACTGTATTTGATATATCGCAAACTTCAGGTGATCCTCTTCCCTCTTTGATTCACGATTTGACGGGTTCTAATAATGAAGTAAAAGCAATTATTCAATCTGTAAAATTTATCTGTAAAATTCCCATTGAATTTAAAACAGAAACTGAAAATCTGAATCTTATGACAGGAGCTAAGGGATATTATTCTCCAAAAGAAGATAAGATCGTCATTAATAAAGATTTGGAAGATTTACAAATCGCAAAAACATTAATTCATGAGTATGCTCACAGCCTACTTCATAAACAAACAGATAAAAACCAAAGCCAACGAGAAATTGAAGCCGAATCGTTGGCTTTTGTATTATGCGATCATTTTGGGCTTGATACTTCTGAATATTCTTTTGGCTATATCGCAAGTTATGCCGATAAAGATTTTGATGAATTGAAATCCATCTTAAATAGTATTCAAAGTACGGCTCACGAAATGATTGAACAACTAGAACCTGTATTTAAGGAGAAACTGCATATGATAGAAATGAAAAATAAATATATAATTCCATTAGAAATGGAACAGATGAATCATGATATTGTGATTCAGGTTTCTTCTTTGATGGAACCATATAAAGAAGCACTAGATGATCAAAATGTATCCACTTCGGATATTCATGAAATAGTAGATCAACAAATCTATGATGTGATTAACAGTAAGCCTGCATATTCTGATCAGGCTTTTTTATTTGGAAACAATCACGACTATTATCAAACCCTTCGGACAGTATGTTTTGAAGCATTCACCAATCCTAATTTTGATTTAAACAAGAATTGGTTTATTGAAAATTCCATAGAACATAGAAACTATGAATTATTTGAACAGATTGCACAACCACTTCTAACTAATGATGCTTACTACATCAAATATACAACACCTGGATTTATGGATCTGAATGTGGAAATCATTGATGATGATCGATTCGCAATGGCACATAACTATGAATTAAATGGCGATCTTATGGCAGATCCAGATATGGAATTTACAGTGGATAAAGAAAACCGACTGCTCTATCCACAATCCTATCAACAGGATAATCTTCAATTCTATGAACGTGTGGATGGTGATCCTTTTCGTGCAAATGAACTCAATCGTTTTATGAACCAATGGATCCACAATATCCAGGAACAAAAATACAAGGTAGAAACGATCTATACGGATGAATTTGAATTATCTGCAAAAGAAAATCCAAATGCAGTTAAAAAATTCTGTAAAGAACATGGAATCGCAAAGATGGCACCAAAAAGTAAGGAGTTGGAAAGATGAGTAAACGATTTATACGAAAAGAGGTTCTAGAAAAAGTAAGAACATTATCTGCCTTTGATTATTTAAAGAATTATGCACCCGACTTATTAGTTAAAAATGGGAGAACAGATTATTATCATCGAGATCATGATTCCTTGCATTTTTCCAATGGTAAGTGGTATTGGTGGTCACAAGGTAAAGGTGGAACTTCCGCACTCGATTATTTGATTATAGTGGAAGGATATGAATTTAAAGATGCGTGTAATTATCTATCCGATTTAATGAATGTGAGTGCCCCGGTTGCGACTTTCTATCATCCAAAACCAGCTAAACCGTTTGAATTGCCTGTCAAAGATAAAAACAATGATTTAGTGGTTCGTTATCTTTGTGAAGTACGAAAAATTGACAAAGATATTGTAGATAAATTCATATCCAAAGGAATGATCTATCAATCCGCTAACTTCAAAAATGCAGTATTTGTTGGATATGATAAAGATAAACCAACTTATGCGTTTAAGCGAAGCATCTTTAAGAATTTTAAACTGGATCATGCTGGAAGTAATAAGGCATTTAGCTTTAATTACACAAATCCAAAAAGTGATGTACTCCATGTTTTTGAAGCAGCCATTGATCTATTATCCTATATGACACTTTTGAAAATGGACGAGAAGGATTATACGAAATTTGATTATCTATCTCTTGCAGGAGCCAGTGATAAGATTGCTATCAAATCTGAAGCTGATATTCCTATTGCATTAAAAGCTTATTTAGAGAGAAATCCAACTATCAAAACCATTGTTTTTCATCTAGACAACGATGAAGTCGGTATTGGTGCAACATCTAAAATCATTTCTATTCTAAGTTCAAAATATCAATGTATTGATGAACATCCACCTATTTATAAAGATGTAAATGAAGAATTAATTCATAAAAGTTCATTACTTTCGACAGTTTTTTGATTTTCTGTCGAGGACAAATCTCAGTCAATAAGCTATGGTTAAGTTGAAATGTGGAATTACCGACAGAATCATGCCTTTTCTGTTGATTACAAATTATTTCAATTGCTGTAGGCTAATGAAGAGGTGGAAAAATGTTAGTAATGATAATGGCAAAATTGGTACAGACAACGAATGAAAAATTTGTTTATATCTATGATGGAAATATGGATTCAGATAATTTAGATTTTGAAAATGTTGGAATTGTTGAATTTGATTATTGTGTATTTAAGAATGCTCCAAATACAATTGATGCAATGTACTTACTTCAAAATATGGAAGATAAACATATAAGAATTATTAAAGAACCTGCTGCAAAAGATATTAATGAATATGGAATAGATACTTTACCATTCACTATTTTCAGAGAAATATTGGTAAAATATAATGCGTATAAATCTATTCCAGACTTTGCTGTACATTTGACTTCTGAATTCTTACAAGAAGCTCTACAAAAGGATGAAATCAAAGAAATGTTTATAGATAACAATATTGCATCTAAAGAAGCAATCGAAGATTTTCTAGAAGATGTGCAAAAGCAACGTGGAAAACATTAAATTCTATATTAGAAATTGCATTATAAACCCTTTATAATCTTTCACGAGGTGGTAAAACAATTGAAAGATTTTGAAGGCATTGTTTTATTAAAACAAGATGGAACTGGATGGAAAGATACACTTTATTTATATGCTGTAGATATCCCATCTTTGAACATTAAACAATGCGGTGCTCTTATTATGAGCAAATATTATGTGCAATCAATTTTAAACTTACAAGCTCCTTTAGACCGGATGATTCCTGTTTATCCAATCGATTATCGAACAGAACAGAATTTTAAAGGAACAGAAATAGAAAAACAAAAATTAGACGATTTACTTCTTCTAGTAGCAAAAGCGATAGGAATCAAACTGTTTTTAAATCGTGAAATACCTGAAGTATTAGTGCTTCCTTGGAATACTTTGGAAGCTGAATTAAAAAAGCAAAAAATTGAATCGTAATTATTATCAAGGGAAAGTAGATGCTTTCTCTTTTTTGTTATTCAAATTTAAGAAAGTGAAGGTGATGTAATTTGAATAAGCAATTTGATTTATTTCAGAAAATGAAGATCAAAGAAGTCTGTGAAAATATTAGTCGTATGACCTATGCCTATATTAATCCGGACACAAAACAACCTACTGTTGTTCCATCAAAACATTATAAAGATATCCTGGATCAGCCTGTAGAAGTTTTAGTTAATGATCAGGTAAAGAAACAGTTCTTAAATATCATGTTTAAACAAATGAAAGCATTGAAGGATGAAGAGCCTATTTTATTCAATGAAACCTTGTTATTGATGGATCTAAATAAAACACCAGATAGTTTAGAACTCAATGAAGAAGCTGCATTAAAGATTACAGCTACAGAACTTGTAGAAAATGAAAAAACGCAGAAGAAGAAATTCCATCTTGTGGATAATGAATATTTATATGCCTATGAATCCACAAAGAATGATTCCGAATTGATGGCTCAACTCTTTGGCAAGCAACAAAATGAACGAGTATATTCTATTGAACTTGATGAAATAGATATGGAAAAACCAAAGTCAAAAGGAGGAAAGAACAATGACTTACAACACTAGAATTTATAATTATGCAAACTTGCATTCAGATGACAAACAAATCATACAGGCTCAATTACTTATGTTGGAATCTGTAGAAGATACCATCACAAATTACACATACGCAAAAGAAACTTCTACAAATACTTTAGAAACAATTTCCTTTGAAGAAGGAATTCATGCTTTAGAAGAAGCAAAACAAAATATGTATAGCGACATTGTAGAATACATGATTTTTGCGATTGATAGTTATGAAGATGAAGTACATGAAATGGATACAGATGATCCATTCTATGGATTGTATGTAGAAATGGAGAACTTAGAAAATGAATAATGTAGAAACAATTGAATTCAGTACGGCTAATCTTGAAAGATTGGCTTTTTATTTTAAGAATTTGAAGATGGAGGTTAGTGGAAAATGGTACACAATGACAAAGTTTTAGAGGATGTAAATGCTCTGCTTGATTATAATGCCGTTAAAGATTATTTATTTATGACAGTCATTAATGCAGAAGAACATAAAAATGATTTAGCCACTATGCCTCATACTATTATTGGAGATCTTGCGATTGTTTATAAGATTATGATACAAACAACAAATGACCGTTTTTGTTCGGCTAGAGTGACAAATCAACTCATGGATCAGTACGGAATTGATGTAAACAAACTTCATAACGATGCATTGATTTCATCGCCAAATATGATGAAACCAGAAATACTTCCATTAGAAACCATGTTGATAGGAATTCCAAAAGACATAGCCTTGGAAGAAAAAGAACATCAACTTGTTGTTTTAACAAATGAAAATCATACAGATGGTGCAGCCACAATGTTCTATGCTGGAATTTTAAATGATTTGGCTGAAAAATTAGAACATGACTTATATATCATTCCTTCATCAACCGATGAGTGTATTGCACTTTGTGACTCCCCTTCTTTAAATATCGAACATGTTAAAGAAATGCTTCGCTCAGTTAATAATTCAGAGATGGTAGATCCGGATAAAAAGCTATCCGATCATTTGTATCATTACGATAAGAATGAACACATTTTAGAAAAAGCAGATGACTATGAAAAGCGAATCAATAAACATAAATATTCGCAATTATTACATTAGAGATTGGAGATTTCAAAATGATAAAATACGAAGATATCGTTAAAAGAATATCCAATATTGAAAAGAAGAAAATCAAAAATGAAGAACGCATCAAAACACTTTCGGATGAGAACAATATTCTGACTGCAAATCTAAAACTACTAAATCAGAAAAAAGAAATGTTTGAAAAGATGGATCAAGATCTTGCAGATCTGATTCCGGATAAGAAAAAGACTGTAGCCAATTAATGTCTACAGTTGTAACAAGCAACGTCTTTTGGGGACAAAAGACAAGTATTTAGGGAATATCCCTAAGACCCTGAGCTATCACAATTTGTTGATAGCTCTTTTAAAATTGGAGGTACATGAAAATGTTTAATAGTATAACACTATGTTTTATCAGTTTCCTTGGTGGTGGAATGATTGGAATGGGTACAGTTTTATTTGTTCAGGGTGCTTTCTACAATGAAAACAAAATCGAAGAAAAAAGAAATCAAAGTCAGATTAACGAATAATGACTTGGATCGTCTTAACAATCTGGTTAAAGAATCAAATCTATCACGAGAATCTTACCTTCGAATGTGTATAAACGGTTTGTTACCTAGACCTGCGCCTACTAAAGAATTCATCGAAGTAATCGAAATTTTAAGAGAGATTGCTGAAAACATGAATCAAATCGCGATATCTGTTTATACACAAAATGCAATGGATAAATCCTTTTACATGGAAAACTATGAAAAGCTGCAAGATCAAATCAATGAGATTATGATTTTGATTCGACAACCAATCAATATGGAGGAAGTATGGCAATTACCAAAATATGGGCAGTAAAAGATGATTTAAATCGCGTCCTAAACTATATTAAAAATCCAGATAAAACAAAAGAAGATATGAGTGATGGTTTAAAAGAAGTTTTATCCTACACTACTCAAGGCTATAAAACAAACGAAAAAGAGTTTATTACCGGAATCAATTGTGAACCTCGTACGGCCTTAAAACAGATGATGAATACAAAGCTTTCTTACAACAAGATGGATGGTCGCCTTGCCTTTCATGCGGTGCAATCTTTTAAGCCAGGTGAAGTTACACCTGAACATTGTCATGAACTTGGTGTTCAGCTTGCCAAACAAATGTGGGGCAATCGATTTGAAGTGGTTGTTTCTACTCATTTGGATAGAGACCATCTACACAATCATTTCGTGGTAAACTCCGTTTCCTGGGTAGATGGTAAAAAGTATGACAATAAGAAAGCTGATATCGATCACTTCCGTGAATTAAATGATGCGATCTGTAAAGAGCATGGTTTAACTGTCATCACAAAACCAGAAGGCAAAGCGATGAATTATGGAGAATGGAAAGCAGAAAAGAATGATTCTATCTATTTACGGAAATTGATTCGCTATGACGTGGATTCTGTTTTATTGTATGCAAGAACACCTGAACAGTTTCAATCTAGTCTTGAAGAAATTGGATATGTTGTAAATTTGAATGGTAAACATTGGACTTTAAAACATCCACAATCTAAAAGAACATTTCGCTTTTATAAACTGACTCGTGATAATCGCTATGATGAAGAACATTTGATGGAACGGATTAACAGTAACTTCTTGTTTCCCATGCAGTCATCTGTTAAAGATGTTATATCTTGTAAAGAATATCAAGGCAATCATAGAAAATTAAAAGGAATCAAAGCGATGTATATTCGATATTGTTTTGAATTGGGTATTTTACGACCTAAAGGAATACCTCAAAAATATCCAAGTCCAGCACTTAGAAAGGATTTAATTTATATGGAGAAAATCACAGATGAAAATACATTTGTTGGCAAGCATAATCTTGAATCGATTGAAGATGTGCTTGCTTTTAAATTGAATTTAAACAACCAAATAGAAAACTGGATGAATCAAAGAAGATCCATCTACAACAAAATCAAACGAACTCGTGATCCAGAATTAAAAAAACAATTAGAACAGGATCGAGATACGCTCACTTCCAAAATTGCACATGGGAAAAAGGAAATCCGCATATGCGAAGATATAGAAAAGAGAGTACCTGACATTGAAGAAAAATTAAAAATGGTCAATGCATTAGAAACAGAGCGTATGCAAACACAAAAAGAATACGAAAGGAGCTTGAATTTATGAACAGTGCCGATACTGCTGATCAGATGATGAAGATGACATTAGAAGGTATTCAAGTGGCTGCTGAAATTGGATTAAAAGCTGGTGGAACAGCCGCTAAATCTCTGGCTGTTACTTTGTATGCGATTATTAGTGACAACAAGAAAATCAAAGGAAAAACAAATCTAGATAACCTATTAAAATCCAATAAGGAATTAAAAGTATTCGCGATTCACCATTCTGACTTAAAAAAGTTTTGTGAAGAAGCAAAACATTATGGTGTCCTCTATTCTGTATTAAAAGAAAAGAACAATACAGATGGGATCGTAGATATCATGGTCAAAGCAGAAGATGCTTCTAAGATATCTAGAATGGTAGATAAATTTGACTTAGCTACTATTGATACAAAAGCCATTCGTGAATCTGTCTTATCACAAAAGGATATAAAGCCAATGAGTGATGAAGAGCATGATGCATTGTTATCAAAACTGATGGATGAAAAATCAAACCCCAACAAGGCTCGGACAAGCAAGGACGGTACTCCGTTCGAGCCATCTTCAAAAACATTGAAGAAAGAAAACAAGAAGAAAACCGTCGAAAGAAAAAAATCAACAGCTACTACGGATAGACCTTCTGTACGTCAGGAATTAAAAGATATTAAGCAACAGCAATTAAAATCTTCTGCGCCAAAATATCCGGTAAGAAAGAAATCAAAAAAGAAAGTGAGATAAGTTTACATTCTTGCTAATATTGTTAGCGATATTAGCATATCTGTAAATCTAGAGGAGGTAAAACCAATGTTTAGAAATTTTCAACGAAATAAAGACGAAGACAATATTTGTATCCAAGTTGATGATACAGAAAGAAGAATTATTGTTCGTGCTCTTGCAGATTTAAGAGATAAACAACGTATGGCACATAAAAATTATGACTTTCTAGATTCTTTGATTGTCAAAGTTTGTGATGCAGATGTAAATAAAGCCTATTTTGACAAAGTTCCACAAAAATAGTCAGTTATCGCATCAGATATTGTCAATTCATCATTTTCTGATTTGTTAACTTGCTAAATTAACAACTATCAAAACTTTTAAGCAATTCGAATTCGGATTGCTTTTTTGTTAAATGAAAGGAGCTGATGTTTATAGACAAACGAAAAGATGAATACTTGTTTCTAGGCTTATTACTAATACCAACAATTTGGTTTGCATTGCTGATTGCACCTTATATGGATAAAGGATTAATCAATGCACTTCCCTATTTAAGTAAAGCCTTAAATCATCCATTTTCTATTCAATGGACAGATTCAACACTCAAAATAATCGGTATCTTTCTAATAATCTATGTCCTAGGGGTTGGGATGTATTTATCTTCTGCTAAGAACTATAGGCGCACGGAAGAATATGGTTCAGCTAAATGGGCAAATCCCAATACTGTTTGCAAGAAATACGCAAATAAAGATTACTTTGCCAACAAAGTCTTTTCTCAGAATGTACGAATGGGATTGGATGGTAAAAAACATAGGCGAAACTTAAATACGGTTGTGATTGGTGGTTCTGGTGCTGGCAAAACAAGATTTTATGCCAAGCCAAATATCATGCAATGTAATACAAGTTTTGTTGTATTGGATCCTAAAGGCGAAATCATTCGAAGTGTTGGTCATCTATTAGAAGAGAATGGTTATGTCATTAAAGTCATTGACTTGATTGATATGTCTAAATCTCTTGGCTATAATCCATTTCACTATATTCAAAGTGATAAGGATGTTCTTAAATTAATCACGAATCTGATCCGTAATACAACACCTAAAGGTTCTTCTACCAATGATCCATTCTGGGAAAAGAGTGAAACAGCACTATTGGAAGCACTGATGTTATATCTGTACCATTATGCACCAGAAGATGAACAGAATTTTACAATGGTCATGGAAATGCTCAATTATGCAGAAGTCAAAGAAGATGAAGAAGACTACGAAAGTCCATTGGATGAGTTATTTAAAAGACTAGAAATGATAGATTCTAATTCATTAGCTTTAAAACAATACAAAATTTATAAACAAGCAGCAGGTAAAACCGCCAAATCGATTCTGATTTCGGTTGGCGTAAGACTTGCTGCTTTTAATTTGGAAGAACTTGCATCATTAACCAAATATGACGAGATGGAATTAGAACAGATTGGAGAAAGAAAAACGGCTTTATTTGCGATTATTCCAGACAACGATTCCACATTCAATTTTGTAGTTGGAATGTTGTATACCCAGTTATTTCAAATGCTTTATTACCAGGCGGATTATGTACATGGTGGAGAACTTCCGATACCTGTACATTTTTTAATGGATGAATTTGCCAATGTTGCTTTACCAGATGAATTTGATAAACTTCTTTCAACGATGCGTTCAAGACAGATTTTTGTATCCATTATTTTACAGAACCTGGCTCAAATCAAAGCATTATACAAGGATAGCTGGGAATCGATTTTAGGAAATTGCGTGCGCCCAGAAGTCGCCAGCGCATTATAAATTCGGCGGCGTGGTATTTATGGAATACTGCCTTTAGCAAGCAGTAGGTAAAAGTATCAAGTGACGAAAAATCACAACCTATTATTCTACAACTTATCCGAGAGGGGAAACCCGAAGGGGAGTGTAGCATGTTGTCGCTCTTGTCAATAGATGAGAGCCTGAATGATAAGGTACTAATCCTGTGTATCTGAAAATTCAAGAATAAAAACTCGTGTATGAGGTATAAAGCTATACTGCCTGAACGATAGCCAGAGTGGGGGAATCCGCACTCCGCATACGAAAAGGATTGAAACGTATGCCATTCCATGTTGGTTTCATTTCGCAGTTATGAAAGCAAGCGATACTCATGGAAGGACAACCGCAAGACAGCGGGTAAATGGCGAAAGTCGGTGCCGACAACACGAAACGCTAATTCTATAAATACTAACTGGGGATGACCTAAACCTGGTAACGGGCATGGTCACACAGCTCTCATAGTAGTCCGAGACGTTAATGACGTTCACATGGCGAAGGGGAGCAGCTTATTTACTAATACGATATGAAAGGACGGTGCGAGAGGCATTGAGAAATCCAATCCAAGTATTAAGTAGTTTGACGGAAAAGTCAAAGAATGAATCTTACAGGTTTCAGAGATTATATCGGAATCTGTACAATCCAGAGTTCTACTGGCTTGCATATAAAAACATATATGCAAACACAGGCAGTATGACTGCCGGTGCAGATGGAACTACCATTGATGGCATGAGTGATGAAAGAATCCAAAGGATTATTGAATCCATGCGAGATAAAAGTTACCTGCCAAAACCTGCACGCAGGGAATATATTGCTAAGAAAAACAGCAATAAAAAGCGCCCGTTGGGAATCCAGTCGGGCAATGACAAACTGGTGCAGGAAGTAGTGAAAATGATTTTAGAAAGCATTTATGAGCCTGTGTTTAAGAAAACATCTCATGGGTTCAGACCAAACAAAAGCTGTCAGACAGCATTATACCAGATTCAGAAAACCTTTACGGGAACGAACTGGTTTGTTGAGGGCGATATACACGCCTGCTTCGACAGTTTTAATCACCACACAATCATCAGATTGCTGAGAAAACGCATTGATGATGAAATGTTCCTACAACTTATCTGGAAATTCCTAAAAGCAGGATATATGGAGCAATGGACGTACAATCGGACATATAGCGGTGTACCGCAGGGGTCTGGCGTCAGTCCAGTGCTTGCGAACGTGTATCTCCATGAATTAGACAAATTTATGGAAGAATACGCACAGAAATATAACCGAGGAAAGAAGAAACAAATAAACTCCGACTACAATAAAGTTGTCAAAAAGGCATCCTATTACAGATGTATGGGCAAAAAGAAGTGGGCGGATTTATCTCCAGAAGAACGCTGGGAACGCAATAAGCATTTGAAAACGCTTGAAAAGCAAGCACGACAACTAACTCCTACCGAACCTTTAGATGAGACGTATAAACGGATTCAGTACACCCGTTACGCTGATGATTTTATTATTGGAGTAATTGGGAGCAAAGCGGACGCAGAACAGATGAAAGCTGATGTCGGCAGATTCCTCAGGGAAGAACTGGATTTGGAAATGTCCGAAACCAAAACGAAGGTTACACATACAGGAGACAGAGCCAGATTTTTAGGCTACGACATTACGGTATCCAGAAGTCAGGATTTAAAGAAATCCGCAGGAGGATACAAAATCAGGAGCAATGCAGGAGTGGTGAAACTACTTGTACCCAGAGAAAAATGGGTGGGAAAGTTACTGGAATATCATGCAATCAAAATCAAGATTAACGAAAATGGAAAAGAAAGATTTGTAGCCCTACACAGGGGAAAACTGGTAAACCAAAGCGATATAGAGATTCTGGCAAGATATAATGCGGAAGTTCGTGGACTTTATAACTACTATGCCATAGCAAATGATTCCTTTAAGATAGGCAGATTCGCCAATCTTATGAAGTACAGTATGTACAAGACATTTGCCTGTAAGTATAAAACAAACGTTCACGAAATCAAGCGCAGATATTGTGTTGGAGGACTGTTTACAATCGCATACGATACCATAGCAGGAAGGAAAACTACAACCTTTTACAGAGACGGGTTTAAGCGAAAAGAATCAGCTACGAAGTTTGACAATGTGAGCGAACTTCCGCAGTTCTCAAAATACGCTAAAACCAACACTTTGAAACAGAGAGTGGAACGCCATACCTGTGAACTTTGTGGAAAGGATTGCAGAAATCTGGAAATCCATCAAGTAAAGAAACTAAAAGACTTAAAGGGCAATGCGGAGTGGGTACTCCTTATGCGCAAAAGGAGACGGAAAACTCTTGTGGTATGCCCCGAATGTCATAAACTGATTCATTCTTAATACCGCAAATATAATAAGCGGAAAGCCGTATACATCGAGAGGTGTACGTGCGGTTTGGGAGGGAGGGGATGCAAGTCCTGTAAAGGACAAGCTGAACCTTACCTCATGATGAAACATATTATCTTGGTGGCAATGAACAAAGTACCCATAAATATATTAGTGAACTCTTAGGAAAAGAAACTTTAGATACCAATACCTTTGGTAAGTCTTCCGGAAGAAGTGGTAATTATTCTACAAATTACCAACAGACAGGAAGAGAGTTATTAACAGCGGATGAAATTCGTTTATTGGATAACAATTACGGGCTTCTTTTTATTAAGGGAGAACGGCCTATCAAAGATAAAAAATATGATTTGTTGAAACATCCAAATATTAAGCAGACATTGGATGGAGGACGAGAACCTTATATTCATGGGCAGGTACATCATTTCATTGATGACTGGCAAAATATACTTCTAACAAACAATGAATATGAATTATTAGATGCAGAAGAAACAGAAAACTATTTAAAGGAGATTGAAGAAAATGAAGAAAGTAAAAACAATTAGAAAAGCATTACTCTTTGCTTATATGACATTGGTACTTATCACAAACTTTGCAACACCTATCTATGCAGCCAATGATCCAGTTACGGTTGTCAATAACTTCAGTGATTTTATGTTTGGACTCATTCGAGCTATTGGCATGATTCTATTAGGTTTTGGAATTGTACAGGTTGGTTTATCTTTAAAAAGCCATGATCCAAGTCAAAGAGCCAATGGATTTATGACAGTAGCTGGTGGTATTGTAATTACCTTTGCTAAAGAAATTTTGAATATTATTGTAGGTTAATATATGGATGGAATCATCGATAACCTAACAAGTGCCATCAATACTTGGAATTCTAAGCTTGCTGAAATATGGTTGTTACTGACTGAATCCCCAGAAACATTTAAAGGTGGAGATATATGGAAAATCATTGTAAAAGTACATGAAGGTTTACAAGCTATTGGTCTTGCCCTTCTTGTACTTTTCTTTGTATGGGGATTAATACGAACCTGCACAAGCTGGCAGGATGTTAAACGACCAGAACAAGCCTTCAAACTTTTTCTAAGATTTATCATCGCAAGAACTTTAGTACTTTATGGAATGGAACTGATGACAAAGATTTTTGAAATTGTACAGGGGATAATTCAATCGATTACGGAAACTGTAGGACTTGGAGTATCCAATGAAACAGTGATTCCACAAGAAATTGTAGATGCGGTTAGTAATACAGGCTTTCTAGAATCTATTCCATTATGGGCAGTAACCCTACTAGGATCTATATTTATCACAATCTTGTCTTTCGTGATGATTCTAACAGTATATGGAAGATTCTTTAAACTATACATGTACACAGCTATATCTCCAATTCCGCTTGCAGCAGCTGCAGGAGAAAGCACACAAAATACAGCATTTACATTTATTAAAAGCTATGCAGGAGTTTGTTTAGAAGGAGCGATCATTGTCCTTTCCTGTATTATCTTTTCAGCCTTTGCATCAAGTCCACCAGTAGTGGATTCAACAGCATCAAGTGTATCTATGGTATGGAGTTATATTGGTGAATTAATATTCAATATGTTAGTTCTTGTAGGAACAATCAAGATGTCAGATAGAATTGTCAAAGAAATGATGGGATTGTGATTTTTTAATTCTTAATAATTAAGATATAATGACTTCATGGAAAAAAAAGATTGGAGATATTGAAATGGATACTAAATACACAAATAATGAAGCATTACAAAAACTCATGTCTGAATTAGATATTGGATTGAATTGTGAAGAAATCTATTCAGAAGAAGATGCCATAAAAATACTCGAAATTGATAATAAATCGGATGAGTAATACATTTGCACAACATCCGTAAAAAAATTACAGTATTTCTTGACCGTAAAAAAATTACGGTTATAATGGAGCTGAGGTGATACCAATGCTTAAACATTTCAAAGTTAATAATTTTAAGAATTTTAAAGATGACCTAGATATTGATTTTTCTGATGTGAATGGATATAAGTTTTCTCAAGATTGTATCACTAATGATTTGATTGGAAAAATGATTATTTATGGTAAAAATGGAAGTGGTAAAACAAATTTAAGTAAAGCTCTTTGTGATTTAAAAGAAACATTAACAATGTCTAATAATATGAAATCAAATCATTCTTTTATTTCAAATGCGAACTCTAATAACGAAATTACGACTTTCACTTATACCTTCCTATTCAACAATAAAAAAGACAAAGTGGTATATGAATATCAAAAAACAGATTTATACAATTTAACCAATGAAATATTAAATATAAATGGAAAGATCATCTATTCTTATGATTTTAATAAGAATAAATTTGTAGAAAAAAACGAAGATTATTTTCATAATTCAGACATTTTTACAATTTATCAAAAAAACACCAATCCATCATTACCATTTGTACGTTGGTTAGTAAATAATGGTGCTGTAGAAAAGAATTCGGTTTTCAACAAGATATATGATTATGCAGTAAAAATAACGCAGATTTTTACTCCTACAACGGCATTGATTCAGTTGTCAAGAAATGAATTAGACGTACTTGATCGTAATGTGAATGATTTAGAAGAGTTTTTAAATTATATGGGTATTGAATGTAAATTGTCTATGGAAAAACTGCCAGATGGTAGTAAAGAGCTTTATTTTGTATTTAGAAATAGAAAAGTTGCCTTCTTAGAGAATGCATCTAGTGGAACATTGTCATTATTTAATTTTTATATTCGGTTTTTAATGCCACATAAAGAAAGTTCTATTCTTTATTTTGATGAATTTGATGCTTTTTTTCATTTTGAATTATCTGAAAAAATTGTTCAATATATTAAAGAAAAATATAAAAATTCTTTGGTTATCTTTACTACGCACAACACAAATTTAATGAGTAATAAAATTATGCGTCCTGATACATTGTTCATACTTTCAACAAGTGGAAAATTAACACCGTTATGCAAAGCGACGGATCGTGAGTTAAGAGAAGGTCATAATCTTGGTAAATTGTATATGAATGGTGAGTTTGATGAAGACTAAAAATATATTATTTATAGTCGAAGGTAAGAATGATGAGCCACGATTTATTGAGCAACTTTTATCAAAATGTTATCCAGTATCAAACTTTAAAATATATTCCTATGAAGCAAATTTGCATATGCTTGCAAGCAGGTTAGAAAATGATTATTTTGATTTTGAAGAAGATGAATTAGATATATTGCTATTTTTAAAATCTTATGAAACAAAACATAAAAAAATCTTTGACTTAAAATATACAGATGTATTTCTAATATTCGACTTCGAGCCTCAGCATCCAGATTTGCATTTTGATACGATTCAAAAAATGATTCGGTACTTCAATCAATCTGATGAAAGGGGAAAGCTATTCATTAACTATCCGATGATGCAGTCTTATAGACATTTAAAAGCCCTACCTGATAATGTTTTTTTGCAGACTAGATTGTATAAACAAGATTTTAAACACTATAAAGAAATAGTATCAAATGAAAGCTTTAATAACGACATTTCAACATATGATTACACAATATTCGTAAGTTTAGCATTCCATCATTTAACTAAACTATTATTCATTCAAAATAAAGAGAATCGAGTACCAACAATTGATGACTATGATAGTTTAGATTATGCAAAAATATTTGATATTCAATATGAAAATTTGAAAAATAATTTCATTTGGATCGCCAACACATGTATTTTGATTTTAATTGACTACAAGCCAAAAAATTTCTTTGATCAAATCACAAAACATGAAACATCATTTAAATTACCCTATATCGAGCAGAGTTAATCTCTGCTTTTATTATGCCTTCTTGGGCAAGAAAGGAACACAAAATGAAAGATTATTTATTAAACAAAGTTGTATTAAAAACAGGAGATTCATTGGATATTGTTGAATCTTCAACTTTACCATTAACAGAAAAATTGATGTACAAAGTGGAACATGAAAAGGATAAAATTGTTGTTCGACGTGATGGCAGAAATTTGATTATTCCTGTCGAAAATATCTTATTTGCATCTTCTATTCCACTAGATGTCATTCATGAGGATTATAATGATGAAATCTAATTTTGAAATCAAGATCAACAAAGAAATACGTGATTATACAGAAAGTATTTTCTTTGGATTGTCACTTCGACAAAGTATCTTTTCTATCATTGCCTGCGCTATTGCGTGTGGTTTGTATTTCTTATGTAAAGATAGATTAGGTACTGAAATGACAAGCTGGTTATGTATGCTTGGTGCTGCTCCTTTTGCAGCATTTGGATTCGTACGTTTTCAAGGAATATATACAGAAGATATTGTAAAGATGGCAATATCTTCTTTTGTATTATCTACAAGAAATTTGATTAATGCCCCTTTTAATCTTTATTACGAAATATTGGAGCCAGTTATTAAACAATCTAGAAAGGAGTCGATTGTACATGATAAAAAGTTACGAAAGATTGAAAAAGCTCAACAAAGAAAAAACAAGAGTGCCTAGAACTGTTCAGGATACCATTCCCGTAGATACAATCTATAAGGATGGTATTTTTAAATCCGGTAATAAATATACCAAGAGTTACAGATTCTTAGATATCAATTATAAGATTGCATCTGGTGAAGATAAAAATAATCTCTTCTTAAGTTATAGTGATTTACTGAATTCATTTGATTCTTCTGTGATGACTAAGATTACCATTAATAATCGAAAAGTGGATATCAAGAAGTTTAAAGAAGATATATTGATTCAATTAAAGAATGATGGGTTAGATAAATATCGTGAAGAATACAACAATATGCTTTTGGATAAACTATCTGAAAGTGATGATATTATCCAGGAAAAATATATTACAGTAACGATTTTTAAAAGCAGTATAGAAGAAGCAAGATTCACCTTTTCTAGAATCACCACTGAATTCTCTACCCTATTTGCTCGTCTTGGATCATCTTGCATTGAATTAAATGCGGAAGAACGATTAAAAATGCTTCATGATTTTTATCGTAGTGAAACGGAAGAGTTTTCTCTCGACATGAATGATTTGGCTAAGAAAGGTCATTCCTTCAAAGATTTAATTACACCTAGAATGAGCAAATACCACAATAAATATTTTGAATTTGATGGTAAATATGGAAGAGTTTTATATCTAAGTAATTATCCAGGCTTTTTAAAAGATGAGTTTGTTTCTGAGTTATGTGATTTAAACAAGAATCTCATGTATTCCATGGACATTATTACAATTCCTACTGATGAAGCAGTTAGAGAAGTAGAAAATAAGTTTTTAGGTGTAGAAAAGAATATTACCGATTGGCAAATGAAACAAAATCGCAACAATAACTTCTCTGCTATCATCCCTTATGACATGGAGCTACAACGTAAGGAATGTAAGGAATTCTTAGACGATTTAATTGTACGAGATCAAAGAATGATGCTATGTAATATTACGGTTGTTCATCTTGCCGATTCATTAGAAGAACTGGATAAAGATAGTGAAACATTAAAAGCAGTAGCTCGTAAATATGTATGTGAACTCGAAACACTATACTTTTCAAAAAGACAATTGGACGGTCTACAAACAGCCCTTCCTATTGGTGTCAACAAACTCAATATCACTCGTACCCTGCTTACAGAAAGTGCTGCTGTATTTATTCCCTTTAGAGCCCATGAAATCATGCAGAAAGGTGGTATTTGGTATGGACAGAGTGCCATTACCAACAATCCGATTCTTTGTAACAAAGCTTTATTACAAAATCCAAACTCTTTTGTATTGGGTATTCCTGGATCAGGTAAATCTTTTCTTACAAAAGAAGAAATTGAATTCTTAATTCTATCTACGAATGACGATATTATTATTGCGGATCCAGAAGGCGAATATGATCCAATCATTAAAGCGATGAAAGGACAGATTATTCGTATTGGAACAAATAGTAAAGATTATATTAATGCCATGGATATGTCAGAAGGATATGGAGATAGTGGTAATGCAATTGCAGATAAATCTCAATTTATCATGTCTTTATTTGAACAGTTAGATACTAATCATGGTGGTATATCCCCTATTGATCGTTCTATAATCGATCGTTGTGTATCTTTGGTTTATCAGGATGCCATGAAAAATAACTATATTCCAACATTAAAGCACCTATACAACAAGCTGCTAGAACAAAGTGAACCAGAAGCTAAATCATTAGCTATTAAGCTTGAATTATTTACAAATGGATCCTTGAACATTTTTGCCCATGAAACCAATGTAGATATCAAGTCTAGAATTTTGTCGTTTAATATCTTTAATTTAGGAAAGCAACTAAAGACGATGGGATTACTCGTGATTACAGATGCCATTATCAACCGTGTCAATGAAAATTGGAGAAAAGGAAAACGTACACATGTCTTCATTGATGAGATTCATGTTATCTTTGAAAATGAAGAAAGTGCAACCTTCTTTGCATCTGCATGGAGACAATTCCGTAAAAGAGATGCCTATCCAACAGGCATTACACAGAATGTAAAATACTTATTATCAAGCCAGCAAGGAACGAGTATGCTATCAAACTCTGAATTCATTGTGATGTTAAATCAATCTGCCAATGATAGAGAAGATTTAGCTAGACTTTTAAATATTTCAGAAGAACAAATGGGATACATTACAAATGCACCAACAGGATCTGGATTAATCAAGTATGGTGGTTCCATTGTTCCGTTTGTGAATAAGATGCCAAAAGGATTATTGTACGATCTCAATACAACTAAACCAGGAGATAGAAAACTCCTATTCAACTAAGCAGAATTTACTTTCTGCTTTTTTACATACAAAGGAGTTGACGAATTTGAGAGATATTAAGACAAAACAAAAAATGCAAGCTATCAAAACAAAAGATACAAAAAGAAATATTCAGCATTTTATTAAACAACAATCCATTCATACTCGTAGTAAAGATGTGGACAAAAAAGAAGATGCTTCTGTTAAATCCAATCCACAGGTACAGGCTACAAATAAAGTAAGTGTTGCAGCAAAACAAACTGTAATTGAATCTAAGCATCGAGCTACAAAGTTTATAAAACAAAAACATCATGAATATAAGATCAAATCAGCTAATAAGAAACCGATTATTGAATCAAATCATGATATTCATCCACAGAGAATATCATATATATCCAAGGCAAAGAAGCATGTTGTGAATAAAGTGAATGCTTCAAAGATGAAAAAATCTACAGAACAATTTGTCTCCAAGCCTATTGTCCAAAATACAACACATGCTATAAAGAAATCATTTCATATTGTTAAGAAGAGTGTATCTACATTGAATACACTCTTTTCTTTTGGAACAGGATTGATTTTATTGATTGTGATTACTCTGTTTGTTGGCACATTTAGCGTATTAGCTCAAGATGGTGGATCTAATAGTGAAATTGTTTCTTTAAATGAAGAAGTTATTGCATATGAAGATACCATTCGTAAATATGCAATAGAATACGATATAGAAGATTATGTATCTTTACTTCAAGCGATTATGATGCAGGAATCTGGTGGTAAAGGAAATGATCCTATGCAAGCTAGTGAATCAGGATACAATACAAAATATCCTAGGATTCCTAATGGTATTACAGAACCGGAGTATTCCATAGATGTTGGTACACATACTTTTTCAGATTGTGTTAAAAAAGCAAATGTTAAAGATTCATCCGATACAGAACACATCTATCTAGCTTTGCAAGGATACAACTATGGATCTGGATATATTGATTGGGCAATTTCTAATTTTGGTGGTTATTCCAAATACAATGCACAACAATTTTCAGATATAAAAAAGCAAGAATTGAATGTATCAGGGTATGGAGATCCATCTTATGTCGATCATGTTATGCGATATGTCGGTATTACCTTTAGAGGTGGAACTAATCCAAACTTTAATAACATAGAAGCATGGATTACAAAGAATCCATATGCTAAAACAGGCTTATATGGCCAATGCACATGGTTTGCTTGGGGAAGATTCTATGAGCTATATGGATATGATCCTGGCTTTACTGGTAATGGATGGGATTGTGTAGATGAACTACTAAAAGCACATCCAGATAAATTTGAAAGATCCACTATTCCTAAAGCTGGAGCAGTATTTTCTGGCATTGGTAAAAACCATGTTGGTATTGTTTTAAAAGTAGATGGTAATAACATTACAATTCAAGATGGTAATTATGATGGCATTACCAATACGTTTGAAGATGCGAAAAAAGATTGGCAAACCAACACCTATACTCTTGATTACTATAGATCAAGAATGGGAGGTATTGTATTCGCCAATCCAAAGTAAAAGTGGAGAAATCATCATCTCCACTTGTTTGCATTTTGATGTTGTTCAACAACCTTCTTTGCCTCTTCTTCCGTACGATACAATTTACTTTCACGAACACGTGTTCCAGAAGTACCACAATTACCATCTGAAAATCGTATTGTACAAAATCCACCAGCATTACGAATAACAGTAGCTTTCTTGATAAAGACAGAAGAGGAAATAAAGTAAACAACATCACCTTCATTAAATCGTTTCAAATTATCATCTCCAAACAATTAACTCACAAGTATATTTTAAAAGATTAAAAAATTCTTGTCACTAAAATGATCCCATTGATTTTCAATGGGATTAGATTTGATACTATAGTGATCTTAGCATTTTATCAATTGTTTTTTTCTTCTGCTCTTTATTAGGATGTACGTACAAATTTAATGTTGTACTAATGTTAGAATGCCCTAATAATACAGAAACGGTTTTATAATCCGCTTTTGATTCTATACATCTCGTTGCAAAGCTGTGACGTAAACCATGAAATTTTAATTCCGGTATATCTAACTGTTTACAAAGCTTTTTATAGTAATTTCTATACGTTCTTGGCTCAATTGGCTTGATATCATTAGAAATTACATAATAGTTTTCATTTACCACTTTATTGAGAGATTTAAGCATCTTTAGCAATTCACTAGACATTGGAATATCTCTAACAGAATTAGCAGTTTTAGGTGTATCTAACAGTAACTCTGTATGTCTTGTTTCGCCTTCGATAATATAGATGCGTTGCAACGTATGTCTGACTTTTATTACTCCTTCAACAGTATCTACATCACACCATCTTAATCCGCAAATTTCACCAATGCGCATACCAGTGCTTAAACAAATAAAAATGCCTAAATTTTTAAAAGTGAAATTATTTCGTAAATGCTCCATAAACTTTTTTTGATCCGCTTTTGATAGCACATCAAGATCCTTTTTTTCTTGCTTTGATGGAAATTTAGCATCAATTTGAATATATTCTAAATATCCATTTTTAATTCCAAACTTCAAAATCATTTTTAATACAATGATAATGTCTCGTATTGTTTTTTCACTTAAACCAGCATCTAACTTATCAAAAACGAACTGCTGAACCTTTTCCTCGTTTACTTCATAAAGATCACCAAAATAAGGTTTAATGTGATTTTGAATTAGTAATTGATAAGCTGCATATGTAGATTTCTTTACATACTTTTTCTTTTCCTCCTTCCATTCTTCAGTAATTTGATTAATTGTTTTTTCTTTGACCATTTTAATTCCTCCTCTCTGGTCAGATCAAAACAATATGAAATTTTTATTGATATATGTTCCTAATTTGAGATTTTCTTACAAAGGTGATTGGAGCAAAAGAAAACTTAATGAAATATGTCTATTTTTTAAAGGAAATGGGTTATCAAAATCCGATTTATCTAATGAAGGATTTCCATGCATTTTGTATGGAGAGCTATATACTACATATAAAAATGAAGTAATAAGTGATATTATAAGCAAAACAAATACCATTCTTTCAAATCCGTTTTTATCTAGAAACAATGACCTTATAATACCTGGCTCAGGAGAAAATCCTATCGACATTGCAGTTGCTCGTGCTATTTACCAAAATGATATTATATTAGGTGGAGATTTGAATATATTACGTCCGAAGTCAAATGTTTCAGCAGCTTTTTTAAGTTATCAAATAAATGGTGTTAGACGATATGATATCGCAAAAAAGGCACAAGGGAAATCCATAGTACACTTACATAATTCTGATTTAAAAGAGGTTTTAGTATCTATTCCCTCATATGATGAACAACTTCATATTGTCAAATTATTAACCAAAATAGATGAGATGATTGAGACTCAAAGTAAAATCATTAACGATTTAGTTTTACAAAAGAAATGCATTATTTCCTCACTATTGAAATCAGTTCAAGATAATGAAAAAATAATGTTGAAAGATATTTTGTTTGATTACAATATTAAAACAACGATTAATAATGAATATCCTGTACTTTCTTCTACTGCATCTGGCATGTATTTACAATCGGAATATTTTAATAAGGAAGCATCCAGCGATAATACAATTGGATACAAAATTATTCCTAGAGGGTACTGTACATATAGATCAATGAGTGATACTGGATTATTTACTTTTAATATGCAAGAGCTTGTTGAAAAAGGAATTGTTAGTCCAGCATATCCAGTATTTTCAGCAAATGATGACTATATTAATGAGTTTATTATTTTATATTTAAACAACTCATCATACATAAAAAAACAAATTCTAGAATTAAAAAGTGGAGGTACTAGATTCGCACTACCATTTTCAACATTATGCACTTTAAAAATCCCAAAACTAGACAAAGAAAAGCAGTTATCATTAATTAAAACAATAACTGCCTTTGAGAGAAAAATTGAAAATGAAGAAATGATTTTAAAGGCCTTACATCAACAAAAAAATTTTTTGTTAAACAACATGTTTATATAAACATATTACATAATAGATATTTTTTCTGTTTTTGTAAATTCGCGAGTTCTTCATTTAATATGCTTATCTTTTCATCTAGCATTTCAAATAATGCTAGATTTTTCCTTTGTATTAATAAGCTAGGAACAAGAATCGTAAAGTTTTCTAAATCCTTTTTTTGAATATTTGGCAAACCCGTTCCTATTCTTAAGTTCATTATTTCTTTTTCTTTATATTTCAAATAATGATATAGGTATTTATTTTCTATAAGTGCTGAATTCACATTTTGTATTGTATAACAATGTCCACCGCTCCAAAAAGGACTACTGTTAAATTGAACATATCCACAAGAATTTCCGCCTTCACTGATTGAAATTGTATTTTCTGATACATTGTAGGAATCAAGATAACCAGATGGAGATGCTCCACCATTCATCATATAATAGGAGCCATTAGATAATAATTGATCATTATTTATTTGATCACCTTTAACTATGTAAGCTAATTGTTTAAGTTTATAATCAGCATAATTTTCTTTAAACATGCAATTATATATTCCCATTTTAAGAGAATTATAGTCGTCAATGATTTTAATTTGAACTTCAATTTTTTGGTCGATTAATTCTAGAAATCTTGCAATTTTTCTTTGTTCCATTATCGAGGGTAAATGAAATTTTACGGAGTTAACTAAATCACTACTAATATTTTTAACAACTCCACCTGCAGCTGTTGATTTATATTGTTTTTGTACAGCATCAGATGATAGAAGCTGGCATAAATATGTCTTATCTATATAGTTTTGATAATCACGAATCACGAACCAACCATCATGAATAAAGCCATCTATTTCTAAAATGTATGGCTTTCCAAAACTCATTGAATTAGAAAGAATTATGTCTCCTTTATATACTGCTCGAGATTTTTTAGAACCTTCTTTATTGATTCTTTCTTTGCAGAAAAAGACTCTATTTCCAGTAGAAGGCATATCACCTATTTTTATCCAATTCAGGCCACTTTTATCGGTTGTTACGTAGTTGATAATTGGACGTGGTGAACTTCCTCTGTATAGTTTCATTACATGTCCAAAAGATGTGTATACTAATTGTTCGTTGAATTCTCTAAATCTCAAATTAGGAACACTATAGAAATAAACACTTAAAAAAACATAATTGACCATTTGATTCAAAAAAGTTCAGAACTCTCTTTAGAGTACGTTTTTTGACGCAGTAAAATCGTATTACTGGATATACACTTTTTCTGCGAGGTAAAAGTATATGTCTAAATATAAAGATAAAAAACCCATCTATGATTGAATTTACCAGAAAGTATGCAAACAATGATCAGGCCCGTGAAGAATTCTTCCTTCATGCCAAGTATCCTAACGGTTACTACTGCGAAAAATGCGGCTGCACTCACTACAGGAAGATACTTGAAAGTGGCAGACTTTATCCGATGTTGCAGTTAAAGCTTATTTATGCCTGAATTCCATTTTGTTTGTTTTTCTCAGCTGTGAACATTATGTACCAGTCTTGTTCAGAATAATGTTTTCTCATTCGAGAAGTCTTGAGTTATCCCTTATATATAATAATGTTTGTTTTTTTATTCTATGATTAATCTGTCAACAAGGTATTTGGTCGCAATCTGCAAAAAAAATACCTTTTACACATGTAATCGGAGCAAAAAAAGATGAACGTTTACAAATCTGCAAAATTACGACAACATTTATGTCTTTAGATAGATTAAATACTCATAGCATCGTATAATAGTACTAGAAAATACGTTCATGATGAAAACAAAAAAACCATGGAAAAGAATGCAAAGAGAAAAAAATAGTGTTGAAGATTTGAATGAATTATCAATTGTTGGTGATAATGATGGAAATACTCATAGCATCGTATAATAGTACTAGAAAATACGTTCATGATGAAAACAAAAAAACCATGGAAAAGAATGCAAAGAGAAAAAAATAGTGTTGAAGATTTGAATGAATTATCAATTGTTGGTGATAATGATGGAAATCCAGAACCTAGATGTTCTATTTCTAACATTATCATTACGACTATTTCAGTATCATTAGTGTCTATTTCATATTTTACTACTAGTCCAGAGCAGTGCTAGTTAACTGGACGTATTCTTGCGTTTATTCGAATCGCTGTTCCAAGTTCGCATAGAAGCGTAGAGAGGATTTATGTGTATGGTAGAAAAGTTTTATGATAATAGAAATTTTAAA
>OCHF01000531.1_pt1 | contig 24492 bp, 22 predicted proteins | sample 1538851 | NCBI WGS metagenome assembly OCHF01 (sample SAMN04571730, study PRJEB22368) | human gut metagenome | biome: human gut; material: stool | host: Homo sapiens | place: Luxembourg | collected 2012-12-07
GACGCTGCGCGGGCCGCATTTGGACAATCTGACGTTCAACTTCAAGGGCGCGACCAGAAGGTCAGCGCCCTTTCGTTTCACGTCACCTTGTCTCAAATGCGGCCCGCTCGATGACTTATGTTCAACCTGCGGCGCCATTTTGCTTGAAGAAACCTTGCTCGCTCTGGCGGGTTTTCGCTGTCGGTGCCATAACATCGGCGTTGCCTTTGTTGATGTAGTCGTTGGGGACGTTCTTAAATGACTAGTCGAAAGGGACACTCTTGCCGGCACTTGGGGACAGTCCCTGAGTGCCGGCAGATTGGGACACTCCTTTGCAAGATGGCGCTGAAGACTGTCCCCGACGACTAGTCATTTAAGAACGTCCCCAATGACTATGACCCCTTTGCGCCAGTTTCTGTCGAGTCGGTGCTTCTTGCGGGTTGCCCGTATAATGGTTTGCGTATGAACCGCAACCAAGGAGTTCCAGTTTATGGACCAGAACCTTTTTAAATTCGACCTGATCGCCGAGGACCCGACGACGCACGCGCGCGCCGGCGTGCTGCACACCCCGCACGGAGACATCGAGACGCCGATCTTTATGCCCGTGGGCACCAAGGCAAACGTCAAGGGCATCCCCACCGAGACCGTTAAGCAGCTCGGTGCGCAGATCGTGCTCGCCAACACCTACCACCTGTCCATGCGTCCCGGCGAGGACACCATCGCTGAGCTGGGCGGACTGCACAAATTTATGAACTGGCATGGCCCCATCCTCACCGATTCGGGCGGTTTCCAGGTGTTTAGCCACAACGACGCCGTCAAGCTCACCGACGAGGGCGTGCGCTTTATCGTCAACGATTACGACGGTCGCCACGTGTTCTGGACGCCCGAGGACAACATGGAAATCGCCATGAAGCTCGGCTCCGACATCTGCATGCAGCTCGACCAGTGCCCCGGCTATCCTGCCACGCGCGCCTACGTCGAGCGTGCGGTGGAGCTGTCGAGCATGTGGGCCGAGCGCTGCTATAAGGCCCACACCCGTGATGACCAGGCGCTCTTTGGCATCGTCCAGGGTGGCATGCATCTGGACCTGCGCCTGCGCTCGCTGCGTCACCTGGAGGAGTGCGGCGACTTCCCGGGCTACGGCATTGGTGGCTACTCGGTGGGCGAGGACCACGAGACCATGTTCGAGACGCTGGCGCCGCTGGTTTCCGAGTACATGCCTAAGCACAAGCCGCGCTACCTCATGGGCGTCGGCAACCCTACCACGCTCGTGCGCGGCGTTGGCGTGGGCATCGACATGTTCGACTGCGTGCTGCCGACGCGCACCGGCCGCATGGGTACGGCGTTCTCCAGTGAGGGTCGCCTTAACTTCCGCAACGCGCGCTTTGCGCACGACGACGGCCCCATCGACCCCACCTGCACCTGCCCGGTGTGCACGGGCGGCTACAGCCGCGCGCTCATCCGCCACATGGTCACGCAGAAGGAGATGCTCGGCGGCATTCTGCTGTCGATGCACAACATCTACTACCTGCTCAACCTTATGCAGCGTGCCCGCCAGGCCATTATCGAGGGCCGTTACGGCGCGTTTGTGAGCGACTGGATGAACAGTACTGCGGCGGTGGATTACTAAGAGCCGCGACCGCTGACCGATGCCTTGCAAGCGCTTGATGCATCGTGGGTACCATACCGAATAGTTGATGTTCGGGCGGGTGTTTGGCGCATGGCGTCGACCCCGCCCGTTTTTCTTTTTCTCGATAGGAGTATCCATGATTAAGAACGAGAATGTCGAGGGCGAGCCTGCCTACGACGAGACGTACCGCCGCGGCCCCGTGGTTATGCGCGGCCCCATGATTCCTAAGGACAACACCTACGCCAACCTGCTGGCGCCCGAGGAGTCGACCGACTGGCTGCATGCTGATCCGTGGCGCGTGCTGCGCATCCAGGCCGAGTTTGTCGATGGCTTTGGCGCACTTGCCGAGCTCGGGCCCGCTGTGACCATCTTCGGTAGCGCTCGCACGCCCAAGACCGATCCGCTCTACAAGGCGGCGCGTACCGTCGGGCGCAAGATCGCACAACGTGGCGTGGCGGTCATCACCGGTGGCGGCCCCGGCATCATGGAAGCGGCCAACAGGGGAGCGGCAAGTGCCAACGGCAAGTCAGTTGGCCTGGGCATTGAATTGCCGCACGAGCATGGGCTCAATAAATACGTGAACCTCGGCATGGACTTCCGTTACTTCTTTGTGCGCAAGACCATGTTCGTCAAATACAGCTCGGGCGCCATCGTGTTTCCCGGAGGTTTTGGCACGCTCGACGAAATGTTCGAGGTGCTCACGCTGGTGCAGACGCATAAGGTTAAGCGCATGCCGCTTGTGCTGGTGGGTACCGAGTACTGGCAGGGCCTGTTCGACTGGCTCAACGGCTCGGTGATGGATGCCGGTATGATCAGCCCGCTCGATCCCGAGCTCGTACACATCACCGACGACCTCAACGAAGCCGTTGACATTGCCCTGAGCGGACTGATGTAGGGTAGGTAAAATGGGACGGAGCTAAAAAGACTGGTCTGAAATGTTTGATACCAGTCTTTTTAATCCCGTCCCAAATGAACTGCTTCCAAGTTGCTGTGAAATAGGGACTGACTGGCAGCTGATAAGCCAAAAACAGTCCCTATTTCACCGCAACTGATGTGGGCGTTCCTAGCGAGTTGGCTGGTAGCGGGGGCAGTAGCTGATGGCGATGGCGTCGACGCCTACGTGGGTCGCGATGGTGCAGCCGATGGGGCCGGTGCCGGCGTCTACGTAGTCCTGGCCCGCGAGCGCCTGGTTGACGAGCTCTTGCTCCTCGGCGGCGCCGGTCGTGAGCACGCGCACGCTCGAACCCGGGTGTTCAGCCAAAAACGCGAGGCAGTCGGCCATGGTGTTGGCGACGATGCGCTTGGCGCCGCGGCCCTTCTTGATGGCCTTGATCTCGCCCGATTTCCACTCCGGCGAAACGGCCAGGCGAATGTTGAGCATCTGCGTCAGCTGGCCAGCGAGCTTGGGCGCGCGGCCGTTCTTGACCAGGTTCTCGAGCGTGCGCGGAATCAGCAGCAGATGGGCGTCGGGCAGCGTCGCGCGGATCTGAGCCTCGGTCTCGTCTAGGCTGCGGCCGTCCTCGCGCATGGCGAGCGCGTACTCTACCAGCAGACCCTCGGCGCCCGAGCCGGTGCGCGAATCGATGCAGCGCACGTCGAGCTCGTGGGTATCGGCCACCTGGCACGCGTTGGCGTAGCAGGCAGACCACTCGCTGCATAGCGAGATAAAGATGGCGCTATCGTGGCCGTCGGCGAGCACGCGGTCAAAGAGTGCCTTGAATTCACCGGCACTCGGCTGCGAGGTGTGCGGTAGCTGCTCGGAGCCTGCCATGCGGGCGACGTATTCCTCGGCGGTGATTTGCACCTGGTCGAGCAGATCCTCGCCCTCGATAATCACATGCAGTGGAATCACGTAAATGCCGAGCTCTTGGGCACGGGCGGGGGAGATGTCCGACGTGGAGTCGGTTATGATGGCAAAAGACATAATTGCACCTTTCGTTGGGGCGTTTGCGCGCCGCCTTCTGAGAGCAAAGTGCGACAAGTATAGTAGAGTCATTCCACATTGCTAGGTTCAATTGTTGAATAGTCAACAGTTTGAAGTGTCGGTGTGGAAATCATCAACTGGGGAAGAGGGATGCCGATGGAGGCACTGGAGATATGCAAGCGGCCAGTCGTGCTGTTTGATTTCGATGGCACGGTGGCCGATACAGGCCGGGCGGTGATGACCTCGACGCGCAAGACGCTGGCTGCGCGCGGGTTTTCGGAAGCGCAGATGGGTGACCTGCGCCGTATGATCGGGCCTCCCCTGTGGAAGAGCTTCCACGACTTTTATGGCTTCTCGCGCGAGGAATCACTTGTGGTGGCCGACGAGTACCGTGCCTTTTTCGATGAGCTGGGGCCGGATGAGTACCCCGTGTTCGATGGAATCTCCGAGCTGCTCGACAGCCTTGCCGCGCAGGGGCATCGCATGGCGGTCGCGACGTCTCGCATGGAGGCGAAGTGCATCGATATGGTGCATGAGCTGGGTCTTTCTCAGTTCGAAGCCGTGGTTGGCATGAATCCGCCGCAGGGGCGCGAGATCAAGGCCGATTCGGTCCGCGATGCCCTGGCGGCCCTGGGCGCGACGGCCGACGAGGCCGTGATGATCGGCGATCGCTTCAACGATGTGGAGGGTGCGCACGAGATGGGTGTGCCGTGCATCGGCATCTATTCGGGTGCGGCGGCGCCGGGGGAGCTCGAGGCCTCGGGCGCCGATGCGGTGGTGCACTCGGTGGCCGAGCTTGCTAAACTTTTCGCTATCTAATGACGTGATGTGAGGGGCGGGCACGCTCGCCGCTCATTGGTAAGGAGGCAGTCCATGAATCAGGTGGAGCAGAGCGTCGCTGAGTATGTCGACGAGGTCTGGGAAGATGTCGTCGCCGATATCGAGCAGCTGGTGAGCTATCCGTCCGTGGCAGTTTCTGCCGATGCAGAGCCCGGCGCGCCGTTTGGCCGCCCGGTCCGTGACGCGCTCGATTGCGCGCTCGGCATTGCGCAGAAGCTCGGCTACCAGACGAGCGACGACGAGGGCTATGTGGGCATTGCCGATATCCCTGGCCGCGGCGACAAACAGCTCGCGACCATTTGCCATGTGGACGTGGTGCCCGCCGGCCCCGGCTGGAACACCGACCCGTTTGCGATGGAGCGTCGCGAGGGCTGGCTGCTCGGCCGCGGCGTGATCGACGACAAGGGCCCGGCGGTGCTGTCGCTCTACGCTGGCGCCTATCTGCTCAAGCACGGTATTACCCCGCGCTATACCTTCCGCGCGCTGCTGGGCTGCGATGAGGAAGTGGGCATGTCCGACGTTCACCATTATCTGGAGAACTACGCAGACCCCGACTTTCTGTTTACGCCCGATGCTGAGTTCCCGGTCTGCAATGCCGAGAAGGGCCAGTTTGGGGCGACGTTTGTGAGCTCTAGGATCGATGGCGGGCGTATTGTGTCGTGGAGCGGTGCCGAGGCGAGCAACGCCATTCCGTCGCAGTCTACCTGCGAGCTTGCGATTGCCGCCGATGAGCTGCCGGCGCCCGTTGAGAACGCCGACCGCCTGGAGATTACGGCACTCGATAACGGGCATGCGCAGATTTTCGCCCACGGCATTGGCGGTCATGCCTCGATGCCCGAGGGGACGATCAACGCCGTCGGTCTGATCGTGACGTACCTGCGCGAGGCCGAGGACGCGTTTGGTGCGCGCGACGAGCGCCTGCTGACGCCTGCAGAGCACGAGTTTGTCAAGTTTCTGGCCTTTGTGCACGCGGATGCCTATGGTCGCGGCTTGGGAATCGATGCGACGAGCCCGGCGTTTGGCCCGCTCACCTGCAACCCCGGCGTCATCCGTGTGGCGGATGGCCACATCGAGCAGGTCATCGACGTGCGTTTCCCAGACAGCACGAGCGCCGATACTATCTGCGAGCAGCTCGAGCCGCTCGTGGGCCGCTTTGGTGTGACGTATCGCGTGGGCCGTGCCAAGGTGCCGTTCTCAGTTTCTGCCGACGACCCGGCCGTGAAGGCGCTGATTGACACCTATAACGAGTTTACGGGCAAGCATGCCGAGCCCTTTGCTATGGGCGGTGGCACGTACGCGCGCAACTTTGCCCGTGCCGTGTCGTTTGGCCCCGAGGAGACCGGCCTTGAGCTGCCCGCGTGGGGCGGCCAGATGCACGGCCCCAACGAGTGCGCCAACGAGGAGCAGCTCAAACAAGCGCTCAAGATCTATATCGTGGCAATCCTCCGTTTGAATGAATTAGAGCTTTAAGGTTTCGCGGTTTCCCAATTTAAGTTGCGGTGGAATAGTTCCTAGAAAGGGCCATTTGATGGCCAAGCGGGAACTATTTCACCGCAACTTTGTTTTTATTGGTGTAAAAGGCGCGCCATGCTTGGGTGGGGATTGTTATTCGTTTGTAAAGCCGAGCCGCGCTTGCGGTAAGGGTCTATCAGATGCCTGTAAGAAACCGCAGTTGGCGCGGACGTTGCCCGGTCGGGGCCGTATCTTTCCAAACAGCAAAGCGGGCGGGGTGCCCGCGAGTCGCATGTATGAAAGGAAGATCATGCTCGATCAGGCTTATTCTCGTCGTCAGTTCCTCGGCCTCGCTGGTGGTCTTGCCAGCATCGTCGGCCTCGGTCTCGCTGGTTGCGGTGGCGCAGGCGCTTCCAACGCTGCCGACAAGGGTAGCGCCGCTGCTGCCGAGTCCGTCTCCGGTGAGGTGACCTACGACGGTGCCTCCTCGTTCCAGGCTCTCGTCGAGGCTGCTGCCGAGAAGTTCATGGATGCCAACCCCGACGTCTCCATCTCCGGTTCGGGCAACGGTTCGGGCAAGGGCCTTACCGCTGTTGCCGCCGGCACCGTCACCATCGGTAACTCCGACGTCTTCGCCGAGTCCAAGCTCGAGGCCGATCAGGTCAAGAACCTCGTCGACCACGAGGTCGCCGTCGTGGGCATGGGCCCCGTCGTCTCCAAGAACGTGACGGTCGACGATCTGTCCTTCGAGCAGCTCAAGGGCATCTTCTCCGGCCAGATCACCAACTGGAAGGAGGTCGGCGGCGACGACGCCACCATCGTCGTCCTCAACCGCAAGGCCGGCTCCGGTACCCGCGCTACCTTTGAGGCCGCCGTCTTTGGCGACGAGGCCGTCGACTTTAAGGGCGACGCCGAGCTCGACAAGTCCGGCGATGTCCAGACTCAGATGGCCAGCACCGACAACGCCATCTCCTACCTGGACTTCTCGCACTTCGATGACTCCAAGTTCAACGCCATCAAGGTCGAGGGCGTCGAGCCCAAGAGCAAGAATGTCACCGACGACTCCTTCAAGATCTGGGCGACCGAGCACATGTACTGCTCCAAGGGCGCCGACGAGGCTACCAAGGCCTTCCTGGAGTTCATGCTTTCCGACGACGTCCAGGGCAAGCTCGTCGAGGAGCAGGGCTTTATTCCCGTCTCTGCCATGAAGGTCGTCAAGGACGCCAGCGGCAAGGTCTCTGCTAAATAAGTAATCGCCCCCGGAAAGGTTTGCAATGGCAAAACAGCTGCCAAAGCGCGACCTTGAGAACGTGGGCCTGGGCGTCACGGGCGCGTGCGTAGCGCTCGTGACGCTTGTCGTTGCCGCGCTCATCTTTATGGTCGCCCAAAAGGGCCTCTCGGCTTTTCTCAAGGACGGCGTTTCGGTCGTCGAGTTCTTCACCGGCACCAAGTGGGACCTGGCCAACACAGCCGAAAACGGCCTGCCCTATACCGGCGCCCTGCCCCTGATCGTCACCTCGTTTGCGGTCATGGTGCTCTCCACGCTCATCGCATTGCCCATCGCCATCGGCTCTGCCATCTTTGCGGTCGAGATCCAGCCTAAGTTTGGCTCCAAGGTCTTTCAGCCGCTTATTGAGCTTTTGACCGGCATTCCCTCGGTCGTCTTTGGCCTGATCGGTTTTCACGTGGTCGTCGGCCTTATGAAGAGTGTTTTCCATGTGAGCACGGGCCTGGGTATCCTGCCCGGCGCCGTCGTGCTGGCTGTCATGATCCTGCCGACGATGACCACGCTTTCGGTCGATGGCCTGCGCGCCGTGCCCGACAGCTACCGCCAGGGTTCGCTCGCGCTGGGCTACACCCGCTGGCAGACCATCTGGCACGTGGTGCTCAAGTCCGCCATGCCGTCGCTCATGACCGCGGTCATTCTTGGCATGACCCGCGCCTTTGGCGAGACGCTCGCCGTGCGCATGGTTATCGGCGGTATCGAGGCCATGCCGACGTCGCTGCTGTCGCCGGCTTCGACCATCACCACCACGCTCACCACGTCCATGGCGGTCTATGCCGAGGGCTCGGCCCAGGACGATGTTCTGTGGGCGCTCGGCCTGCTGCTGATGGGCATGAGCCTCATCTTCATCCTGATTATCCACCTCATCGGCCGCAAGGGGGCGAAGGCTCGTGGCTAGCACGCGCATCCACATCGACGAGGCGAGACTCGGGCGCGTCCAAAAGCAGGACCGCATCGCCACGGGCGTGCTGACGGCGATCGCCGCCATCGTCATGCTCATCGTCGTCTCCATGGTGGCCTACATCCTGTTCGAGGGCATCTCGACGCTGTTCCAGCCGGGATTTCTCACGCAGCCCGCGCGCGCCAACGGAACCCAGGGCGGCGTACTCTACCAGCTGTTCGACTCGTTCTATCTGCTGCTGATCACTCTGGTCATCTCGGTGCCCATCAGCCTGGGCGGCGCGGTCTTCCTGGTCGAGTACGCACCCGACGGTCCCGTCCGCGACATTGCCTCCACTGCCATCGAGACGCTGTCCTCGCTGCCTTCCATCGTCGTCGGCATGTTCGGATTCCTGGTGTTCTCGGTGCAGCTGGGCTGGAAGTACTCCATCATCTCCGGCGCCGTCGCGCTCACCATGTTCAACATCCCCATCCTGGTGCGCGTGATTCAGCAGGCGCTCGAGGACGTGCCGCAGGCCCAGCGCGATGCATGCCTGGCCATGGGCCTCACTCGCTGGGAGGCCACGCTGCACATTTTGATTCCCGAGGCCATGCCCGCCATCGTGACCGGCATCGTGCTTTCGGCCGGCCGCGTGTTTGGCGAGGCCGCGGCGCTGCTCTTTACCTCGGGCATGAGCTCGCCGGTTCGCCTCAACTTCTTGAGCTTTAACCTGTCGAGCCCCACTTGCGCCTGGAACGTGTTCCGCCCCGGTGAGTCGCTCGCCGTGCACATCTACAAGATCTATGGCGAGGGCAGCCCCGAGGCACAGCAGATCGTCTGGGGCACCGCCGCACTGCTGATGATCTGCGTGCTGCTGTTTAACGTAGTCGCCCGTATCGTGGGCAAGCAACTGGCAAGGAAGATGACGGCCGAATGAGCGAGATGAATGCAACGCCCGCAACCGAAGCGACATCGTCCGAGACTCAGGATTTTCTGTCGAGCGTGGGGGAGAGCGAGAAGCGCGTGCGCGTAAGCGGCAAGGCCGTGAGCGACGAGGTCGTGCTCTCCACCAAGGACGTCAACGTGTACTATGGCGACCACCATGCGCTGCACGATACGTCGCTCGACTTTCACAAGGGCGAGATCACGGCGCTCATCGGGCCTTCGGGCTGCGGCAAGTCGACCTTCTTGCGTAGCCTCAACCTGATGAATCGCGAGATTCGCGGCTGCCGCGTGGAGGGCGAGATCAACTACCGCGGGCGCAACGTGAACACCAAGGCCGAGAACACCTATGAGCTGCGTCGCTCCATTGGCATGGTGTTCCAGCAGCCCAACCCTTTCCGCAAGTCCATTCGCGACAACATCACGTTTGCGCCTAAGCGCCACGGCATCACCGACCGTGACGAGCTCCACCGCATGGTCGAGGAGAGCCTGCGCGGCGCGGCGCTGTGGGACGAGGTCAAGGACAAGCTCGACAAGAGTGCCTATGCGCTTTCGGGCGGTCAGCAGCAGCGCCTGTGCATTGCACGCACGCTGGCGCTCAACCCCGACGTGATTCTGTTCGACGAGCCCTGCTCGGCGCTTGACCCCATCTCGACGCTGGCGATCGAGGACCTTATGTCGTCGCTTGTGGCAGAGCGCGCCATCGTCATCGTGACGCACAACATGGAGCAGGCGTCGCGTGTGTCCAACCGCACGGCGTTCTTCTACATGGGCGATATGGTCGAGTACGACGAGACCGACGAGATTTTCCAGCGGCCCAAGGATAAGCGGCTGAATGATTACCTCACCGGCATGTTCTCCTAGTCCGGGACATGCTTGAGGCCCGCGGTGGCCACGGTCGCCACGGGACTGATTGGAGGGGCGGGTCATCTCTTGCGGGAGATGGCCCGCCTTTTTGCTCTGCGACCGAAACGACCACCACAAAGGGGACAGGCACCTTCGTGGTGGTTTGGGGTGGGGCTCGCTGCTATCATGGACAACGTTGAATTTCTACGAAGGAGCAGGGCATATGGCGATTCTTTTGGGATGCGATTCCGTCAGCCTAGAGTTTCCCACCAAGCATATTTTCGATAACGTAACGCTCGGCGTGGGCGAGGGCGACCGTATTGGCATCGTCGGTAAAAACGGCGACGGCAAGTCGACGCTGCTGAGCGTGCTCGCCGGCACGCTGGAGCCCGACGATGGCCGCGTGACGCATCGCCGCGGCACCACGATCGGTCTGCTCGGCCAAAAGGACCAGCTTGTCGACACCGACACCGTGCACCATGCCGTCGTCGGCGACACGCCCGAGTACGAGTGGGCGTCGAGCCCCCGCACGCGCCAGATCCTCGCCGGCCTCATTAGCGATGTGCCCTGGGAGGGCACGGTGGGCGAGCTTTCGGGCGGTCAGCGCCGCCGCGTGGACCTCGCGCGCCTGCTGATCGGCGACTACGACGTGCTCATGCTCGACGAGCCCACCAACCACCTGGACATGCGCACCATCAACTGGCTCGCGCGTCACTTAAAGGCCCGCTGGCAGCGCGGTCAGGGCGCCATGCTCGTGGTCACGCACGATCGCTGGTTCTTGGACGAGGTCTGCACCAGCATGTGGGAGGTCCATGACGGCCAGGTCGATCCCTTCGAGGGCGGTTACTCGGCATACATCCTGCAGCGCGTAGAGCGCGACCGCATGGCCGCCGTCACCGAGGAGCGTCGTCGCAACATGGCGCGCAAGGAGCTCGCGTGGCTGAGCCGTGGCGCCCAAGCCCGTTCCACCAAGCCCAAGTTTCGCGTGGAGGCCGCCCGCGAGCTGATCGCCGACGTGCCGCCTGTGCGCGACGAGCTGGAGCTCAAGCGCCTCGCCGTGAGCCGCCTGGGCAAGCAGGTCATCGACGTGGTCGACGTGGACGCCGGCTATGCGGATGCCGGCGGCGCGCCCAAGCAGGTGCTCTCCGACGTGACCTGGCTCATTGGTGCGGGCGACCGCTATGGTCTTTTGGGCGAGAACGGCGCCGGCAAGTCCACGCTGCTCGACGTGATTCAGGGCAAGATTGCGCCCCTGCGCGGCCGCGTGAAGATCGGCCAGACGGTGCGCTTTGGCGTGCTGTCGCAGCAGCTCGAGGAGCTCGAGCCCTACATGGGCGACACGATCCGCGAGGTGCTGAGCAACTATAAGAAGTATTACGTCATCGACGGCAAGGAGACCTCTCCCGAGAAGCTTTGCGAGCGCCTGGGCTTTACGACGCAGCAGCTCTGGAGCCGCATCGGCGACCTTTCGGGCGGCCAGCGCCGTCGCCTGTCGCTGCTGCTGACGATTCTGGACGAGCCCAACGTGCTCATCCTGGACGAGCCAGGCAACGACCTCGATACCGACATGCTGGCGATTGTCGAGGACCTGCTCGACGGCTGGCCGGGCACGCTGATCCTGGTGACGCACGACCGTTTCCTCATGGAGCGCGTGACCGACCAGCAGTGGGCGCTGCTCGATGGTCACCTGACGCATATGCCCGGCGGCGTCGACCAATACCTGCGCCTGTGCAACGCCACCGCCGAGGGCGAGCCCGTGGGCGCGCCGAGCGCCAAGACCGGCACGTTCGACACCGGCGCCGCAGCGGTTGCGGCCGAAAAGCCCAAGACGAGCGGGCAGCCCAACGGTCTTTCCAACGCCGAGCGTCAGAAGCTCCGCCGCGAGGTGAGCTCGCTCGAGCGCAAGATGGAGACGCAGCGCGCTCGCGTGGAGGAGGCCGAGGCCGCCATGGCCCAGGTCGATCCCACCAACTACACGGCGCTGGGCGAGCAGCAGGCAAAGATCGACGAGGCCCACGCCGCCATGGACGAGCTTGAGATGGCGTGGCTCGAGGCGAGTGAAAAGCTCGAGGGCGAGGAGTAGACGAGGATGATCAAAGCCGCGTTTTTCGATATCGACGGCACGCTGTTGAGCTTTAAGACCCACCGGATTCCGGCGTCGGCGCAGCAGGTGCTCGACAGTTTTCACGAGCAGGGGATTGCGTGCGTGATCGCCACGGGCCGTCCGACCTACCAGATGCCCGATTGGCTGTTCGACCTGGGCTGGGATGCGTACATTACGCTCTCGGGCCAGCACTGCTTTGATGCTGAGGGTGTTTACCGCAGCTGCCCGATCGATTCGGACGACGTCGCGGTGATTGTGGACCAGGTGGCGCAGGGGCGCTATGACTCGCTGTGCATGCAGGGCGAGAACTCGTTTGTGAACCGCCTGTCCGAGCGCGTGGTGACGGCCGGCAGCAACGCGGGAATCGTCTACCACGAGGAGCCGTTTGAGCACGCATTTGACGCGCCGGTTTACCAGTTTTGCGCCTTTGTGGATCCGGCTGACGAGCATATTGTGACCGATGCGGTGTCGCATTCGCTCACTACGCGCTGGTGCGATCTGTTCTGCGACATTATTCCCGCTAACGGCGGCAAGGACCTGGGCGTGGCGGCGACGCTGGAGCGCCTGGGCATCGATGCGAGCGAGGCGATCGCCTTTGGCGACGGCGAGAACGACCTTTCGATGTTCTCGGCCGTGGGCACAAGTGTGGCCATGGGCAACGCGCAGGAGACCGTGAAGGCCGCAGCGTCCTACGTTACAACCGCCGTAGACGACGACGGCATCTACAACGCCGCCAAGCACTTTGGCCTGCTATAGCTGAGGATTCAGCACTTGGGGACGTTCCTTTTCTGCCGGCAGCTGGGGACACTCCTTGCGGGGCGTGTCCCCATGTTGTGTTCGCCTGGCGCGTTTTGTGAAACACGGCTAACTTTTTAAACAACGTAGTAAGACATGGGCAACTTTTGCGGTAAAGTAAGCCAAGGAAAGTATCCAAAGGCTAACTAACAATCATCGCGAAAGGCGGCCCATGGCCCTACGTGAATCCGGAGAAGACTATCTCGAATCTATTTATGTGCTCTCGGAGCGCCAAGGCACGGTGCGCTCAATCGACGTCGCCGAATACCTGGGCGTGACCAAGGCGAGCGTCTCTAAAGCCATGGCGACGCTGGAGAGCAGCGGTTATGTCGAAATGGGCAAGCGCGACGTTCATCTGACGGAGCGTGGTCTGGAGGTCGCTCGCCAAATGTGGGAGCGCCACTGCTTTTTCGTGCGGTTGCTCGAGGAAGCCGGTGTTTCGGCGGATGTCGCGTCGCAAGAGGGTTGCCACATGGAGCACTGCCTGAGTGAGGAGAGCTTTGAGAAGCTGAGGGCGATGTTGGGACGGGAAGATGCGGCCGGCGCAACAACGGAAGCCTAATTGACCCCACCAACTAAGTCCAACTCAGACAAGGAACCCCGCCAGCAAGCGATGCCCAAGAACCATCAGCGACGTCGCCGCAGGCCGGGACCGGGCTTGGTTTTGAAAACATTCCGCAGCGCGAGGCCCGCCTTTCCGTTGCTCCGCAGGAGCAGGAAAGACGGGCCTCATGCGCGAGGACGTTTTCAAAACCAAGCCCGGTCCCGGCCGGAGGGATCACGAGTGCTACAGGTTCTTGACCCCCATCGCGCGCATGGCGTTCAGAATGGCGATGATTGCCACGCCTACGTCGCCAAAGACCGCAAGCCACATGTTGGCGATGCCGAGCGCCGCAAGCACCAAAATCAGCAGCTTAATACCCAGCGCGAAGATGATATTCTGCCAGACAATCGACATGGTCTTGCGCGCCACGCGGATCGCGCGGGAAATGTTGGACGGCTTGTCATCCATCAGCACGACATCCGCCGCCTCAATCGCAGCGTCGGAGCCCATGGCGCCCATGGCAATGCCCACATCGGCGCGCGTAAGCACAGGCGCATCGTTGATGCCGTCGCCGACAAAGGCGAGCTTGCCCTTGCCGTTCTCGCTCGCAAGCAACGCCTCAACACGGTCGACCTTGTCGCCCGGCAGCAGCTGCGCGTGGAACTCGTCGAGGCCGAGCTGCTTGGCCACCGCAGCAGCCACTTCCTCGCGGTCGCCCGTGAGCATAACGGTGCGCTTGACGCCGGCGGCGTGCAGGTCGCGGATCGTCTGCTCGGCATCGACCTTAACGGTGTCTGCAATCACGATGTGGCCGGCGTACACGCCGTCAACGAGCACATGCAGAATCGTTCCGACGACCTCGCAATCGGGTGCTTCAACGCCGGTCGCGGCGAGCATCTTGGCGTTGCCGACGACGACATGCTTGCCGTCGATGGTCGCCGTCACGCCGTGGCCCGCGTCGTTGGCGGAGTCGCTCACCCGCTTGGGGTCGACCTCGCCCTGGTAGGCGACGCGCACGGACTGCGCGATGGGGTGATCCGAGAATGACTCCGCAAGGGCTGCGACCTCGAGCAACGACTGCTCGGTATAGCCAGCCTCGGGGTGTACCGCCACGACCGAGAACGTGCCGTTGGTGAGCGTGCCGGTTTTGTCGAAGACGACGGTGTCCACGTCGGCGAGCGTCTCGAGGTAGTTGGAGCCTTTGATGAGAACGCCAAGCTTGGACGCGCCGCCGATGCCGCCAAAGAAGCTCAGCGGCACGCTGATCACGAGCGCGCACGGGCAGCTGACGACCAGGAAAGTCAGGCCGCGCAGAATCCAGTCGGACCAGGCACCGGTGACCAGGCCGCCGCCAAGGGCGAGCACCGCGGCCGCGCCGGTGACGGCGGGGGTGTAGACGCGGGCGAAGCGTGTGATGAAGTTCTCGGTGCGTGCCTTCTTTTCGCTGGCATTCTCCACGAGCTCCAGGACGCGCGCGACGGTGGACTCGCCAAAGGGCTTGGTGGTGCGCACGTGGATGAGGCCCGTCATGTTGATACAGCCGCTGATGATATCGTCGCCGGACTTGGCGGGGCGGGGGACTGACTCGCCCGTGAGCGCGGCGGTGTCGAGCTGGGTTTCGCCCTCGACGATGACGCCGTCGATAGGCACGCGCTCGCCGGGCTTGACCACGATCACGGTGCCGACGGCGATGTCATCGGGAAAGACCTGTTCGAGTGTGCCGTCGGCTTGCTCGACGTTAGCGTAGTCGGGCGCGATGTCCATCATGGCGCTGATTGACTTGCGGCTTTTACCCACGGCATATGCCTGGAACAGCTCGCCGACCTGGTAGAACAGCATGACGGCGGCGCCTTCGGCCATGTGCGGGTCGGTATCGGGGAAGAGCACCATGGCAAACGCGCCGATGGTTGCGACTGCCATAAGGAAGCTCTCGTCGAAGGCCTTGCCGCGGCGGATGTTACTGAATGCCTTTTGCAGTACGTCGTAGCCGGCAATCAAAAACGGCACGAGGAACAGCACAAAGCTGGCGTAGATGTCGCCCGGGGTGCCGAATGCGGCGGCGAGGGTGCCAAGCTCATCGAGGGCGTACACCACGGCAAAAATGCCCAGCGCTACCAGGATGCGGTTGCGCTTATGCTCGAGTGACTCTTTTTTCTTGCGCTTCTTCTTTTTCTTTTTGGGGTCGGCGGTGACCATGACTCGTATCCTCCCATTTGAATGTATGAACACTCGCTCATATAATTTCGCGAGCAAAGGCCGCGGAAAGCGCGGCCTTGCGGGTCAGCGTATGCGCAGGCTAGAGAATGATCTCGCAGTCCGGCTCGGCGTCGGCGGTGAACTCCACGACACGGTCGAGGACCTCCTCGAACTCGGCGTCGTCGGCCTCGAGCGTCAATTTCTGGGTCATAAAGTTGACGGACACGGATTTGACGCCCTCGAGTTTGGCCAGCTCGTCCTGAAGCTCGCGCGCACAGTTGGCGCAGTCGATCTCGTCGAGCTTAAACTGCTTTTTCATGGTGGGTTCCTTTCTCTGTGTTGGCGACCTGGGTGCCGATCGCGTTGGTACCGTGGTTGGTTGCTATTCGCAGATATGGCTCATGCCCTGGTTGAGCATGGTGTAGACATGATCGTCGGCAAGCGAGTAGAGGATGTTGCGGCCGTCGCGGCGGAACTTGACCAGGTGCGACTGCTTAAGCGTGCGCAGCTGGTGCGATACTGCCGACTGCGAGGTTGCGGTCGCCCCGGCGATGTCGGCCACGCAGAGCTCGCGGCCCATGAGGGCATAGAGAATCTTGATGCGCGTGGTGTCGCTGAAGACCTTGAACAGGTCGGCCAAGTCGTACAGCAACTCCTCGTCGGGAAGGTCCTCGGGCGAGCAGGTGGTGGGGATCACGGGTTCGGTGGCCTCGATGTCAGTCTTTGTTTCATCAGCGTGGTCGCTCATTGCAACATCCTTTCATATGAACATGCGCTCATATAACTTGCTTCCGATTATATGAGCGCATGTTCATATGTCAATACAATTTGCAATAATTTCGATGACTGTTTGCCGCCTCTGCGATTTTCTGTGGGTTGGGATGCATCGACGCAATGCTCTCCAACATATTTCGAGATGTTCGGCCAGCATGCTAAGAAAGCCGTCTCGAGAAGCATTAGAGCTGTTCATATTTGTACTTTATCTTGTTAAATACCGTGAGAATCAGTTCTTACTCTACGGGAGTTCCTGCAGAATCAGTTTTATCTAAAGTTATATTGAGCATTGCTGCGGCCAATCAGGCACATCGGTGGCCGAATAAGTCGAAAAATGTAGGTGGACATCCGCAGAGACCGCCTTTAAAAGAGTGAATTCTCAATTAGATCAATAATCGTGTCGTCTTCCGTGCGGTTTTCATCGATTTTTGCGGACATGTCGTATTCCCAAGGCCCATTGATTTCCTCAGCAAGGGCCCCGACGTGTTGCATGTCGTCGGGTTCGGGCACATCGTTGATGCTCGGGTCATCAGCTTGCGGATATTGACTTGCAATTTCGCGCTTGGTGGCCTCTTCTTCTTTGAGTGCCTCCAGGACGCGGCGACCGTATTCGAAGTAGCGCCGCAAGACAAATTGACGAAGAGTTTCTTGCAGGATGGCGACCGGGCCAGATCTTCTCGCGAATGCGAATCGCTTCCATGACTCGTCTAAAAGCGGACTGCTTGAAAAACGAATGACGACTAACTGTGATAACGGCATATCCCATGTTTCGCAGCGTGTTTCGGCGTTCCTCGTCAATTGATTGCTGCTCGGGCTCGTCGTGGTAAAAGCCGTTGTATTCGATATCGGTCATCGAATTTTCGAGCAGCGCGTCGAGGTAGAAAACCGTCCGTCGCGTTAGGGCGGCGTATCTTTTGGGGACTGGGATCGGATAATCCGTTTTGATAGCGCGTATGGCTAAGCCACCCATTGACTTGGGCATTGTCAGCATCATGACAAACGCCGTTTCGAGTGGGGAACGACAGCCTTCGCGTACATAAGAAAGTGCTTTAAGGGCTTTATTGGATCCACGATACCCCGATGCCTTTGAAAAGAAGGCTCTGAGCTCTTCAACGCTGGTTAGGGCTGGGCGTTCGCGATATTGAGTTTCGTCGGACGTTTCAAGCGCGTAGGAGCCGCAGATTTCAAAGTAATACTCAACGAGCTCCCAAAGGTTGAGGTCGGCTGTTGCTTCTAACGCGCACAGCTTGATATCGACGATGTAGACGTTCGGCTCGAGCTCTAGGTAGCTTTCTGCATCAAACGTATAGCGCGTGTAGTGGCAGATGCAGCCCTTGCGGTGCCTATTTGCATTATTGGAAAACATCAGCACATGGATGTTTTTAGAATCGACATTCTTTCTGTTGAGCCATGCTCGTGCCGCTTCCAGGTCGGACGTGGTCGGCGCAGACACCCTGATCTTTTCCATAGGTATGGGATCGATCGCGTAGCTTGCGAGCGAGTTGGCTGTTTGGTATACAGCGCGTGCCGTGGTATGTGATAGAACGATTCCCATACGCGTATGATGGCATAGCGGACGCCACATTCGCCCGAAACTTCGGGTAACGGTATTGGGGTGCGGCTTATCTTCTGCGAACGGTGGGGGGCTTTTGAGCTGTCGCATCGAGGGAGCAGCTTCGGCTGGGGAGGTTTCTGCCGGCTGCGCCTTTTTTGGTGAACTTTAGTTGCGAATTCGTAGCTTCTAAGCGTTTTTGCCGACCGCCCAGATGCCTCACCAACATAATTTGAGTTATTCGGCCTTATCCTATACGAATGGTGCGAACGCATGCGTCCTATTCGAATTGATTCAGGTAGATTAATGGGGCCTGGATACGAAATTAAGGTGACTACAGCGCTCGATTGCGGTTCAAGGGGCCTTGACTAGTGGTTCAGCTGGCCGAACAACTCGAAAAATGTAGGTGGGCAGCCTGTCGACTGTGTGAAGCACGCGCATTTGCTCGTTTTGATGAAAACTAGGGCGCAGCCATAAGGCTGCGCCCTAGTTTACTGCGCGCCGGTGCGCCCAGACGGATTGTGCTGTGCCTGGCAGGCGCTCCCGCAGATTGATCGGTTATTTCGCAAACAGGTTCTTGAGGTTGAACTCGGCCTGGACGGTACGGAGCATGAGATCGGTGTCGTCGAGGCCCAGGTGCTGCTCGTTGGCGTCGGCGGCGAGGGTGCCACGGCGGCGGGCCCAGTTCTCGAGCGCAGCGGGTGCGGACTCGCGGGGGAGCGAGCGCACGTCGGCGTCCAGGCTGCGGCAGATCTGGCGCGAGTCGATGACGATGATCTTGCCTGCGCGGCGTGCCTCGGCGTAACCGTCCAGATGAATTTTGAACCAGCTGTCCTCGAAGGCGGCATTGTGCGCCATATAGGGGTACTTCTTCATGAGCTTGAGCAGCTGCTTCTGCAGCTCCTTGTTCTCGCGGAACGGCTTTTTGCCGTCGATGTCGTCCCAGGTGATGTGATGGATGTTCGATAGCGGCACATCCTCGCCGCGGTAGATGTCGGGCAGGCCGCAGTAGTGTGCCTCGGCGTCATGCGGCACGGCGTCGCTGGTGAGATCCATGATCTCCCAGCCCACGTTGAGGATGTAGCCGCGCTCGGGCGCGCGGCCGGTGGTCTCGATGTCGATGCCCAGCACCGTGCCTTGGATGGGCTTGCGGGCATAGGCTACGCCGAGTGCGTCGCGGTCACCGCGGATCTCGCGCATGACCGATGCTGCGGTGCGCTTTTGCATCTTGCCGATGGCGGCGCAGGTGTCGGCGTCGGACAGGCCGCGCGAGAGCGTCGCGGGCGTCACGTTGCGCAGGCGCGCCTCGCCAATCTGGTCGCACAGGTCGCGGTTGCGGTCGGCCAGGTCGCGCACGGTGGCAAAGTCGAAGCCGGGGTCGCCCTCGGCGGTAAAGTACTCGGTCTCGAGCACTTTGAGGGCCTCCTCGCCCTTCTGGCGCTCGGACTCCATGGCGCCGTGATCGCCATAGATAAACATGGGGATAAACGGCTGACGCTCGTATTCGAGTGCTTGCGAAACATTCATATGCTGCTCCTTGGACGGGCCGCGTTGCGCGGCTCGGGGTTACTGAGTTGTGGCGAGATGATAGTTTACCATGGGCAACTATTGGCACCGCGCCCGGGACAACTACAATACCCTAGTTGACCGCTAGGACTTTTACAATGCTGCCGAAAGACACGAAAGGTTCCATCCGTCATGGATTTACTGATTGATATTCTGCTCGACGCCGGTAAGGACACGCTGTCGTTGGTGCCGTTTTTGTTGGTGACGTATCTTGCCCTCGAGACGCTTGAGCACGTTGCTGGCGACCGCGTCAACTGCGCTATCAAGCGTGCCGGCGCCGCGGGTCCCGTGGTTGGCTCGCTGCTGGGCATAGTGCCGCAGTGCGGATTTTCGGCCATGGCAGCAACGCTGTACGCCGGCCGTGTCGTGACGCTGGGCACGCTGGTCGCCGTGTTCCTCTCGACCTCAGACGAGATGTTGCCGCTGTTGCTCGCCGAGCAAGTACCCGTGCAGACCATGGCGATGCTGCTCGCCTCGAAGGCGCTGATCGCTCTGGTCACGGGCTTTATCGTGGATGCGGCTATCCGTGGCCTGCGCGCATGCGGCGATTCGCCGTACCGTGCTGGGGACCGCTGCCAATCCGGCTCATGTGAACTGTGCGCACGACGACCATACCGGGGGCGACATCATTGACGAAGTGGCCGAGGCGGGCGTAAGTGCCGATCACATCCACGAGCTGTGCGAGCGCGATCATTGCGGCTGTGATGAAGACGAGGACGAACACGAACACGGACATGGCCACGACCATGGTCACGCGGACGAGCACGAGCACCACCACGACCACAGCCACTCCCACGAGGGCGCGCCCGTTCTGTCGATCATCCGCAGCGCCATCTCACACACCGTGCAGGTATCGGTATTCATTTTCCTGGTGACGCTGATTCTGGTCGCCGTCCTCGAGACCTTTGGCGAGTCCGCAATCGAGCAGTTCCTGCGCGGCAATGAGACGCTCGCCGTCCTGGGCTCGGCACTCGTCGGCCTGATCCCCAACTGCTCGGCCAGCGTCGTCATCACGCAGCTGTACCTGGAAGGCGCGCTGCAGCTGGCACCGATGCTCGCCGGTACGCTTATCTCCGCCGGCGTGGGCTATCTGGTGCTGTTCCGCACCAACCGCAGCGCCCGCGAAAACGCCGTGTTCCTGGTCATGATGTACGTCATTGGCGCCGGTTGGGGACTCGTTCTTTCCGCCTTCGGCCTCTAAGCAGGCCTAACAAAACGGGCTTCAAAATAGTCATGCTCGGCGCCTGCACAATGCGGCGATGCATGGCATTTTGAAGCCCGTTTTTTTGTTGAGCCATGGATCCTGAGTGCTCGTGCCGCTCAAAACAAAAAGGCAGATTTCCGGGCATATCCCAAAAATCTGCCTTGTTTAGCGTAGCAGTTCTGTGAGGTTGCGTTTAAAGCGGGCTCGGTCCTCGCTGGTGAAGGCTGCCGGCCCGCGGGTGCGTCCCCCGGCGCGGCGCACCTTCTTTTCCTCGTGGCGAATAAACAGCTGCATGTCGATGGTCGCCTTATCGTAGACGCGCCCGCGCACGCCGATGGCGGCGGCATCGCGTCCGAGCACCATACTCGCCAGGCCTATGTCTTGTGTCACGACCACGTCGCCAGCCTGCAGGCGCTCGATAATGGCAAAGTCGGCGCTATCGGCTCCCACACTCACATCGAGCGTCGTGACCCAAAAGCCCCGACGTGCGTGCTCGGCGTCGCGCGGATCGTCGCGGCGAATATGGCGTTCCAGGTTCTGCGTGCTGTTACCGGCGATAACGACGGCGACGCCCGCCCTCCGTGCGCAGTCAATCGACTCGCGCGTGACCGGGCAGGCGTCGGCATCAATAAAAAGCGTCTTTGGCATCTAGCGCACCAGTTTGCCAAATTGAATGGCGCGGACAATGAGCGTCACGCCAAACACCAGCAGCGCGGCACCGCTAAAGATGACGAGCATCTTGGCCGACCACAGCGGATAGATAAACACGAACATGCCCGCGATGATGGAGAGTGCGCCGCTCAGGATGGCGAGGGCGCGGTTGGCGGAAAGCTCGGACTCCAGAATGGACATGACGCCCTCGACAATCCAGCCAAAGCCGGCGACGACTACTACAAGCGTGGTGAGCGTCGCGGTCGAGAAGGCCTGGTTACGCAGGATTATGACGCCGCCCAGAATGATGAGCAGGTTGGAGATGATGCTCGTAACGCGCCAGCCGGTGGGCAGCAGCGGCTCGAAAACAGCGGTAAACAGCCTGATTGCGGCCGTGATCACAAAGTAGAAGCCCAAGACGGTCGTCAGGAAGACGAGGGACTTGGCGGGCGCAAACAGCAGTGCGATGCCGGCGACGAGCGCCAAGACGCCCGTGATGGCGTAAATCCAGCGCACGGCCTTGACGGCCTTGCCTGCCATGCTTTTCTCGTCAAATCCAAACGCGCTCGATTGCTTGTCATCGTTCTTAAAGATGCCCATGATGTCTCCTTTCCGTGCGGCGTAAGCCGTAGCTCTTGCAACCAGTATCGCCCAAGGGCACCGTCGCGTGGGGCGGGAAGGGCGAATGGGAGCCTCACCTTCCCGAATTGTTATCTTTGTTCCCGTTTGGATGTGGGATATTCAACAGATGTAGAACATTGCGGCTCTGTTCGTTATTGCCTACGTTTTAGGTTAGATTTTCTAAAGGACAATTGGCTTGTATTGGGGGGTCCTATGAACGAAGCAGTTCCCGCGGTGCCGGCGAGCGCCGAGTCGATGGCAAAACAGGGTTGCGAAAAGCTTGGCCTGGACACGTTTGACGCGCTGGTTCGCCGCGCCCGCACGTGCCGTCGATTTGACGAGTCCATGCGCGTGCCGCGCGAGTTTTTGCTCGAGCTGGCGGAGCTTGCGCATCTGGCTCCCTGTGGCGCCAATGCTCAGCGTCTGCGCTTTCATGTGGTGTGCGGTGCAGAGGACTGCGCTCGCGTGTTTGACGAGCTCACGTGGGCCGGTGCGCTCAAGGATTGGTCGGGTCCCGATGAGGGTGAGCGCCCGACCGGCTACATCGCGATTCTTGCCGAGCGCGCTGTTCCGGGTAAGCCCGCCGCGCCCATCACCGAGGTCGACACGGGCATTGCCGCCCAGACGATGATGCTCGCCGCTCGCAGCGCCACGCCCGAGGTGGCAGCCTGCATGTTCAAGGCTTTTACGCCCCACGCGATTGCTGCCATGGGGATCGATAACGACAAATATGAGCTCAAGCTGATCATGGCTTTTGGCGTGCCAGCCGAGACGCAAGTGATCGACGCGATCGACTCCAACCCGGATGGCTCTATCAATTACTGGCGCGATGAGGCGCAGGTGCATCACGTGCCCAAGCGTCCGCTTGCCGACGTGCTGCTGTAGTTACGCGTCGTTGCGGTACGATCCGGCGGCAAAATCACCACAAAGGCGCCCGTCTCCTTCGTGGTGATGCGAGGGGAGGGCGTGTGGCCGATCTGTATTTGGTGCGGCATGGGCAGACCGAGCTCAATGTGAAGAACATTTTGCAGGGCTGGCACGATTCGCCGCTTACGGCGCGCGGGCGCGAGCAAGCGCTGGCGACGCGTGCGGCGTTCGAGGACCGCGGCGTGACCTTTGACCGTGTGTATTCGTCTCCGTTGGGGCGGGCGCGGTGTACGGCCGAGCTTATCGTTGGCGAGGGTCGTTCCATAGAGCTGGTCGATGACCTGCGCGAGTGGCATTTGGGATCGTTGGAGGGCACATCTAACCGCGAGATGCCGGCGCAGCCCTGGGGCGATTATCCGGTTGCCTTTGGTGGCGAGTCGGAAAGTGAGCTTCGCGCACGTATGGTCACGGCGCTGTCCCGCATCATGGCCCGGCCCCGGCACGACTGCGTGCTGGCCGTTTCCCACGGCTCAGCCTGCCAGGAGTTTCTTAGATGCGTGACTGGCAGGGGAGAGCAACCAGACAACGGTGCCGTGCTTCATTTTGGCTATTTCGACGGGGCGTTTTCGCTCTTGGGTTGGTAACAAACGAAAGGACCCCCTATGAATAAAGACCTGTATCTGGTCCGTCATGGACAGACGATATTTAACCTCAAGCGCATTATTCAGGGCTGGAGTGACTCGCCGCTCACGCAGCTGGGTTGCGACCAGGCGGCGCGTGCCGGCATGTTCTTGCGTGCGCGCGGCATTGAGCCCGACCACGCCTACACCTCCACACTTCATCGCACCGAGCAGACTATCGCCAACTTGTGGCCGGGCTTGGCGTACGAGCGCCTGGACGGCCTGCGTGAGTGGTTCTTTGGCGACTTTGAGGCCGAGCGCGTGATGCTTATGCCCGAGCGCCCGTGGCGCGATTTCTATCGTCAGTTTGGCGGCGAGGGCCAGATGCAGGTGCGCGAGCGCATGGTCGCGACGTTGACCGAGCTTATGCAGCGTCCGGACCATACGTGCGTGCTCGCGGTGAGCCATGGCTCGGCTATCAAGGAGTTCATGGACCACGTGAAGGGCGCGGCGGCAGACGAGCGCGACCGTGTGCCGGGCAACTGCTCGGTGCTGCACTTTGCGTTTGACGACGAATCCGACACGTTTGAGCTGATTGAGATTTTTACGCAGGAGGATTACGCGCGCGAGCTGGGGCTAGAGCCGCTCGTGGCGGCGGCGGGCCCGCAGCGCGGGTAGCGCAGGCGTGGCGATGCAGATCGCCGACGTCATTGCTCGATGTGAAAGGGGCGGGGATGCATGCGCATGTATCCCCGCCCCTTGCTTGTTGAGCTGCCGAGTCTTTGTACTGGGCGTTTAGACTCTGCTAGAACCGCGCGATTTGGTGAGTGAGCAGGCCCGTCGGAACCTGCGGTGCTCCGCCGCTGACCTGCGCGGCGGGGAACAGTACGGCTACAGCAAAGTTGAACGGCTCTTTGCCAGAGTAGGCGCCGGCGGCGCGGGCCTCGTCGGCCAGAATCTGCGATGCCCCAGCCAGTGCGGCGGCATAGGCGGGGTCGTCGGCCAGTGCCGGCTCCGGTGCCTGATCGAGCATAGCTCGGATGGCGGCAACGGCGTCCTCGCGCTTGACCTCCCACACACGGTGCGTAATGCCGGCGGGGTCGGTGACGGCGTAGAGCGACGCGCCCTCTTTGGCGGCGCCCAGGATGATATCCATGACGGGCGAGGCTTCGTAGGCGAGCGACACGGGGCGCGGCTGCACCTTGAGCTCGGCGATCGCG
>OCHF01000554.1_pt1 | contig 23416 bp, 17 predicted proteins | sample 1538851 | NCBI WGS metagenome assembly OCHF01 (sample SAMN04571730, study PRJEB22368) | human gut metagenome | biome: human gut; material: stool | host: Homo sapiens | place: Luxembourg | collected 2012-12-07
ACGTGTCCGTTATGGAATTGAACATTCTATGAATGTCCTTGCTGTCAAGACATTAACTGACTATGTTGGTGAAACAGAAAGTTATGATTATCTTCTTAATTTTGGATTTACAACGCTGTCTGAAGATGATAAATATTCACAGGCAAAAGCTCTTGGTGGTATCACGAACGGTGTATATAATATCGAGATGACAGCTGCCTATGCAGCAATTGCCAATGGAGGAACTTACACGAAGCCGATTCTTTACACACAGGTTCTGGATCATGATGGAAATGTTCTTCTCGATAACACAACCCCTGAGACACATGAAGTCTTAAAAGACTCCACTGCTTATCTTCTGACAAGTGCAATGGAAGACGTTGTCAACGGTGCCGGTGGAACCGGTGGTTCTGCAAGACTGAGCAACATGCCTGTTGCCGCTAAAACAGGTACCAGCCAGGAAAGCCGTGACTTGTGGATTTCAGCATTTACACCTTATTATACAGCGTCTGTATGGGGTGGATATGATGAGCATAAGACAATGGATCGATTAAGCCAGAACTGGCATCAGAAACTTTGGAGAAATATCATGGAGCGTATCCAGGATACAAAAGGACTTGAGTACAAGGACTTTGAAATTCCATCCTCTGTCGAAGAAAAGACTGTTTGTACTAAAACAGGACTCCTTGCCACAAGCGGTTGTCCTGCTATTACAGAGTATTTCTCAAAAGACAATGCCCCGACAAAGAGCTGCAGTGGTCATTATGTTGCCCCATCAAAAGATTCCAAGAAAGATGATTCTGAGAGTTCTGATGAGAACACACCTGCTACAGGTACCGATTCTTCCGGAACAACCTCATCACCGGATTCTTCCTCTGGTGGAACAACAACCGAACCTGCTGCCGGCGGAGACTCTGCTGGAACAACCGGAACAACTACAGGTGATACTTCCGGCAGCACTACTGGTGGCGACACTGGAAGCGGAAGTACCGCTGGAAGTACCGCTCAATAAGTAAATTATGCGCCGCAAGGCACACCTGAAAAGGAGAGGCTATACAAAACGCCTCTCCTTTTCGCATACTTATATAACTGATTGCTCTTGTCATCCTGTCCGTATCTCTCTGATACAATATTCTGCTATCTTGTTTTACGGTTAATATATCTTGCTTTATATTTAGAATATACAATCGTCTGATCTTTATATAAACTATAATATCCGGAAACCGCATAACTGATTGATATCGCGATCAGATAATATGCTGCTCCTGAAAATCCAAACAGTTCGAATGAAATCAGCATTGCCGTAATCGGACAGTTCGTCACTCCGCAGAAAAGTGCAACCATGCTGGCTGCCGCTGCTAATTCCGGTGAAAATCCAAGTATTCCACCGGCAACACATCCAAATGTCGCACCAATACTGAATGCCGGTACAATCTCACCACCACGATATCCTGCCCGCATCGTAAGTGCTGTAAGTAACATTTTCCATAAAAAATCAAGTGGTCTTGCTTCACCCTTTTCAATAGCTCTTGCGATCAATCCACTACCTGCTCCCATATAATCTTTTGTATTCAGACCTATTGTGATCAGAATGATCACTCCTGCTGCAACAACAATTCTAATATACGGATTTTTCAAATACTTTGTATACAACTGCCCCACTGTTTTTAGCAAGATACAGAATAGAATACTTAAAATCCCACACCCCACTGCGATCAATGCCATCTTAAGTCCTGTCTCCACAGTAAGTCCCGGGATAGAATGTACTGGAAATGTCTCCGGATCAATCCCCATTCCTGTTGCAAACTCTGCTGCAATGATAGCTGCGATCACACACGGAAGAAGTGCTGCGTAATACATTACCCCCACGCTCACAACTTCCATTGCAAAAACTGCTGCTGCCATCGGTGTTCCAAACACGGCTGCAAACGCTGCACTCATTCCACACATAATCATCACATGGTGATCAAATTCATCTAAATGAGCCAGTTTTCCAAGCCAATTTCCAATACTTCCACCAAACTGTATCGACGCACCTTCTCTTCCTGCCGAACCGCCGGTAAGATGCGTCAATAATGTTGACACAAAAATCAATGGTGCTGACAGAAACGGAACATCATCCTTTGATTTAATTGTAGCAAGTACCTGATTCGTTCCTCCGTCCTGCCTTCCTATCTTCTCATACATAAATACAATCAGAACTCCTGCAACCGGCAAAAGCATAAAAATCCAATTATGTGTATCCCTGTATTCCGTTGCTGCCTTGATACATCCTGCAAATACTGCACTCGCACCGCCTACAACCAGACCTGTCAAAACAGAAAGCCCCATCCATTTCAGAAAATTTCCCGTGTTCTGTCGGATCCTTTCATAATAATACTTTATTACTATTTTTGTATCATGAGAATGTTTTCGTTTTCCCATCTCCGCATTTTCTATATTTTCTTTTTCTTCCATTTACATTTCCCCTCTTGTATTTCTCTTTTATTCCGAACTCTGATTACTTTCTTATGTTCAGATAGAATCCCTTGCCTTATTTATTATAAAATGATTTTCCTCACCATGCAACACAGAAAAAAGGATGGTTTTCTCACATTCGAACGTTTCTTGTTCGTTGTGTCAAACCATCCTCTAAATCAATCATTCTTCTTATACGGTGATGTGAGTGTCAAAAGTAAATTTTGCCACTCACTGATGTAACCGGATTGCTCCATTGCTATGCAATTCCCGCAATCCTCGAACACCTCAAACTCCCATAAAATGGCGTGTTCACACCATTTTATTCCGTTTTCGGTGTTCGGCGTGTCAATAAGTATAAATTGCTTATTTGTGCGAGCACAAACGCAATTTATACTTTTGACACTTACATCATACTGCTTCTTCTTTTGTATTCACACTCTTGGATTCTCTATCCTCTTTGAATTTATCATAATATGCAAACATTCCTGCAAGGAGTGTTCCTGAAATAGAATGCCATGTACAAGATACTGCACAGATGATTGCTGACTCCGGTGTGGATGCAAACTGTGCTGTTGTTGTTGCAAGGTTTGTTGCAAGTCCTGCATTCTGCATACCTACCTCGATCGAGATTGTTCTCTTCTTCGCTGTATTCATTCCTGTGAGTTTACCAGCTCCGTATCCAAGCAGATATCCAAGTCCATTATGAAGAAATACTGCCACGAAGATTACAACACCGGACTCAAAGAATTTGCTTCCCTGTGAAGATACTACACCGCCGACAACACATGCAAGTCCAAGTACTGCAATACCAGGCATAATTTTCTGAAGTTCTTTGAATGTTTTATTTTTTCCTAACAGATAGTTGAGTAAGAATCCTACTGCTACCGGGAAGATAACTGTTTCAATAATGGATACAAACATAGGTAATCCTTTGATTGAAATATGTGTACCACTTGCCAGCAGTGAAACCATAAGTGGTGTCATAACTGGTGAGAGCAGTGTTGAAACTGTTGTCATTCCTACGGAAAATGCTACGTCTCCTCCACACAGATAAGACATAATATTGGATGACACACCACCAGGACAACATCCGACAAGAATCAGTCCCAAAGCAATTCCATCCGGAAGATTCAATGCCTTTGTCAGTGCAAATGCAAGGAATGGCATAATCAGATACTGAGCGATTGCTCCGATGCAAATATCAAACGGTCTCTGCGCCAGAATCTTAAAATCCTCTGTTGTTAATGTCAGACCCATACTAAACATGATCACTCCGATAATAATAGACTGACAGGTAAATTTATTGGATACCGGATCGACAAACAAAGCGTTGTTAACCCATCCCATCATTGTCGGGACAAAGAATGTCACTACTGCAATGGCAATAACAACCACTGAAGTATAATCTGATAAAAATTTGCTGACTTTTTGTAATGCTTTCATTACAATACCTCCTTAGGATTCTTGTTCACCTAAAATTTGTATTCTTCTTGAGATATATTCAAAAAAAGTCCCTTTCCAGAACTCAATCTGAAAAGGGACGAATATAATCCGCGTTACCACCCTAATTCCGCAAAAATTAATGCTGCGACACTTCACATACCAACATATGCTATCCATATAACGGTGGATCCCGGCGAGGTTTACTTGCAACATGTTCATCTGCTTTCAGCCCGCTTCTTAGAGAGGATATCCTTACCCGGTTATTGTCTGTTCACACCAGCCACAGACTCTCTGAAAATAATGACGGATACGGTTTTGTTCTCATCAACGAATTTTGGTGAACTGTATTTTGTTTACTCTGACATTATAGTCCTCTGAAATCAGAAATCAAGAGTCTATTTTAATCTTTTTCTTGATTTATTTTAATCTTTTTGTCGTAAAAATTTATTTTCAAGGCTTAAATCCACCTGGAAAAATATTCTTTTTCCTGTTGTTTCCCCGCACTTTTCATGCTACACTGTATATAAGAATCATCGGATTTTAACTTTTCATTGCTTTCTTTTGGAAGTGATGTTTTTTTTGTGATTTTATCTGTTTTCTTTCATTATTTTATCTGGTAAAGGGGTGTTAGGGAATGAGTAATGAAATAACGAAAAGACGAAAGCGAACAATTGAAATGACTCAGGGATCTCTTTGGAAAAACATGTTTTTCTTCAGTGTTCCTCTTATATTTTCCCAGATTTTGGAAGTGATGTTCAACTTAAGTGATGTCGCTGTTGTCGGACATTTTGCAGATTACAAAGCACTTGGTTCTGTCGGCTCGACAACTACACTTGTCACACTGTTCACGGGACTTCTGATCGGGCTCGGAAGTGGTGTCAACGTCCAGGTTGCCAATAAACTCGGTGCCGGTGATAAGAAAGCTACAAAAGAAACCATTCACTCTGCACTCATTATCTGTGCAGCGGCAGGTATTTTTGTCTGTCTGATCTGTCTGCTTTTTGCAGGACCAATGCTTTCCATGATGAACACAAAGCCCGAACTGCTCGATCAGGCTGTTCTCTACATGAAAGTTTTTGCACTTGGCATGCCTGCCACGGCAGTTTATAATTTCGGCAACGGTGTCTTAAGCGCCCGTGGGGATACAAAGCGTCCGATGTATTACCTTGCATTTGCCGGAATACTTAATGTCCTATTGAATCTGATCTTTGTTATCGTATTCCATATGGCTGCTGTCGGAGTTGCTACTGCCAGTGCAATCGCACAGTACGTTTCAGGAGGATTGATCCTGATCCATCTGATGCGACGCGATGATGAATGTAAAGTTCGTCTGCGCAATCTGCGTTATCATAACATTTATGGAAAAGGAGTTCTTTATCTCGGTGTTCCATCCGGTCTTCAGAATGCGATTTTCGCGATTGCAAACCTTTTTGTTCAATCCGGAGTCAACTCCTTTGATGCGATCATGGTTTCCGGAAATGCTGCCGCTGCGAATGCAGACAATCTGATTTACAATGTTATGTTTGCCTTCTATGTGGCCTGTTCCAGTTTCATGAGCCAGAACTGGGGAGCCGGGAATAAAGAAAGAATGAAAAAATGCTATCTCGTAACACTTACCTATTCTTTCAGTGCAGGCCTGCTTCTCGGAGGAGCACTCTTCTTCTTTGGGCGCCCATTCTTGTCTCTGTTTGCCACAGAACCAGCCGTTATCGCAGCTGGTATGCATAGAATTAGGATTATGGGATTCTCCTATGCATTCAGCGCCTTTATGGACTGTGCGATTGCATCTTCCAGAGGAATCGGCAAGAGCATTGCTCCTACATTTATTGTTATCATGGGATCCTGTGTATTTCGTATTATATGGATCTATACGGTATTTGCTTACTTCCATACAATTCCATCTCTGTATCTGCTGTACATCTTCTCCTGGGGACTCACAGCGATTGCAGAAACCATATACTTTAAAGTTAGTTTCAAGAAAGTGCTTGCATAACAGAAATGTGAAGCAAGTCATATGAAAATACAAATCTCCCGAAGAAATTTAAGTATAAAAATACTGATTTCTACGGGAGATTCGTATTTTAAGATTTAGATCCTAAAAATTGGTATTAACAGAAAGCTGCTTCTATTTTCTTTTTTATTTTTCGACTTTATTATACTTTTCTTTATCAAGCACGCCCTCTTTAAAGTTCACAATTACATTCGTCGCTGCATCTCCAATTACATTCAATGTAATAACCGCCATTCCCGGAAGATAATTCATTGCCAATACAAGAGAGTAACCGATCATACAAAGTTCTGAACTCATTCCAAGACCTGTCATAACTACATATACCATTGTGGTTCCCGCAACCGGGATTGCCGGTGTTCCCATTGCTGTACAAATAGAAAGAAACGCTGCTACAACAAGAGTGGAAGGTTTAATATCAATTCCGGCTGCTGTTGCGATAAATATAATTGCTACCATATGCATTGCAGTCGTACCATTCATATTAATCGTCATACCTGTCGGAAGAACAAAGCTACTGATTTCAGGAGTACATCCAAGTTCTTCAGTACATGTCTTTGTGTTCAGCGGAAGTGTTGCTGCCGAAGAGTTTGTTGCCGCTGCGAAAAGTCCTATCTTAGCTGCTTTCTTCATAAACGGTACCGGATTTAATCTTGTAGTCAAGAAAATCCCAACCGGATAAATTGTTGCAACAAGAACAAGACTTACAACAATTGTTGTCAAAATCCATACGAGCGTCGGTTTAATATATTCAACACCATATACAGACAGTGTTCTTGAAATCATACAGAAAATCGCCAATGGTCCAATCTTATCAATTAAGAAATTCAAGAACAGCTGAACCACATCGTTCAGATTCTGAAGTACCTTCTTCAAAGGTTCTGTTTTTTCTCCGAGAGCTGTCATTGAAAGTCCAAGGATCAATGCAACTACTACAACTGCGAGAATCGAATTGTTAGAAGAAAACGCTGTAAAAATATTTGATGGTACAGCGTTAATTACTGTCACAAGTGGATTATATCCTTCCATTGTCACTGTTTCTGTTGCTTCCTGTGCCGGAAGATTTACATTAAACCACCCCATACATTTTACAAAATATGCCATGGCTCCGGCAAGGGCAGCTGCTACTACATAAAAGCAAAGATATGTAATAAATGTTCTTCCTGCGATTTTTCCAAGGCGTTCCGGATCTGCCAGACTGCACATTGCAAGACTGAGAGATGTAAGTACAAGAGGAACAATTGCCATCTGCAGTCCTCTCATAAACAACTGACCAATAATATAGAACAATCCAAGTCCTTCAAATCCATCTGTTGTTGTAATGTCCTGGAAGAAGATTGCATTAATGATGTTCCACACATTTCCATTCCCATGACCATTCAAAAACTCTCTCAAAAATAATGAAAGAAATCCGACAACAAACCCTGCAACTACCGCAAAGATCATTCGCTTCACGATTGAATTCTTTTTTTCTTTGTTTTCCATGATTTTCATCCCCAATTCTTTTCTTATTTTTCACATACCTTTGTGAATTTCGTACGTTTTCTATGGTTTTATTTTACCCGTTTGGTAAATAAATGTCAATATATTTTCTGCGTTTCAAACATTTTTATATGCTTTTCACAAATTTTCTGTGCTAATTTTGTTTGTTTTTTTGTATGAAATGTTATTTTTCTGTGTTTCAAAAAAAACGAGATAAAAAGACATCGAATCACATATCATAATTCGATGTCTTTTCGCTTTCTTTTTTTCATTTTTGCCTATCTTTAATAGATCAACTGAATCTCATGACTTTCACAATAAGCAACCCACTCATCCGAAGGTCTGCTGTCTGTAATAATATAATTTACCTTATCCAACCCAATCAAACTGACAAACGCTGACTGATCAAATTTAGAAGAATCTACAAGCAAAGCAACTTCATCTGCCTGTGCCAGCATTGCTTTCTTGATCTCTGCTTCGCTTTCATTTGTATCCTGAACTCCTTTTTCAATGCTAACACCTTTACAACTGATCAACGCAAGGCTTACATTATACTTTGCAATATTTGTCTTTGCAAGTTGTCCCTGGAGAGAACATGATTTCTTATTATACTCGCCGCCGGTGGAAATAAAATTAATTGCTGACTGCTGAAATTCACGAAATATTTCTGTTGAGTTCGTCACAACTGTAATATCCGTTGAATTCGGAAGCAGTTTCAGTGCCTCCACAACTGTTGTACTGGAATCAGCAACAATTGTATTCTTTCCTTCAAATAGTCCCGTTGCTTTTCTCGCAATTTCCTGTTTCTCTTTTAGATGTTTTGACATTCTTCTATAAAAATGAACTCCTTCTTTCTGAGCTCCTTCATTCCAGATTGCGCCACCATGAACTCTGGTAACAACCCCTTCTGTTTCAAGTTTGTCAAGATCTCTTCGTATCGTTTCTTCTGTCACATTACAGATACGGCTCAGATCTACCACTGAGATTTTCTTCTCCGCTTGTACTTTCTGCCGTATGACCATGATTCTGTCTTTTGCTGCCATACCCACTTTCCTTTCTTCGTTTTCGGAATTCACAGATCCTTTCTTTAATAATACCTCGTTGTTCCTATATTTGGCAATACTTTTCTTCTTTGAATCCATAATATTTCTCCTTTAAAACAAACAGCTTTGCCAAAAAGCAAAGCTGTTATACTTTTGAAAAGCAGATATTCTAAGTTTTAAGCAATTTCAGCTTTATTCTTTATCAATTGCCTCTGCTAATTCTCTCATGTATGCTACATCATCAGCTTCAAGCTCAAGTTCTGCTGATTTTACATTTTCTTCAATCTGTTCTACAGTTGTTGAACCACTGAGCAGATTCAGGAAATCTCCCTGAGCAAGAATCCATCCAAGTGCAAGGTTTGCTACTGTACAATTGTATTTCTCGCAAAGTGGTTTCCATTTATCCATCATGTCCATGGCTGCCTGCATATTATCCGGCTGGAACCATTTCTTCGGGATCTGAGCTCCTACCGGTTTGTAATCTCTTGGGAATGTTCCAGAAAGAAGACCCATCTCAAGTGGTGAGTAAGCCTGGATTGTAACACCATTCTCACGGCAGCAAGGAATAATATCTTTCTCGATTCCTCGATCAAGGATAGAGTACTTCGCCTGAACAATATCAAGCTGTCCCCATTTCAGATATTCTTCGATCTGATTGATATCTACATTTGCAGCACCGATTGCTTTGATCTTGCCCTGTGCTTTCAGATCATTAAGAACATCCATTGTCTTCTGGATCGGCACATAATATTCGCTTCCTTCAATTGCCTGCCAATGTGTCATGTAAACGTCTACATAATCTGTTCCAAGACGCTCTAAAGATGCCTCGATTTCTTTCTTAACAGATGCACTGTTCAGGTTTTTGTAAAGCTGGATTCCGTTTACAACATTGAACATGTCACCTTTCATTTCCTGATCCCATGTAACACCACACTTTGTGATAATAACAACATCTTCACGGTTCATTCCTTCCAATGCTTTTCCAAGGATCTTCTCACTGTTTCCAAAGTTATATCCCGGAGCTGTATCAATCAGGTTTACTCCGCATTTCGGTGCCTCTCTGATTGTATCTACAACTGTCTGAAGATCATGATCTCCGCCCCATGCAGATCCACCACCGATGGACCATGTTCCAAGACCGATTCTTGAAATATCAATTCCTGTTTTTCCTAATTTCATTGTTTTCATTTTCATATTCCTTTCGAAACTGACTCTCTGAACTACTCGTAATCTTTCTTATATTTTGCAAGCATCTCTTCTACCATCTCACGGTTCTGAACTCCAGAAGTTGCTCCCGGATGCTGAACTGCGATCGCTGCTGTACAGTTTGCGTATTCTCCGCATTCTTTCAGATTCTTGCCCTGAAGAAGTGCCGCGATAAATCCTGATGCAAAATTATCTCCTGCCCCGATCGTATCGATTGCTGTAATTCCTTTGCACGCCGGTACGATCATAACACCGTCTTTGTTGCGGATATAACAGCCACGCTTACCAATCTTCATAACTACATTCTTAATTCCATAAGAATAAAGCTTGTCTGCTACCTTATCTTCTTCTTTTTCACCTGTCATGAGACAAGCTTCATCAAAGTTCGGGAAGAAGTAATCTACATACTGAAGAGCCCCTGCGATATCATCAAGTGTCTCTCCAAGTCTTGGCATGATCATGTCAGCCGTAATAGTCATTCCTTCTTCTTTTGCGAATTTAAAAATCTTTTCTAATGTCTTTCCATCAAGAAGCGGACAATTGAAAATGCTCGCCAAAGATAAAATCTTAGCCTCTTTGATCTTGTCAAAATTCACATGCTCAATATTTTCTTTCCAGAGGCTTCCATTTCTATTTGTAATAAATGTTCTCTCACCGTCTGCTGTAACAAGTCCGATATTGATTGAAGTGTTCAGATTTGGATCTACCGTAACCCCTTCTGTATCAATATTATCCTTCTTACAAGAACGTAAGATAAAAGCTCCTGCTGCATCGTCACCAACCGCAGCCATGAGTCCTGTCTTGAATCCGAGTCTGCTGATGATCGTCGATTCATTCATCGCATCACCACCGACTGCCATGGCAATCTGCTCAACCGGGTAAGACTCAATATCAAAAATATCTCTTGATACCGGGCGCAGCGGTATATCTACCACTGCTGCGCCCAGACATAAAACGTCTAATTTCTTTTCCACTTTATTCATCAGCCCTTCCGTCATCACCGAACAGTTTGATTTTGTACATTGCACGCTCTTTCACTGCTTCTCTTACCGCACGCTCTACAGCCAGGAATGGCTCGTCTTTGTGCTCATTGATTGCTTCCATTGCAGCCTGGCAAAGCTCTGTATGGATATTAATCTTTGCAATACCACATTTGATTGCCTTCTTGATATCTTCGTCACCGATTCCTGATGCTCCGTGAAGTACAAGCGGTACACTTACCTCTTTGTGTACTTCCTCAATAATGTCAAATCTGATCTTAGGCTCTGCTGAATAAACACCATGTACATTACCAACTGCAACTGCAAGAGAATCACATCCTGTACGCTCTACGAATTCTTTTGCCTGAGATGGATCTGTATAAGCATACTCAGCAAGTGCCTCTTCATATACTGTCTCATTTCCAACATGTCCTAACTCTGCTTCTACTGGGATGTTATATGCATGGAAATAATCTACACATCTCTTGATTTCTGCAATATTTTCCTCAAATGGAAGTGCAGATGCATCACGCATTACAGAGTTCATGCAATGATCCACTGCATTTTTGAGGATTGTCCAATTACGTCCGTGATCCCAATGAAGGATAACCGGTACAGTTGCTTTCTTAGCCATAGACTCCATCATATAGCAGTAATCTTCAAAAGATGTATTTCCTGTAAATCCTGTTCCGAAGGAAATGATGATCGGAGCACGAAGCTCTTCTGCTGCATCAATTACACCCATAAGCATTTCTGCATTCCATACATTGAAATGTGGAATTGCATAATGGCCTTCACTTGCTTTCTGTTCCCAAAATCTAATATCTGCTATCATAATATTTTCTCCTCTTCTCTAAAATTATTACTCTGCTACTTTTACTACACCTTTGATCATGTCACATTTCTTAACCGGATCAATTGCTTCCTCAAATGCTTTCTGAACATCTTTGTAGTCATAAACATGTGTAACCATATCTTTTACATTGAATTTTCCTGTTGCAATTGCCTCAATTGTCTGAGGATAGTTATTGCAGTAACGGAAAGATGTCTGGATTGTAACTTCACGGTTGATCTTCAAGAAATTGATCGGCACCGGATTAGACTGTGTACCAACCATCATGATCTTACCACCACGACTTACGATTTCAACTGCCTGCTGTGCTGTAAATACTGCTCCGGCACACTCAAATACAAGTTCTACTCCGTGGTCTCCGTAAAGTTCCTCTGAACGAAGTACTTCAACTGTATTCTGTTCTTTTCCATTAATGACTCTCTTTGCGCCAAGTTTCAGTGCAAGATCAAGTCTTTTCTGCATCACGTCTACAACTGTGATATCAGTAGCTCCAAGACTTAAACATGCCTGAAGTACCATCAGTCCGATTGTTCCTGCTCCGAGAATCACAATACTCTTTCCAAGTCTTGCCTCTCCAAGGATTGCTGCATGCATACCAACTGCTGCCGGCTCAACTAATGCTGCTTCCATTGTTGTCATTCCTTCAGGAACATGATATGTCCACTCTTCTGGATGTGTCATGTACTGGCAAAGCGCACCTTTATAGTTCGGCTGTGTTGCCATGAAATCTACTGCCGGACAAATGTTGTAGCGGCCTTCACGGCAGTATTCACAGGAATCATCCGGAACTCCTGGCTCGATCAGCACTTTATCTCCCGGTTTAAACTTTGTAACCTTTGCTCCTACCTTTACAACTTCTCCTGCCACTTCATGACCAAGTCCGATCTTCTGATTTGGATCCTTCGGAGGAATAAAAGGTCCGAATTCAAATCCGTGGATATCTGATCCACACATTCCTACATATTCAACTTTCATCAGGATCTCGTTATCCTTTGGTTCTGGCATTGGACACTCCTAAATCTCAAAATGCTTAGGTGTTACAAGAATTGCTTCTGAATTTTTCATTTTTTAAGCTTCCTTTCCTGTTTATTTGCTGTCTGATTGTTTTGTTTTTATTATTCTACGTTACCGATATCCTCTACGGATTCTCCTCTTGTCTCAACTCCAAAGATTGCAACGCTTACTGCGATGATCGCTGCTACAATAGAGATCAGGATAAATACTGCGGAACTTCCGATAGAACTTGCTACATATGTTACAAGGAATGGGAAGAAGATATTACTTACACGTCCCATTGCATTACAGAATCCTGAACCTGAAAGTTTTGCTGATGTCGGCCACATCTCTGGTACATATACTGCTGATGCATAGCATACATACATGTAAATGATTGTGTTAAGTAAGAATGTACTTACAATAAGTGCTGTCATTGTTGTCTGCTGTCCTGTGATAACTCCCATAACAGCCATTCCAATCAGAAGAACAACACCCATAACTCTTCTTGGAACTTTATCCATGATCAGTGATGCGATAAAGATTCCAAATGGTGCTCCGAAGAGACCAAACATTGTCATAAACTGTGACTGTGATGTATCATATCCCATTGATTTCAGAAGTGATGGCATCCATGTCATAAGTGTGTACTGAATTGTATTCATACCAATCAGTACAAGAGATCCTACAATAGTTCTCTTTAAAAGCTTTCCTTTAAACAGTGCTGAATAAGGAAGTGGTTTTACTGCCTTTGGTTCTTCTGTTACTTCCGGAAGCGGTTTTCCTGTAGAAGCTTCAATTTCTTTCTCGATCTGTGTCATGATAGCATCTGCTTCTTCAACTCTTCCCTGAGCCTCTAACCATCTTGGTGACTCCGGATATTTCTTTGCGATCAGGATAGATGCAATAATTGAAAGAATCGATGGGATCATATACTGAACTCTCCAGTTCATGTTGTAGCTGATTGCTGTAAGTCCGATCACGAAAGCGATACCGTTACAGATTGGATGAGCCCAGTTACCAATGAAGGAGTTACGGCTAGACCATACACCACGGTTTCTTCCAGGTACATACTCTGTAAATCCTGCAAAAAGAACAACCAGAAGTGCTCCAAGTCCAAATCCCTGTACAAGTCTGAATACATACAGAACATATACATTCGGAGATACTGCTCCACCGATCATTGCGATAATATGAATGATCTCATATAATAAAATACTTTTCTTACGTCCGATTTTGTCACCGATTGGTCCACCTACAAGTGCTCCGAACAGCTGTCCTGCTGTGTAAGTTGTTCCCCACATAGCCAGAAGTGTTGTTCCCGGCTCTAACCAGTGAATCTCATTTAACAAAATATTCTGAACTGCTCCACCGATACCGTTTGACCAACATACAAGCAGTGCGAAAGCTGAAATCAGCCACATTTTAACATGCCAGCCTGAATTTGGCAGTCGGTCAAGTCTTGCACCTATATTTGCACTTTTATTTTCCATTGTTATATTCCCTTTCTTCTCATTATTTTTTAAATCCCGGGCTGCTGTTTTTTGAAGTGCACCCCGGGATTCGGAGGGCTGTTTTATTTTCCTGAAAGTTCTTCTTCAACTTCCTTTTCCATGATTTCCCATGCTTTGCTAATCTCCGGATCTTTATTCCAAAGTGCCGGTGGTCCTAAAACAACCATATCAGCGCCTGCTTCATAAAGTGGAGCATATACTCCTGCATTCATTGATCCATCTGCCTCAATGAGGAAGTCAAGTCCCATTTCTTCTCTCCACTGTACTAATGTACGGATCTTATCATACATCTGTGTAATGACTTTCTGTCCTGCATATCCTGCATCCACGATCATGATTGTTACTTTAGATAATAATGGAAGATAATGTCTGATTCCTTCCAGCGGAGCAGCCGGATTCAATGCGATTCCGGCTTTGCAACCAAGTGAAATAATCTTGTTGATTGTTACAAATGCATCACTCTCAATGCAATCTGTATGAGGTGTAATGTATGCAGCACCAGCCTCTGCACATGCCTCTATGTAATCCTGTGGATGCTTCACCATCAGGTGTGCGTCCATCGGCTTTTTGACCACTTTTTTCAGAACTGTCATAAATTCAGGGCCTACACCGAAAGTTTTGACATAATTACCGTCTTTTATGTCGATATGGAGGAAGTCGGCATGTTCGTCGATAAACCTCACCTGATGTTCAAAATCATACAGATCACAGCATCCCATGGAAGGTGCCAGTAATAATTTCTTTTCCTTTTCCATTTTTCTTCTCCACTTTATCTCTTACTATAAAATATTATTTTTTCTTCTATAACTCGTATTAATCCTCGATGTCATCAAAGTCATATGTAAAGATAACTTTAATCGCCTCTTTTGCTGCCATTGCATCGAATCCTTTTTCGTACTCGGAAAGTCCAAGTCTGTGTGTGATTAATGGCTGTACCTTGATCTGTCCGGATTCAAGAAGACGGATTGCATTTCTCCAGGAAGTAGAATCATATGCCATATGTCCGATAATACTCTTGTTCCATGAAGTAATGTCGTTGATTGAAAATTGAATCCCATTCCTACACGAACGATCTCACCATTCGGACGAAGCATCTCGATTGCCTGTTTCAGTGCAATATTTGCTCCGGAACATTCAACAACAAGTCCAAGATTGTCTCTTCCACAGATTTCTGTACATCTCTTAACAACATCTTCTTTTGATCCGTTTACACAATGTGTTGCTCCAAGTTCTTTGGCAACCGGGAAACGAACCGGAACGTCTTCATCAAGACCAACCATAACGATGTTAACTGCTCCCATCAGTTTTGCGATCTGTACTGAGAAAAGTCCAAGCGGTCCTGTTCCGAATACTACACAATCCTGTCCCGGAAGAAGGTGGCTCTGCTGTGCAACTGCTTTGTATGCGTTACAGATCGGATCGAGCACTGCTGCTTCTTCGTATTTAACATTTTCCGGAATCTCCCAGATTGCATGTTTGTGAATTCTAAGGATTTCTCCAGGAATCTTACAATATTTAGCAAATCCGCCGCCCCATGTGTTGTTATCAAGTCCAAGGTTTACTTTTTCTTCACAGCAAAGGAAATCTCCCTGCTCACAAGCCGGGCAAACACCACATACATGTGCGCTGTTATCAGATACAACTCTCTGTCCGACTTTCCAATCTGTCACTTTCTCGCCAACCTGTACAATCTCTCCGGCAAACTCGTGTCCACGGATTGAGTTAAATTCATCAGAACCATTATCAACTCTCCAGTGTTTCATATCTGCTCCACAGATTGCAGCTGCTTTGATTTCAAGAATAATGTCCTCTGGTCCACATGTTGGATAAGGTACTTCTACCATTCTGTAACTTCCGAATTCTTTTCCGAATCTTGCGATTGCTTTCATTTTCATAATTTATGTTCTCCTTTTCTGCTTTGATCTCAGATACTTGTTTCTGCGATATCGTCGCTTTAAAGTGGTTCCGGCCGGAAACTGTTTTTCTTGATCTGTCTTTATTTTACGTCCATTCTGCGTTTTCGTTAATCATTTTCTTTGTTTCAAAGATATTTTGTCGTTTTTAACAGTTTTCTTCTTTTAATTCCTTGTTTTTCCATTGTTAAAAAAGTGTTTTTTTGTGCAAATTGACGTACAATCTTTGTTTTAAAGATTGCAAAGATTGTATTATTCTTTGTTTTAGTGTCGTTTCAAAGATTTTTCAAAGAAAAAAAGAGGGATTTCACAGATGTCCAACATCTGTAAAAATCTCCTCTTTTTTCTTTCTACTATTTATTCTGCACTTGTTATACTTTTATCAATCCTCAAGTACCAGCTTAGCTGCTCCGCAGATTCCTGCATCATTTCCAAGAGTAGCAAGCTTAAATTTCACATTCTTATTTGCAAAGAACGCTTTTTCCATAAATGGTTTTTCGATAAATGAAAGCAGAACTTCTCCTGCTTTGGACACTCCACCACCAATTACAAATACAGCCGGATCCAGTACTGCTGCCATATCTGCCATTGCATGTCCTAAGTAATTTCCCATCTCTGTCGCAACTTCAATCGCAACTTCATCTCCTTCTTTGACTGCATCAAAAACAGCTTTTGCTGAAAGATCTTCTTTTGTCAGGATTGTTGCACGTGTCTCATGCTCCATCTTCTTTCTTGCAAGACGAGAGATACCTGTTGCTGATGCATACTGCTCCAGACATCCGTGTCCGCCACATCCGCAAGTATCTGTCTCTTCCAGATTCACACACATATGACCAATCTCTCCACCTGCTCCGTTCTCTCCCGTCAGGATCTTTCCATTGATGATAATGCCACCACCAACACCTGTTCCAAGTGTGACCATGATCATATTGCGGTAACCAACACCGCCGCCTTTCCACATCTCGCCAAGTGCTGCGACATTCGCATCATTTCCAAACTCTGCTGTCAATCCTGTCAGTTCTTCCAGCTCTTTCTTTGCATTCTTATATTTCCAGCCAAGATTCGCAGAACCGTTGACAATTCCATCTACAGTAACAGGAGCCGGCACACCGACACCGATTCCAAGAACCTGTTCTTTCTCAATGCCGTGCTGCTCTAACTTACCATTGATTGCTTCTGCAACATCCGGAAGAATCGCCGCACCTTCATTCTCAGTTCTTGTCACGATCTCCCATTTCTCTACAATAGCACCTGCCTCACTGAACAGACCAAGTTTAACCGTTGTTCCCCCGATATCAACACCAAAACAATATTTCATAAATCTATCTCCGTTTCTTTTTATATTTCACATGAGAATGCGGTACTCTGTAACATTTGTACCGCATCCTCTGTTTCTCTTTTGTTTTATTTTCTTCTCTTTGCCAGATTCTCCTGCACACGTTTGTACAATTCCTGTGCAGCGTTGTATCCCATCTGCTTCTGTCTGTGGTTAACTGCAGCAGATTCTACGATGATCGCCAGATTACGTCCCGGACGGATCGGAATATTATGGCAGACAACTCGGTTTCCAAGGAATTCTGTATATTCCTCCTCCAGACCAAGTCTGTCGTATTCTTTCTCTCTGCTCCAGTCTTCCAGAGTAATGACCAGATCGATATTCTGTGTTTCTCTTACGCTCTGTACACCGAACATAGACTTTACATCCACGATTCCGATACCACGAAGCTCGATAAAATGTCTTGTGATATCCGGTGCAGAACCAACCAGTGTATCGTCACTGACTTTGCGGATCTCAACCACATCATCCGTCACAAGACGATGTCCACGCTTGATCAGTTCAAGAGCTGCTTCGCTCTTACCGATTCCACTTTCTCCCATGATCAGAACTCCGACACCATATACGTCAACAAGCACTCCATGAATGGAAATGCACGGAGCAAGTTTTACATTCAGCCAACGGATCAGTTCTCCCATAAAGGAGGATGTCTTCTTACATGTACCGAATACCGGAATATCATTTTTCTGAGCGATCTCGATGAAGCTTTCATCCGGCTGAAGTTCATTGCTGAAAATAATACATGGTACTTTATGTTCCAGAAGTTTCTGATAAATCTCAACTCTTTTCTCTTCTGCCAAAGTCTCCAGATAGGCACACTCTACATTCCCTATAATCTGTACACGATTCAGATCAAAATGATCGAAAAATCCTGCCAGCTGAAGTGCCGGTCTGTTCACATCCGGAACAAGAACTTCACGTTCTGTGATATCTACTTCCGGAGTGAGATTTTTCAGATTCATCTTTTCAACGATATCGGTTAATTTCACACCACTCATCTTGTAATCTCCTTTTCCTGTATCTCTTTTCGTTTCAGACATGCTGCCTTGATAAGCTCAAGAGATATATGATATTTACTGCTCGCATAAATCCAACATTTCCCTACATGTCCCATCGCCTGTACATAAGTATATCATGATTTTCTTTTCGATAAAACCCTTAATCATGAAAGAATTGATAAACCGATTCTGCTGCCTTCTCATTCATTGACGGAAGCTGCGCCAGTTCTTCTACTGTTGCGCTCCGGATTGCATCCAGGCTCAGATAATGCCGCATCAATGCCTTTCTTCTGGCCGGACCGATTCCTTCAATATCATCCAAAACGGAATGTACCTGCCCTTTGCCACGCAGCTGCCTGTGGAACTCGATTGCAAACCGATGGGCTTCATCCTGAATTCTTGTGATCAGTTTAAATGCTTCTGAATTGCGGTCAATCGGGATTTCCACATTATTATAATATAATCCTCTTGTTCTATGATTGTCATCTTTCACCATACCACAGACTGGAATATTCAGCTTCAACTCATCAAGCACCTGCAATGCAATATTTACCTGTCCACGGCCTCCATCCATCAGAATTAAATCCGGAAATGTTGTAAATTTCCCAGCTTCCGCATTCTCCTCACGTTCTTTTAATCCATGTGTAAAACGACGCGTAAGAACTTCTCGCATGCTCGCATAATCATCCGGTCCTTTCACACTCTTGATTTTGAACTTCCTGTAATCATTCCGCTTTGGTTTTCCTTTCTCATAGACAACCATAGAGCCTACCGATTCGAAACCATTTGTATTAGAAATATCATATGCTTCCATACGGACGATCTGTTCCAGTCCCAGTAAAGATGCTATCTCCTTCACTGCACCGATCGTGCGTCCTTCTTCCCTCTTTAGCCGCTCTTTATCTTTAGACAGAACCATCCTCGCATTCTCTTCCGCCAGTTCTACCAGCTTTTCTTTTGTACCTTTCTTCGGCACACGGATCGTTACTTTCTGCCCCTTCTTCGCGCTCAGCCAGGATTCAAGAAGTTCCTGCTCTTCAATTTCTTCCGGCAGCATCAGTTCACCCGGAAGAAAAGGGGTTCCTGCATAATACTGTTTGATAAAACTGTTAAGAATTTCCGATTTTTTATCCTCTTCGCTGATTCTCAGATAGAAATGGTCTCTCCCGATCAATCTTCCGCCACGGATAAAAAAGACCTGGACAACTGCATCTTCGTCCTGGCATGCAACTGCCATGACATCTCTGTCTTCCCCACTGGAATCTGTAATCTTCTGTTTCTGAGCCACCTTTTTTACACTATTTAATAACTCTCTATATTCGATTGCTTTCTCAAATTCCAGTGCCTCCGAAGCGGCCATCATCTTATCTTCCAGATCTTTTAAAATCATATCAAAATTTCCATTTAGAAAACGGATCACCTCATCAATGGATTTCCGGTATTCTTCCTGGGAAATGTATCCCTGGCACGGTGCCTCACACTGCTTGATATGATAATTCAGACACGGACGCTCTTTCCCAATGTCTTTTGGAAGTGAACGATTACAGCTTCTTATATGATACAGCTTATGGATCAGATCAATTGTGTCACGCACCGCCTGTGAGCTTGTATAGGGACCGAAATAACGTGCCTTATCTTTTTTCATCTGACGTGCCAACATAATACGAGGGTATTCCTCTCCTGTTGTCACCTTGATGAATGGATAGGCCTTGTCATCCATCAGCATCGTATTATATTTGGGCCGATGTTCCTTGATCAGATTACATTCCAGAACAAGTGCTTCCAGTTCCGAATCTGTCACAATATATTCAAAGCGGCGGATATGTGTTACCATCTGTTCGATCTTAACCCCTTTATTCCTGCTGCTTTGAAAATACTGCCGCACACGGTTTTTCAGGCTGATTGCTTTTCCGACATAGATAATCTGATCCGTCTCATCATGCATCAGATAGACTCCCGGCCTTCCCGGAAGTTTTTTCAATTCTTCCTGTATATTAAAATTATAATTTTCCATAGATCCTATTTCTTGCCTCTGCTACAGACCAGCTATGTTCTTCTGCAATTTTGGAAACATCATCATACTCGAGTTTTTCTTTCACCACTCCATATCCGGATGCTCTCTTCACATGAACGGTTCCATATTCTGTCTGCACTTCGTCTATTTTTCGCTTAAGTCCATATCTTCTACAAAAATACTCTCTGACACCAAGTGTTGAAGTATGTTTGAATATCAGCTGTAGAAAATACTCTTTCTGCTCTGCCCTGCACATACATGTAAGCAGAATCCCCGGCCGGTTTTTCTTCATCTGAATGGAGGATGTGTAAACATCCAATGCTCCTTCTTTGATCAGAAGCTCTGTCGCATACCCGATTTCCTCCGAAGTCATATCATCCAGATTACAGCACAGTTCCAAAATTTCTTCTTCTACCTTGTCTTGCGTTTCTCCAAGAATCGCACGCACACAGTTCAGTCTTTCATACTCTCTTTTTCCAAAACCATAACCGATTTCTTCCATCTGCAGAACCGGCATCTGTTCATACTTTTTAACAAAATGCTTCAGAAGTGCCGCTCCTGTCGGTGTACAGAATTCTCCCTCCAGGTCTCCTGCATACATTGGAATTTCTTTCATCAGATACGCTGTTGCCGGAGCCGGCACCGGAAGGATTCCATGTGCACATTTCACATGACCATATCCGACACGAACCGGTGATGCAAGAATCTGATCCACCTGAAGTTCATTCAGCAAATAGCAGACAGCCACAACATCAGCCACTGCATCCATCGTCCCAACCTCATGGAAATGGATTTCATCCATGCGCTGACCATGCGCCTTTCCTTCCGCCTTTGCAATCAATTTATAAACTGCAACTGCGTCTTGTTTTACCTGATCTTCAATTTTTAACCGATTGATCAGACGAACGATCTGAGACATTGAATGATGTCCGTGTTCTTGTGTATGCTTCTCTGGTTCTTCTGATTTATGTCCGATCTGCTCTTCCGTCTGCATATGAGGATTCTCTTCTTCCTGTCCTTTCACAAACACGCGGACCTGATATCCTCTGATTCCGCCTCTTGTACACGCCACCAACTGATATTTTACCCCCGGGATTTTCAGATCATTCAACTTTTTCACCTGTTTTACAGGTTCTGAAAACAACTGCAATAATGAAGCCGTCAACATATCCCCTGCTGCTCCCATCCCACAGTCTAAATATAATATCCTCATTCCTTCGTTCTCCTCTCTATGTGATTGATCCGGCTTGCAAGAAATCCCGCGCCAAATCCATTATCGATATTTACAACACTCACTCCGCTTGCACAAGAATTCAACATAGAAAGAAGCGCTGATACGCCACCGAAAGATGCTCCATATCCAACACTTGTCGGAACTGCGATCACCGGGCAATCCACCAGTCCTCCAATCACACTGGCAAGTGCTCCTTCCATTCCGGCTACAGCAATAATGACACGAGCTCCCATTAATTCGTCGAGATGTCCAAGTAGACGATGTACTCCTGCGACGCCTACATCATATAAACGGACCACTTCATTTCCAAGTGTCTCTGCTGTTCTTGCAGCCTCTTCCGCAACAGGGATATCACTTGTCCCACCTGTTGCCACAACTATTTTCCCGTCTCCATCCTTTATTGGCACTTCGCCTATAAACCCAATCCGGCTGACTTCGTCATATTGAAGTTCCAGGCGTTCTCCCACGTAAATCGCTGACTCTTTATTCATTCTTGTGATCAGGACTGCTTTCTGTCCCTTTTCCTTCATTGCTTCTGCAATCCGGAAAATCTGTTCCGGTGTCTTTCCTTCTCCATAAATCACTTCTGCCACACCCTGGCGCATGGCTCTGTGATGGTCAATCTTGGCAAAACCAAGATCTTCAAAAGGCTCTTCTTTTAACTTCAAAGCTGCCTGTTCTACATCCATTGTTCCGGATGCTACCTGTCTTAAAAGATCTATCATTTCCTTTTGTTCCATCTTTTTCGCCTCATTCTAATTCTTCTTATCCAGGGTTTCATTCATACTTCCCATTCTGTACCCTGTTAGATCCATTGTAACATAAGTGAATCCGAACTGCTTAAATTGTTTTACAATATCCTCACGGACTTCTTCCTGAAGCAACTTCAAAAACTCTTCCGGCAGTACTTCGATCCATACGGACACGAAATTGCCGGAAGCCATGTTCAAGCAATAACTGTTCTGCGCTTTCCACCATGATCAACTTCTCTTTGCTGATTGTTTCTCCGTATACAAATCTTGAAGCCAGACAGGCAAAAGATGGCTTTTCCCAGGTTGAAAGTCCCATCTCTTTTGACAATTCACGAATCTCCGCTTTTGTAAGTCCTGCTTCGCGCAGTGGACTTTTTACTCCTAATTCCGCCACAGCCTGAAGCCCCGGTCTGTAGTCGCCAAGATCATCCATATTAGAACCTTCTGCAACATAAGCAATTTCATTTTTCTCTGCAATTGCTCCAATCTTTTCAAACAGTGCATGCTTGCATAAATAACATCTGTTCGGTGGGTTCTGAGAAAATCCTTCAATCTTCATTTCATCCACCTGACAAACCTTATGACGGATACCTTCTTTTTTGCAAAATGCAATTGCCTCATTCAACTCTCTCTTTGGGAAGGAACCGGATTGTACTGTGATCGCCATCACATTATCTCCCAATACCTCATGTGCCACCTTTAATAAAAATGTAGAATCAACCCCACTGGAAAATGCAATCGCAACACTGTCCAGTTCTTTTATGTACTCTTTTAAATCTGCTAATTTATTATGTAATTCTTCCTGCATTTTTTCTCCTGTCTTGTTACTGTTCTGATTTTTTCTATCAATCGTAATTCTTTTCATACAAAAAATGCACTCAATCACAATTTCTTAAATTCTCGTAATCAAGTGCATTTATTATACTACGTAAAGTCCGGTTAAGGTCAAGTTAATTTATATTTCTCCGTCAATTCTATTTCGTTGTATCTCACGGTTTACAACTCCATCATTCCAGACATAATACATCCACCGGAAGCGCCTTTTTGTTTTAATTCTTCCCACTGTTTCTTGTCAAACTTGATTCCACCGATCGCATATACAGGAACATTCACCGTACTGCAGACATCTTTTAAGAATCCAAGCCCTCTCGGTGCCAGGCCTTTCTTGCAATCTGTAACATAAATATGTCCTGCTGTTATGTAAGACA
>OCHF01000576.1_pt1 | contig 22845 bp, 20 predicted proteins | sample 1538851 | NCBI WGS metagenome assembly OCHF01 (sample SAMN04571730, study PRJEB22368) | human gut metagenome | biome: human gut; material: stool | host: Homo sapiens | place: Luxembourg | collected 2012-12-07
ATGCGGAAGAGGAGACTTGAACTCCCACAGGATAAAACTCCCACTAGAACCTGAATCTAGCGCGTCTGCCATTCCGCCACTTCCGCTCGACACAAACTATCTTATCATAGAGCCTGCGTTTTGTAAAGTCTAAAAATTAAATTCTATATATTGTTTGAATAATTCAGATTTATCAGAAAACTTTAATAAAGTTTTTATTGACTCCGTGATGGATTTGTATTATAGTTTCTCGTTGATATTTTGAAGAAAAATAACAGTGGGAGGAAGAGATATATGACATTTTATCAGGAGTTACAGCTCAGTTCAGTTGCATCTAAGCAGCTGATCAAAGCGACAGAAGACAAGAAGGAAAGGTATCGCCACATTCTTATTTATAATTTTAAAGTCTATCTTGTAATGGCATTTTGTGTGGCGGTAGTTTCTTTATACAGTCATTTCACAGGGAATAACAACAGTGTAGTAGGCGTTACAGTGCTTCTTGCGGTGCTTGTTCTTCGACAGGCAGATTTTGGAATTCGTACAACGCACGGATTGGCATCCATCGTCGGAATCTTTGGAATATTGATTGCAGGACCGAAGCTTTCGAATATGGTGTCACCGGTTCCGGCATTCTTTATTAATATAGTATGTATTTTGCTTCTTATGATTTTGGGATGTCACAATGTGATCATGTACAATCATTCTACATTTGTTCTTGGATATCTTCTTCTCCAGGGATATGATGTGACCGGACAGGAGTATTTGTATCGCGTGGCTGGCCTTTTGGTTGGAATGGTATTGTGTATGGCAATCTTCTATAAGAATCAGAAGAACAGACCGTATAGAAGATCATTTCTTGATTTGTTCCGCGAGTTCAATATCAGCTCTGCAAGAAACAGATGGTACATTCGTCTTTCATTAGTTGTTTCCAGTGCAATGTTATTTATGTCATTGCTTGGACTTCCGAGAGCAATGTGGGCGGGGATCGCAAGCATGTCTGTTTGTCTTCCATTTCCGGATGACTGTAAAGAACGAGCAGGAAAGAGAGCTGCATTTAATATAGTAGGATGTCTGTTATTTGTTATCCTGTATTTGGTGCTTCCGGAGTCAATGTATCCATACATCGGAATGATCGGAGGAATTGGAGTCGGATATTCTGCAGGGTATGCATGGCAGACAGCATTTAATACATTTGGTGCATTGTCGATTGCATCCGGCTTGTTTGGGATGCCGTATGCGGTAGCGCTTCGTATTGGGGCAAATGTATTTGGTGCGGTATACACGATGGCTTGCAATAAGATTCTGCCGAGACTGGCAGCAGTGTTTGAGCAGAGAAGAGAACAGGTTAGTGAATAATCTAAGTTGTTTGAAATAGTAATTTATTCGAATAAAAATGGAGTGAGAACTGAGGCAATATAATTCACCTCAGTATCTCACTCCATTTTTCGTACAAACGATCCAGTGACCAGGCGGCATTGGCCGGGCTGGTGGAAGGAAGCACAAGGATGTCTCTTTTGGTCAGCGGCTGCTGATATTTCTTATAAAGAGCTCCGGCTTTATTTCCATTTGCATAGATTTGTCGAATCTGACAATGATCTAAGATTTGTTTCAAATCAGTTGGTGTCACATTCTTGATACTGCTGTCACTGGAGCCTTTGATGTCACAGCTTTGAATAACATCCCAGATGGCGATATGGTGGCGGAGTAACATGGCCGTTTTCTCTTCAACTGTCTGCGGAGTTTCCTCCTCACAAAGTTTCGCCAACAATTTCCAGAATCGATTTTGTTTATGTCCGTAGTAGAAATTATTTTCCCGTGATTTTACAGAAGGAAGAGTTCCAAGAATCAGAATCTCGGAGTCTTCATTATATATTGGTTTAAAGGAATGGGTAATGTGTTCGTATTCCATGGTTGCGCTCACTTTCTGATGGTTTGGAGTAAGTTTTATAACAAGTATAGTGTCTTGAGGAGATTGTGTCAATGATACTGTTTGCGTTGCTGGTCGCACACTGTGTGAACAGTAACTGCTACAAAGCGCAACGTCGCATTTACACAAAGGTTGCTTTTACCTGCGTAATGGATTATACTAGTCTGACAGGGAATTTTGAAACGGAGGATTTTACAATGAAAATTGCAGTAACTTATGACAACGGAAATATTTTCCAGCATTTTGGAAAGACAGAGACTTTCAAAGTGTACGAAGTAGAAGATAATAAGGTGGTTTCCAGTGAAGTGATCGGTTCTAATGGGGAAGGACACGGAGCACTGGCAGGACTGCTTGCAGGACAGAATGTAGATGTTCTGATCTGTGGTGGAATCGGTGGCGGAGCTCAGACAGCACTTGCAGAGGCCGGCGTTGAATTATGTTCAGGTGCTCAGGGAGACGCAGATCAGGCAGTAGAGGCATACCTGAAAGGCGAGCTTGCATCCAAAGGAGCTACTTGTGATCATCATCACCATGAGGAAGGACATTCTTGTGGAGATCATGAAGAGGGACATTCTTGTGGAAGCAGCTGCGGTGGCGGATGCGGATCACACACTACAATGGAAGGAAAGAATGTTGGAAAGAAATGCCGTACACATTATAAAGGAACATTCAATGACGGAACTCAGTTTGATTCTTCTTATGACCGTGGAGAGCCGCTTGAGTTTGTATGCGGTGCAGGACAGATGATCAAAGGATTTGATGCAGCAGTAGCTGATATGGAAGTTGGTCAGGTAGTGGACATCCATCTGATGCCGGAAGAAGCTTATGGAATGCCGAATCCGGAAGCTATCTTCACAGTAGAGATTGCAGAACTCCCGGGATCTGAAGACCTTGAAGTGGGACAGCAGGTTTACCTGTCCAATCAGTATGGACAGCCATTCCCGGTAAAGGTAACAGCTAAGGAAGAGACAACAATCACTTTCGATGCAAACCATGAGATGGCAGGAAAAGAACTGAACTTCAAGATTGAGCTTGTATCAGTAGAATAAAAAGTGAATAGAAGTAATTAGAAATTCTACTAAGAAATATCTAATAAGAAACATAAAGAGAGGGCAGTGCTTCAACGATTGAGAAATCGTAAAGTACTGCCCTCTCTCTGTAATTGCAGGTAAAGATTTAAATTGCTACGGATTTACACTATCACTCACAATCTTTCCATCCATAATGCGGACAACACGATCAACCTGATTAGCAATTTCATCATCATGTGTAATAATAATAACTGTTCTTCCAGACTTATGAAGGTCTTTGAGGATATTCATGATCTCGATAGTTGATTTACTGTCCAGGTTACCGGTCGGTTCATCGGCAAGGATGATCGGCGGCTGTGCGGCAATTGCTCTGGCTACTGCAACACGTTGTTGCTGTCCACCGGAAAGCTGGTTCGGTCTGTGATCCATACGATTTTCCAGTCCAACTTTCGACAGCGCTTCCCCGGCAATCTCTTTTCTCTGCTGCTTTCCAAGTCCGCGATAGATCAGCGGAAGTTCTACATTTCCAAGTGCATCCAGGTTTGGAATCAAATTAAATCCCTGAAAGATGAAGCCGATCTTGTGATTGCGGATATCAGACAGTTCATTGTCTGAGAGATTGGCAACATCTTTTCCGTCCAGAAAATATTCCCCGGAATCAGGTGTGTCAAGACAGCCGAGCATATTCATAAATGTAGATTTACCAGAACCGGAATGTCCGACAATGGCAATAAATTCCCCCTGGTTGATCTCAAGAGAAACATCATCCAGTGCGCGGACTTCATTTTCTCCCGGGTTGTAGATCTTGTACATATTTTTAACACGAATGAGTGGCTCCATAATAACCTCCTAAAAAATAAAATAAATAACTCAATAAGAATTCTAATTTCCAAAATAAGCATTGAGTCCAAGAACCAGACCATCAGCCAGACTGTTTAGTGTGGAATCACTGTGGTCAGAGCTTGCATTTCCAAGTTCCATATCAACAGACGGAATTGTACTATAAGAAGTCTGTGTCAGATCAATATTCATAGAACCATTTTGGTAAATGGTCATTCCTTCTGTACGAAGTCCTTCTACAAGAGAGGCCCCAAGTGCATCATGTTCCTGCCAGTGGGAAGCGACAGGTTCCATACTTTTCAGACCATCCGGCACAGAAATGTAGAAACAGCCTTTGTCATATCCCAATCCATCTCCATCCCAGTGGAGTGAGATGTGACAGTCAGCTACATTGTTACAGACTACGGTGCGGGCAACGTTATCAAGCTGGACATCGTCGCTGTTTCTCACCATAAGGACATCATATCCTTGAGCAAGCAGCTTATCTTTCAGAATCTGAGCCATCTGAAGTGTAACAGTGCTTTCAGCAGTTCCATCGTTAAATGTCATTCCCCCGGAAACTGCAGTCGCATAAATTGCACCCTGAGCAGTGCTTCCGCCGGTTGTCTTTGGAGAACCATCCGGGTGACACTGTGTCTTTACAGAAGCACCACCGGAAGTTCCATGTCCGGCATTCACGCCGACGACGATATCCTTGCGGTCAGAATCTGCAAGATAAATAGTAGCTGTTCCGGAATTGATTGCAGAAAAGTCTGCGTATTGCCAGGAAGGGTCAAAGCTGATCTCCTGTCCATTGCTGTAAAGAGCCGTTGCACCGGTCAGCAGTTCCTGCTGAGTTACGGATTCAGATTCAGAAGCAGATGGGGTGGCGGCATCAGCAGAAGAAGTTTCATCTACAGTTTCATTTTCAGAATCTGATGAGATAGAAAAATCATCCGCTGTCTTGGGTGGTGCCTTAGTACCCTGCGCCTGCGCCGTGTCCGTACTGGATTTGCTGCGCCGTGTCCGTACTGGATTTGTGCTGTATGCTACCGCATCCGGTCAGGCAGTAACACAGGAGAACGGCACAAGAGAATCGAAAAAATGGGTTTTTCAAGTTCAATCTCCTTTATGACAAATATTACTGTTCTCATTGTATCATAATCATTTTCCAAATAGGGAAAATTCAGATAAAATTAAGGTTTCAAAAAGGAAAATATAATGTAAAAAATTCAAGGCGATTGCATAATCATTTTGATTGAGATAGACTACAAGAGAAAGAATATCATAGTTAGGGAATTTTGCCTGCCAATAGCATATAGTGTGGCGGGAGTTCTAGTGCTACGCAATTCGCATAATCATAATATACGAGGACAATATATGGAAGAACAACAAGAAAAAACGCAAGGGAAAAAACAAGATAAAAAATTGTGGAAGATTTTCTGGTCAACCTTTTACTTAAGTGCGTTCACATTTGGTGGAGGTTATGTGATCGTCAGCCTGATGAAGAAAAAGTTCGTAGATGAATATCATTGGATTGAGGAAGAAGAAATGTTGGATCTTGTGGCGATCGCGCAGTCGGCACCGGGAGCAATCGCAGTGAACGGAGCAATCGTGATCGGATATAAACTGGCTGGAATTGCGGGGATTCTGACAGCAATTGCCGGGACAGTAATCCCACCATTTCTTATTATATCGATACTTTCTGCCGGTTATCAGGCATTTCGAAGTAACCAGATCATCAGCTTAATGCTCGAAGGAATGCAGGCCGGAGTGGGCGCCGTGATCGCATCTGTGACATATGACATGGGTGCCGGAATCGTGAAGAAGAAAGATGCTTTGTCATACGTACTTATGGTCGGGGCATTTATAGCTTCCTGCATATTTGAGGTAAATGTAGTCTATGTGATTCTGATCTGTGGAATTGTCGGAGTACTCCGCGCATTAATTGAGAAAAAGATCACGAAGAAAGGAAGTGAAGAGAAATGATTTATTTGAAATTGTTTTTAAGCTTTCTTCAGATTGGACTGTTCAGCTTTGGTGGCGGTTATGCGGCGATGCCTCTGATCCAAGAACAGGTTGTGACACAGCATGGTTGGCTTACGATGACAGAATTCACAGATTTGATCACGATTTCCCAGATGACACCTGGGCCAATTGCAATCAATGCGGCAACATTTGTCGGCAGCAAGATTGCGGGAGTTCCGGGATCTGTTGCGGCGACCTGTGGGTGCATTCTGCCGTCTTGTATTATCGTAACTTTGATCGCATGGTTTTATTTAAGATATAAGAAAATGAAAATGTTCCAGAGCGTGCTGGAATCCTTAAGACCGGCAGTTGTCGCACTGATCGCCTCCGCAGGTATCGCAATTCTGCACACTGCATTTTGGACAGATGGAATTGTGCAGTTTGCGGCGACAAAATGGTTTATGGTGGTGATCTTCGGAATCTGTCTGTTACTGCTTCGTAAGACAAAACTGAATCCGGTGGTTGTGATGATGCTTGCCGGAGTGATGAACGTGGCAGTAAGATATGCAGCCGGATAAAATAGCGAATCCATGCAGGTTCCGGTAAAGAAATGTGAATAGGTGAAAAATATGCAGACTTATGTGGAAAACATTTCAAAGTTCATGGTATATTGTGAATAACTTTCATGGTATACTGTACATACGTTGTAAAAATAAGAACAGGAGAGCGAAATGAGCGAACAGAACAATCAAAATATTCAGGAATCACAGACACCGCACAAGCGTCGTGTGAGGTATAAAGGAAAATACCCGAAGAAATTCGAGGAGAAATATAAAGAGTTACAGCCGGAGAAATACAAGGATACAATCGCGCATGTAATCCAGAAGGGAAATACTCCTGCCGGAATGCACATTTCCATCATGGTAAATGAGATCCTTGATTTTCTGAAAATCCAGCCGGGTGAGACAGGATTTGACGCGACACTCGGATACGGTGGACATACGAAAGCAATGCTGGAATGTCTGAAAGGTGAGGGGCACATCTATGCAACAGATGTTGACCCGGAAGAGTCTGCAAAGACAAGAAAACGTCTGGCAGATCAGGGATTCGGAGAAGACATTTTAAGTATCCGTCTGCAGAATTTCTGCACGATCGATGAGATTGCAAAAGAAGTTGGAGGATTTGATTTTATCCTTGCGGACCTTGGAGTTTCCTCTATGCAGATCGACAATCCGAAGAGAGGATTTTCTTTCAAAGTTGACGGACCGCTGGATCTGCGACTGAACCAGGAGAAGGGAATCAGCGCAGCAGAGCGCCTTGATAACATTTCCGAGGAAGAGCTTGCCGGAATGCTTTACGAGAATTCAGATGAGCCATACTGCGAAGAGCTGGCGAAAGCGATCACAACAGAGATCCGCAAGGGCAATCGCATTGATACAACAACAAAGCTTAGAAATGTCATCGAGAAGACTTTAGATTTCCTTCCAAATAATAAAGAAAAGAAGGACATTATCAAAAAGACTTGCCAGAGAACATTCCAGGCACTTCGTATTGATGTCAATAATGAGTTCGAAGTGCTGTATGAATTCATGGAGAAACTCCCGGGAGCACTAAAACCGGGCGGAAGAGTAGCAATTCTTACATTCCATTCCGGAGAGGACAAGCTTGTAAAAAAAGCACTCAAAGCAGGATACAAAGAAGGAATCTATTCCGAATATGCAAGGGATGTTGTACGTCCGTCAGCGCAGGAATGTGCACAGAACGGAAGAGCAAGATCTACGAAGATGCGCTGGGCCGTGAAGGCGGAATAGTTGACTTCAATATAATGAAATGTTATAGTTAGTCAGAAATAATAGCGTTCGGTGCTGTTTGATCAGGGAATATATTTCCATATCCTGATCGAAACAGGTAAAAGGGAAACAGGTGCAAGACCTGTACGAACTCGTCACTGTGAGCAGAGATGCGGTCTTCTTAGAAATTAGATTTCAGAAGACCGCTCCTATATAGACAAGTGTGGAGAGTCCACACATCCACTGGGAGACCGGGAAGGTGTTCTGTATAGAAGATCTGTAAGTCAGGAAACCTGCCGGCCGTTGGTGCGGGGAATATACGAATTCCAGATCACGAGTAATTGATTGTACCGAAAGAACCATTCTTACTGTTCGCATTACGTGTGACCAGCAATCATTCATTTGATTCAAGATAATTCTATCCATTTTCCGTATTTTATAATTCACAACTTAAGAGGAGACAAAAAAGAAATGAAAAATAAGAGCAGATGGCTTGCGCTTATGCTGACAGGTTCTATGATGATTTCACCATTGTCTTATACAAGAACATATGCGGCAGAAAATGAGCAGCAGTATGAGACAAATTTACAGGAAACTGATGAGGTGGAAGAAGCTGATCTAGATAAGAAACAAGATGAGAGTCAGACAGAAGACGCAGGAAATGTTAAAGAAGATAAAGGGAATGACGATTTAACAAAAGAAGATCAGACAGAGGAATCTGATAAAGTTGATAATTCTTCGGATAAATCAGATAATCAGAATTCAATCGAAGCAGAAACAAAACCAAATTTAGAGAATAACTCAGAAAATAATTCAGAAAATAACTTAGAAAATAACTCAGAAGAGAAAGATACAGAAACCACCGGGAAAAATCCAGGCACAACTGTCTCAGATCAGGTTGCGGACGAAAAAACTGATAACAAGGATACACAGATAAAAGATGAGACAGGCAAGTCAGAACCTTCTACGGATTCTAACGATTCTACGAATACTCCGGAACCGGAACTTCCGCCACTGCAGGAGGCTCCTTCTGTAACTGGAGAATCTGTGAAAGTAGTAAAAGAAGACGCTGAAGAGTTCGCAATGTTCAAGGTCAGCAAGTCAACAGTTACGAAAAAAGATGGTGAGCTTGAAATTACAATTAAGACAGAAAAAGCACATTATGATGCACTTTATCTTGGCTCTAAAGATGACCTTCTGAAGTCTTCCATAATTGAAGGAACAAAGACAGAAGATGGAGGAATGACATTTACTTTTAAAGTGCCGCAGGCGCAGGCAGGACAGACAATTCCGGTATCTTTAAGAAGATCAAAAAAGCAAACATGGTATGATACGATGTATCTGTGGATGTATATCCCAACTCCGGAAGAAACATCAACACCAGAACCATCACCGGAACCAACTCCATCACCGAATCCAATGCCTAATCCAGAGCCGACTCCAACTCCGACACCGGAAGCAACAGTAGCAAACGGAATCTACAGTATGGACGTAACATCCAGTTCTTCCATGTTTAAAGTAGTGGATTGTATCCTGACAGCAAAAGACGGAAAAATGAGTGCCGTGCTTACATTAAGCGGAACCGGTTACGGCTATCTGTATATGGGAACAAAGGAAGAGGCTGCAAGCGCAGATCAGTCATCCTGGATTCCATATCAGGTGAATGAAGAAGGAAAATATACTTATACTGTTCCGGTAGAAGCGTTGGATAAGGAAATCGCAGTAGCAGCCTATTCCATTAAAAAAGGAATCTGGTATGATAGAACGCTGACTTTCCAGTCAGAGACAATGAAGAAGATTGCCGATCTTAATTCTACAGATTCTGAGAATAAAGGTGATTCCGGAAACAACGGAAACACAGGAAATTCCGGAACTACTGGTGGTTCCAACAATACAGGTAATACAGGAACAAACAATTCTGCTTTCCCAGGCGGTTCTGTATCTGGAACTAATTCAGGAAAAACAGATGGAAATGACGGAAAAGCAGATAATGTATCGAAATACGAATCCGATACAAGTGGTTCTACTTCTCATGTAGACAGTGGAACAACACTGAAAGACGGTGTATATACTCCGGATCGTTTTACCTGGTCAGGTGGAACAGGTAAGGTTCAGATCACTTGTAATAAAGTAACGATTAAGAACGGACAGGCTTATGCAACACTCGTGTTCAGCAGTGATCATTATCAGTATGTGAAAGCGAACGGAAATAAGTATTACACAACAAAGGGCGGCGGATCAGCGACAGTTGTTATCCCGGTTGCATTGAATCAGAATAATAAGATTATTGGAATGACAGATAAAATGTCTGTCGCACATGAGATAGAATATACGATTTTCATTTATCTTGCAGCGGCGATTGGAGGAACATCTGCAAACGGAACGGAAGTTTCAACAAGCAGTAACCAGAAGCTGGATGAAAAAGCACCTGAAATCATAGGTTTGGAATATCAGTCAGAAACAAAGCTTGACTATGCAGAATATTTCAAGATTTATCATTATGATCAGGGAATTGTACTTCTTGAAATCGATATGACGAAGGACACAGCAAGAGACCCGGAAAAAGCAGAGGAAACAAAGTCTGAAAATGAGAAGTCCGCAGAGGATAAAGAGAAGTCTTCCAAGAAGAAAGTAGCTTCTGTTACGATCAATAGATCAGAAGATTCTAAGAACTCAGATGCAGAAAGCAAAGTAGATGCTTCTGCCGAGGAATCCGCAGCTTCGGATAACAACGGCACAAGCGAACAGGAACTGGCAGCAGAGCTTTACAAGGGAAATGTTGTGAAATATCTGATCGTTCCGGAGGATGTGGAAGTTCCGGTTGGTCTTGAGCAGGATATGATCATTGTGAAGAAACCTGTGGATCATACTTATGCAGAGTCTGATGAGATTCTGAATACGATGAAAGATCTCGATCTTCTTGACAATATTGCGGCAGTTGGAATGAAGAGCAAAGACTGTACAGTATCCGAGATTGCTGATAAGATGAAAGCAAAAGACGGAGAGAAGAATGCTGAAGTTGCATATGCAGGAACAGCGGACAAGCTGAAGTTGAAGAACCTTGTGAAGAGTGAAGTGAATCTTGCTTTGTTTACAGGAGATATTCTTCCAAGAGAAGATTCTGAGGAAAATGCAGCGAAAGATACTGACAAAATAGCAGATAAAGACAGTAAAGATACAAAAGAGACTCTGACAGTAGAAGAGAAGACGGAACAGTTCGAAGAGCTGACAGAAAAGCTTGCAATGCTTGGTATTCCGGTTTTTGTTGATCGTTCTTCCGAGGAAAAGACAGAACTTGGAAAGCAGGAGTGGATCAAGGTTTACGGTGTTCTCTACGGATGTGAAGAGCTGACGAACGAGAAGTTTGATGCGGCAGTAGCAGCGGCAGAGAAATAGGAGAGAAAAATAGAATGAAGATAAGAAGATGCAGAATCACAGCGTTAATGCTTTCAGCTGCACTTCTGCTCGGAGGCTGCGGTTCTACCGCAGCCTCCGGTGGAAACAGCGGTAATAATTCAGCAGGTACAGATGTAACAAAGGATAAGACCAAAGATGCAGCCGACAAGACAAAAAAAGCACCGGAAATCGAAGGGCTTACCTATGAATCTACAATGGATCTGACTTACGCGACAGAATTCGATGTATACTATTATAAGGATGGATATAAGTTGATCGATGTCCATGAAGATAAGCAATATCTGATCGTTCCGGAAGGTGAAGAAGAACCGGAAAATCTGGCGGATGATATTGTTGTGATCCAGCAGCCGACAGAGAATATTTATATGGCGGCGACAGCATCCATGTCTCTGTTTGATGCAATCGGCGGAATTGACAAGGTGAAATTCTCCGGGCTTGAGGCTTCCGGCTGGTATGTAGAGAGTGCAAAGGAAGCAATGGAATCCGGAGCGATGACATTTGCGGGAAAATACAGCGAACCGGATTATGAGACTCTCGTTGACGGAGACTGTGATCTGGCAATCGAATCAACGATGATCCTTCATACACCGAAAGTACAGGAAATGATCGAAGATCTTGGGATTCCGGTATTTGTAGATTACTCCAGTTATGAGTCACATCCGCTTGGAAGAACCGAGTGGATCAAGCTTTATGGGGCGCTTCTGAATAAAGAGGAAGAAGCGGATACATTTTTTGACCAGCAGGCTCATGTAATCGAGGAACTGAAAGGCTTCGAGAACACGGAAAAGACGGTTGCTTATTTCTATGTGAGTACGGATGGTTCAATCGTTGTGAGAAAATCTGACGATTATATTCCGTCAATGATCGAAATCGCAGGTGGAAGATATGCGTTCAAAGATCTGAAGAATCCGGACAGCAACGCACCATCTGTTAAACTGACGATGGAGGAATTCTATGCGACTGCTGTAGATGCAGATTATCTGATCTACAACGGGACGATCGACGGACAGATAAATAGTATCAGTGAGTTGGAAGCAAAGAATGAATTGTTCTCTGAATTCAAGGCGGTGAAAGACGGAAATGTCTGGTATACCGGAAAGAACTTATATCAGGCAACAGATACAGTCGGAGAGCTGATCAAAGATATGCATCTGATGCTGACAGACAGTGATGCATCTCAGATGACATTTCTTGAAAAGATGGAGTAGAAGAATGGAGCAGACAAGTTTTCATCAGGAAAATTTCAGACGGCGTACAAGATACACAGCGGTATTTCTGATTCTTGCAGCAGTATTTTGTGTTGTGACAGTGCTAAATATCAATACCGGAAATGTTCATATTCCGGTGCCTAAGATTCTGCGCATTCTCTTTCTGAAAGAAGGAGCGGCGACAGAGTACAATATTATATGGAAGATCCGTCTTCCGAGAATTCTGATGGCAGCATTGCTTGGTGGTGCATTGTCTCTTTCAGGTTTTTTGCTGCAGACATTTTTTTCCAATCCTATTGCCGGACCTTTCGTTCTCGGAATTTCTTCCGGAGCGAAAATGGTCGTGGCACTTACAATGATCGTGTATTTGAAATATATCGGAAGATTTTCTTCGTATACACTGATTCTTGCAGCATTTATCGGGTCGCTGATCTCGACGGGATTTATCCTTCTGATGTCGAAAAAAGTGCAGCATATGGCGTCTCTTCTTGTCGGGGGAATCATGATTGGATATATCTGTTCGGCTATCACGGATTTTGTTGTGACATTTGCGGATGATTCTGATATTGTGAATCTACACGGATGGTCACAGGGAAGTTTTTCCGGAATGAGCTGGAGCAATATTCGTGTGGCAGCAGTGGTTGTCGGACTTGCGGTGCTGTTTACATTTTTCCTGTCCAAACCAATCAGTGCATATCAATTGGGAGAAGCATATGCGCAGAGTATGGGAGTCAACATCAAGACGTTTCGCGTGATTTTGATTTTGCTTTCCAGTATTCTGTCAGCGTGTGTGACAGCATTTGCGGGACCGATTTCCTTCGTGGGAATCGCAGTTCCGTTTCTTGCAAGGAAAGCATTTGGAACGTCAAAACCGATCGTGGTCATACCGGGAACGTTCTTTATGGGAGCTGTGTTCTGTATGATCTGTGACTTGATCGCACGAATGGCACTGGCACCGGTGGAATTGAATATCAGTACGGTGACTTCTATTCTGGGTGCACCGATCGTTATCTATATGATGATACCGAAGGGAGGAAGAAAATAAGATGGCAGATTATTATTTTCAAATGAAAGACCTGTCGGTAGGTTATAATGGAAACTCCCTGATCCGTGATATTAATATCGGGATCAACAAGGGGGAGATCGTGACTTTGATCGGGCCGAATGGTTCAGGAAAGTCAACGATTTTGAAAAGTATTACAAGACAGCTGAAAGTCGTTGGAGGAAATGTATTTTTTGACGATACTTCTCTTCTGAAACTGCCGTACAAAGAGCTGGCGTCTAAGATGGCGGTCGTGTTGACGGATCGGATCAAGACAGAGTTGATGACTTGTCATGATATTGTGGCGACCGGACGCTATCCTTACACAGGACGACTTGGGATTCTGACGCAGGAAGATGAATGTCTGGTGGAAGAGGCGATGCAGGCGGTGCATGCGCAGGAGCTCGGCAACCGTGATTTTAATGCGATTAGTGACGGACAGAAGCAGCGCGTTCTGTTGGCGAGAGCAATCTGTCAGGACCCGGATGTGATCGTTTTAGATGAGCCGACTTCGTTCCTGGATGTAAAATATAAGTTGGAGCTGTTGTCTATCCTTGAGCGGATGGCAAGGCAGAAGAAGATTACGGTGATTATGTCTCTTCATGAAATCGATCTGGCACAGAAGATTTCAGATAAGATCATCTGTGTCAAAGGCGAGACGATTTCACATTACGGAAGTCCGGAAGAAGTATTTACAGAAGAAATCATTCGCGAATTGTATGGAATCAATAATGGATATTTTGACCCGCTTTTTGGAAGTATTGAACTTCCTGCGCCGGAGGGTGAGCCGGAAGTGTTCGTGATCTCTTCCGGCGGAACTGGAATCCCGGTTTATCGAAGACTTCAGAAGGAGCACATCCCGTTTGCGGCAGGTATTTTATATGAAAATGATATGGATTACCGGCTGGCAAGATTACTTGCGGCAGAAGTGATCACGGAAGAACCGTTTGAGGAGATTCGGGAACTTGCGGCAGAAGTGATCACGGAAGAACCGTTTGAGGAGATTCGGGAAGAAACGCTTCAGAAAGCATTTGAGACAATAGGGAAATGTAAGCGTGTGATCAATGCCGGAGTGAAGATCGGAACATGGAATATAGGGATTGAGAGATTGCTTGAACGAGCAGAAATAGAAGGGAAATTATAAATACGTATAAAAATGAGCCGAGATAGCATTTTAAATGTGTTTTAAAAAGCGCTGTCAACGCTCTTTTTTGTTGCTATTCATGATTGTGAATGGTAGAATAGAACAGTATAGGCTATAAAAAAGATGGGAAAATAGCAGTACAGACTGTTATGTGATGGGAGGCAATTTATGAGTAACAATGGACAATCAGCAAAGAGAGCAAGCTTCTCGGGTAAAATTGGATATGTGCTTGCTGTTGCAGGCTCAGCAGTCGGCCTGGGAAATATCTGGAGATTCCCGTATCTGGCTGCGAAATATGGAGGGGGAATCTTCCTTCTCGTTTATCTGATTCTGACCGTATCTTTTGGATATGTTCTGATCATGTCAGAGACAGCACTTGGAAGAATGACAAGAAAAAGTCCGGTTGGAGCTTTTCAGACATTTGGTAAGACAAAATCATTTAAGATCGGCGGATGGCTCAATGCAATAATCCCTATGCTGATCGTGCCGTATTATAGTTCGATCGGTGGCTGGGTTATCAAGTACCTTGCAGAGTATTTGAAAGGAAATGTGCAGACTGTTGCACAGGACGGATATTTTACAGAATTTATTTCAGATTCTTTTCAGGTAGAAGCATGGTTCATCGTGTTTTCTATTCTTGTATTCTGCGTTATCCTGGCAGGAGTTGAGAATGGTGTAGAGCGAGTATCTAAGATTATGATGCCAATCCTTGTTATCCTTGCGGTTATCGTAGCAATTTATTCTGTAACAAGACCGGGAGCAATTGAAGGTGTGAAGTATTTCCTGATTCCGAATCCAAAGCACTTCTCAGCAATGACGGTTGTTGCGGCAATGGGACAGATGTTCTACTCCCTGTCAATCGCGATGGGAATTTTGTATACATATGGTTCTTATATTGGTAAAGACGTTGATCTTGAGAAGAGTACAACACAGGTTGAGATTTTCGATACAGCAATCGCAATGCTCGCAGGACTTATGATCATTCCGGCTGTATTTGCATTCTCTGGTGGAAACCCGGACAATCTGCAGGCAGGACCATCTCTGATGTTCATCACACTTCCGAAGGTATTCGCAAGTATGGGCGTTGGAAGGCTGGCTGGTATCCTGTTCTTCATATTGGTACTTCTTGCAGCAGTGACAAGTGCAATCTCACTTCTGGAGACAAGCGTATCTACATTCCAGGATGAACTTCACTGGAGCAGACCGAAATGCTGTATCCTTATGGTTGCTGTTATGCTTATAATCGGAACCTTATCTTCTATGGGATATGGAGTATTGAGCTTTATTCAGATTTTCGGAATGGCATGTCTGGACTTCTTTGACTTCCTGACAAATTCAGTGATGATGCCACTTGCAGCACTTGCAACATGCTTCTTGATCGTTCGTACCGTTGGATTTGACAAGATTGCAAGGGAGATTGAGCAGTCATCTGCATTTAAGAGAAAGAAATTATACATGTTCTTTATGAAATATCTGGCACCGATCTGCCTGATTATTATATTATTAAGTTCTATTGCAAATGTATTGGGAATTATTTCTATGTAATGGAAAATGCTTGTTAAAATAGACAAGTAATCTTGCTGTAAATCTACCTGCATGGTATAATATGACTAGACTTGTAAAGTTTAGAAACAGTTCAGCCATACAACGAAGTGGTCATAAACTGACAGTCTTACGTTGTATGGCTGAATTGCAATAATTTTACATTTTAAGTAAATGATAGGAGTGATTAAGATGTATCAGGAAGAGTATAAGCGCTGGATGGCAGCAGACCTGGAAGACGCAGATCTGATGCCGGAATTAGCAAAAATCGAAGGAAATGATGACGAGATCAAGGAGCGTTTCGCAGTTGCGCTGAAGTTTGGAACAGCCGGACTTCGTGGAGTGCTTGGAGCAGGAACAAACAGAATGAATATCTATGTTGTTCGTCAGGCTACACAGGGACTTGCTAACTGGGTAAAGACACAGGGCGGTACACAGACAGTAGCGATCAGCTACGACAGCCGTCTTAAGAGTGATGTGTTTGCGAAGACAGCAGCAGGAGTTCTTGCAGCGAACGGAATTAAAGTAAGAATTTACGATGCTCTGATGCCTGTACCGGCACTTTCCTTTGCAACACGTTATTATAACTGTAACTTTCCTTTGCAACACGCTATTATAACTGTAACGCAGGTGTTATGGTAACAGCATCCCACAACCCGGCGAAGTATAACGGATATAAGGCATACGGACCGGATGGATGCCAGATGACAGATGATGCAGCAGCAATCGTATATGAAGAGATCCAGAAGACAGATGTACTTACAGGTGCGAAGTATATGTCCTTCGCTCAGGGAGTTGAGGAAGGTCTGATCCGCTTTGTAGGAGATGACTGTAAGGATGCACTGTATGAGGCAATCGAGTCCCGTCAGGTTCGTCCGGGTCTGTGCAAGAGCGCAGGACTTAAGCTCGTATACAGCCCACTGAATGGATCTGGATTAGTACCGGTAACACGTGTACTTAAAGACATCGGAATCACAGATGTAACAATCGTACCGGAGCAGGAGTACCCGAATGGATATTTCACAACATGCAGCTACCCGAACCCAGAGATCTTTGCAGCACTTGAGCTGGGACTGAATCTTGCGAAAGAGACAGGCGCAGACCTCATGCTTGCAACAGACCCAGATGCAGACCGTGTAGGAATCGCTATGAAGTGCCCGGACGGATCTTACGAGCTCGTTTCAGGAAATGAAGTCGGAGTTCTTCTTCTTGACTACATCGCAGCAGGACGTATCGAGAAAGGCACAATGCCTGAGAAACCGGTAGCAGTGAAATCTCTCGTATCTACACCACTTGCAGATGCAGTTGCAGAGCATTACGGAGTAGAACTTCGCAACGTACTGACAGGATTCAAATGGATCGGAGATCAGATTGCGAACCTCGAGGCAGCAGGAGAAGTTGACCGTTTTATCTTCGGATTTGAAGAGAGCTACGGATACCTTGCAGGACCTTATGTACGTGATAAAGATGCAATCATCGGATCTATGCTGATCTGTGAGATGGCCGCTTACTACAGAAGCATCGGAAGCTCACTGAAACAGAGACTGGAAGAGATCTACGCACAGTACGGACGTTATCTCAACAAGATCGATAGCTTTGAATTCCCGGGACTGAGCGGAATGGATAAGATGTCAGGAATCATGGAAAATCTTCGTAAGAATCCTCTGGAAGAGATCGCAGGATACAAAGTAGCCAGCGTGATCGATTACGAGAAGACAGAAGAAACAGGACTTCCGAAGGCTAACGTACTTGTTTACAAACTGGAGAACAACGAGACAGTAATCGTTCGTCCATCCGGAACAGAGCCGAAGATCAAGATCTACTACACAACACTTGGTAAAGATCTTGCAGAGGCAGAAGCTGAGAAAGAGAAGCTTGCAGAAGCACTGAAACCTATTATGGAGTAATAGAAGATGGGAAAGGGGATCAGATATCTGGTCTCCTTTTTCACTGTCGTAAAAAAATAAGTAGTAAATATGTAGCATATATGTTAAAATCAATACATTACAGTAAAGTAATAAAGTGATTAGAGAATGAAACAGATGGAGGAATATTACGATGTATATAACATGTCTTGATGTAGAGGGAGTACTTGTACCGGAGATCTGGATTGCATTCGCAGAGGCGAGTGGAATTCCGGAACTCAAGAAGACAACAAGAGACGAACCTGACTATGATAAACTGATGAATTGGAGACTTGGAATTCTGAAAGAGCATGGTCTCGGACTGAAAGAGATCCAGGAGACAATCGCAAAGATCGATCCGCTTCCGGGAGCGAGAGAGTTCTTAGATGAGCTCCGCACATTCAGCCAGGTAATCCTGATCAGTGATACATTTACACAGTTTGCCACACCGCTGATGGAGAAACTCGGATGGCCGACACTGTTCTGCAACAGTCTGGAAGTAGCTGAGGACGGCGAGATCACAGGATTCAAGATGCGCGTAGAGCAGTCTAAACTGAGTACTGTGAAAGCACTGCAGTCTATCGGATTCGACACGATCGCAAGCGGAGATTCCTACAATGACCTTGGCATGATCCAGGCAAGTAAGGCAGGATTCTTGTTCCGCAGCACAGAGCAGATCAAAGCAGATCATCCGGAACTTCCGGCATATGAGACTTATGATGAGCTCCTGACAGCAATTAAAGACGCAATGAAATAGAGGATGAAAATACGAAAAAGCATCTGCACAGCCTGAATTGGCCGGTTGCAGATGTTTTTTTATATGTTAGGAAAGTTCTTTCCTAACATATAAAAAAGCGCTCCGCTTAGGATGCGCACTGCGGCGCACAAGGTAGGCGTCGCAAGCGGTCTACGTTTCCACTTCGGTCCTTGCTAAACAAGCGCCACTGGCGCTTAGCAACGCCGCAGGCGCAAGAATGTGCCGAGCACATTCTTTGTTCTATATAGATTAATGTAGAAAATCATGATAAGATAGAAAGACAAAGAAGTATTAGCAGAATCAGCAGTATAGAAAAATGGAATCTGTAAGATTGGATGAATAAACAGGAAAGGACTACAACCAACATGTTATACGATGAAATCATGAAGATAGTGACACTGGCAGGGGAACTGATGCTTCAGGCACAGGACGAGGAACTGACAGTTTTTGATAAAGAAGGAACCGCAAACTTTGTGACAAAGCATGATAAGGAGATTCAGTTTTATCTGATTCAGAACCTGCGTCAACTCATACCGGAAGCGACATTCCTTGCAGAGGAAGACGGGATGCAGCAGGAACTTGGAGATGGCTATTGCTTCATTATAGATCCGATTGACGGAACGACGAACTTTATCTTTGATTACAAGCACAGCTGTATCTCAGTCGGATTGACAAAGTTTGGAAGAATGCTGTTTGGCTGTGTTTACAACCCTTACACAAGAGAAATGTATTCCGCTGTGAAAGGCGAAGGGGCGAAGCTGAACGGAAAAGAGATTCACTGTTCGGATAAAGGACTTGCAGATAATCTGGTTGCATTCGGAACTGCACGGTATCAGACAGAAGATACAGACAGAATCTTTGACCATGCGAAGAAGCTGTATCTGAACAGCCTTGGAATTCGTGCAGGTGGTTCCGCAGCACTTGATATCTGCCGTGTGGCATCCGGCGCAAATGGAGTTTATCTTGAACTGATGCTGTATCCGTGGGATTATGCGGCAGCATCACTGATCGTGATGGAAGCCGGAGGGTTTATCTCAACAGCAGAGGGCGGAATGATCACGTTGGATCAGCCGTGTTCCATCCTGGCAGCAGGACGGCAGTGCTGGAAGGAAGCAAGTCAGCTGTTGAGTGAATAATCAGAAGAATGGAATAGAGAGAAAAAATAGAAAGGAACTGAATTCATATGTTTACGCATGAGATGATAAAGTCTTTTAATCAGTTAGAGATGGATGTATATAATTACATCATCAGCAATGAAGAGAAAGTAGTATATATGAAAGTACGTGAACTGGCAGAGGAGGTTCATGTTTCGACAACAACGATCCTTCGCTTTTGTAAAAAGGTAGGATGCGAGGGATATTCTGAATTCCGTTTGAAATTAAAACAGGAAGTCAACAGCAAAGAACAGAAGAAAATCAATATGGATCTTACTGCGGTTAAAGATTTCTTTGAGAGGGTGCAGACACAGGCATTTGCTGAGAATATCCAGGAAGCTGTGAAGTTGCTTACAAAGGCATCGTCAATTATATTTGTAGGTGTGGGGAATTCTTCTATTATAGGAAAGTATGGGGCAAGATATTTTAATAATGTAGGTTGGTTTTCTTTTGCAATTGATGATCCATTTACTCCGGTATTTCGCGGAAAAGGTGAGAGGACAGCTACGGTTGCATTGTCTGTATCAGGAGAGACAGAGCAGACACTGATGTTGGCAGAAAAGTTGAAAAGAAGAGGGAGCAGCCTGATATCTATTACAAATAAGGCAAACTGTTCTTTGGCGAAGATGAGTGACTGCAATATAAATTATTATGTTTCAGAGTATAAAAAAGACGAAAATTATGATCTGACATCCCAGATGGCAGTCGTTTTTATTTTGGAATTAATTGGAAGAGAATTGGAGGGCGTCCATAACGATACAGATGATCTGTTTCAAAATGATATGGAAGACTTATTTCATTAAGGTTGTAGAATGTAATGGTACGAATAGTAACCAGATAAGTAACAAAAAAAACAGGATACACGAAAAAGTGTCATAATATACAAAAAAGGAAAATGAAAACAGTGCATTTTACACAATAAAGTAGAATGTCCTGTTTTTTTTATGTAACAAATTCCGTCTATATGGAACGGAAACCAGAAACAGGAAAAAGTACTGACAAAATGGAAAATGCCTGTTATACTAGCAACATCAAAACAAATGGGAAAAAATTAAGGAGGAAACAATCATGGTAATTCGATTATTTTGTGCAGCAGGAATGTCAACAAGTCTTCTGGTAAAAAAGATGGAAGAGGCAGCAAAGGAAAAAGGAAAAGATGCTGACATCGCAGCATATCCATTTACAGATATGGAACGCATGATTGAAGGCGTGGATGTAGCACTGCTCGGACCACAGGTAGGATATCAGCTTGCCAGAGCAAAAGAGATCTGTGATCCAAAAGGGGTTCCGGTAGATGTGATCCCAATGCAGGATTATGGAATGTGCAATGGAATGAATGTTTTGAAATTTGCATATAAGCTTGCGAAAAATAAATAAGAGAAAACAAAGATACACAATTTAAAATAAAGGGTAGTAGCAAATGAAAGAGAAATTTAACGAAAAAGTAATCCCTGTGATCCTTAAGTTTATTAATACAAAGGGAATACAGTCAATAAAAAATGGTATGGTGACTTCCATGTCTCCTCTGATCATCGGATCAATCTTCCTGATCCTGTCAAACTTTCCGATAAAGGCAGTTGTCGATGTATTAGAGTCTACAGGAATCAAAGCAGTATTAGATCAGGCATGTGGTGCAACATTCTCCATCAGTGCGATGATCGCAGTTATCGGTATCAGCTATAGCTATGCGAAACTGGAAAATCAGGAACCACTCAACTGTGCAATTATTTCATTGGCATCATTCTTGATTCTGATGCCTTCGTCCAAAACAACAGAAAGTGGAGAAGTTGTTGGTGGAATCATTGATAAGACATGGACAGCAGGACAGGGAATGATTGGAGCAATCATTGTCGGATTGATCGTACCGCTTGTTTACTGTTGGTTTTTGAAGAAAAATATACGTATTAAAATGCCGGCCGGAGTTCCGGAAGGTGTAACAAATGCATTCTCAGCATTAATCCCGGCATTCGTAATCCTGACAGGGACTGCAGTAATTCACGGTATCTGTTCTATTGGATTCAACACAACAGGTATGGAAATTATTTACAAAGTTGTTCAGACACCACTTCAGAAAATGACAGACTCCCTTGGTGGAGCAGTTCTGATGTGCTTTACAGGACCATTCCTGTGGTTCTTCGGAGTTCATGGTTCAACAGTAGTTGGTGGAATCATGACAGGACTTTTACAGGCAAACAGCCTTGCAAACCAGGCTATTATTGACAGTGGTGTAGAACTTACAATAGCAAATGGAGGACATATTGTAACACAGCAGTTTTATGATCAGTTTATCAATATAACAGGTGCAGGTATCACAATCGGACTTGTAATGTATATGTTCTTCTTTGCAAAATCAAAACAGTTGAAAGCACTTGGTAAATTGGGAATTATTCCGGCATTATTTGGAATCAATGAGCCAGTTCTGTTTGGTGCTCCAGTCGTTATGAATCCAATGCTTGCAATTCCGTTTATTGGAATGCCTGTGATCGCATGTTTAATCCAGTATTTTGCACTGTATACAGGAATCTGCCCATTATATGGAGCAACACAGATCCCATGGACTTGTCCACCGATTATCTCAGGATTCCTTTTAGCAGGATGGAAAAGTGCTTTACTTCAGTTAGTGATCCTTTGTGTTTCATTCTTTGTTTATCTGCCATTCATTAAGAAGATTGACAAGATGAATCTGGTTCAGGAGAAGAATCAGCCAGTAGAAGATGAGGATGAAGACTGGTAAAATCAGAATTTAAAAATAATAAAAGCAGGATAGGAGACAAAAATGGACGAAAAATTTGAATTGGCATGTTTTCAGATTATTACATATGTAGGTACAGCAAGAACACATTTTATCAATGCAATCCATTGTGCGAAAGAGGGAAAATATGATGAGGCAGCAGAGCTGATCAAACAAGGAGATGAAGCCTTTTCACTTGGGCATAACGCTCATGCAGACCTTCTGACAATGGATGCAAATGGAGAGATTTCTAATGGATACATGCTTCTGATGCATGCAGAAGATCAGCTTATGAGTGCAGAGAGTTTCCGTACTCTCGCAGATGAATTCATTGCACTGTATAAGAGAATTGATGAGAAATAATCATCAAGATGTAATTGAATATAGAAACAGAAAAGTTGGGGGCAAAAGCCCCCAACACTATTATACAAA